>Ga0316624_10000162_pt1 | contig 20712 bp, 24 predicted proteins | sample OWC_Aug_N3_C1_D5_FD_207657 | JGI IMG/M metagenome (GOLD analysis project Ga0316624, IMG submission 207657) | Wetland soil microbial communities from Old Woman Creek delta, Ohio, United States - OWC_Aug_N3_C1_D5_A | ecosystem: Environmental > Terrestrial > Soil > Wetlands | place: USA: Ohio... | reverse complement strand
CGAGTTTTTTTTTTTTTTTGTGCCCCCCCCCCCGGGGGGGGGGGTTGGGGGGGGGGCGGGGCGTTGGGGGCGCGCGGGGTGGGGCCGCGTTTGTTGGTAGGCTGTGCCTTGCCCCTCACCCGACTTTCTCGCTGCGCTCGAAAGTCGACCTCTCCCCGCACGCGGGGAGAGGTGAAATAAAGAGCTACTCCGCCGCCTGCGCTTCCGACAGATTGTCGAGCGAGGAGATGATGTGCTCAGCCAGCGCGTCGGCAAGGCCGGACGTCTCGTGCGAATTGCGCACCAGACCGATGCGGCAGGATGTTAGTTCGGGAAATCCTTCGCCGGCGGTGAGTACGCGCATGCCGGGGCGAAGCCCCGACTCCGGCAGCACCGACACCGCGAGGCCGGCGAGCACGGCCGCCGCCACCGCGCCGGCATTCGAGCTCGAATAGAGCACGCGGTAGGGCCGCCCGATCGATTCCAGCCGCTCGACCGCCGTGCGTCGCCAGGTGCAGCTCGGCCGCCCGAGCGCCAGCGGCAGGCGCGGCTCGAGATGGATCGAATGGCGGTTCGAGGTCACCCACAACAGCCGCTCGCGCCGGAAGGTCTCCGAGGCGCGCTTGGACTCGCAATTGGTGACGATGGCGAGATCGATCTCGTTGCCGTCGATGCGGTCGAGCAGGTCGACGGACGGCTCGCAGATCACGGTGAGCTCCACGCTCGGATAGGCGCGCGAGAACCGCGCCATGATCTCCGGCAGATAGCGGTCGGCGTAGTCGTCCGGCACGCCCAGCCGCACGCGGCCGGACAGCGCGGCGTCGGAGAACGCCGCCACGGTCTCAACGTTGAGCTTGACCAGCCGGCGCGCGTAATCGAGCAGCCGCGCGCCGTCCTCGGTCAGCTTGGAGGTGCGGCCGTCGCGCGCGAAGATCGGCCGCTCGATGCGCTCCTCCAGCCGCTTCATCTGCATCGACACCGCCGACTGCGTCTTGTGCACCACCTCCGCCGCCTTGGTGAAGCTGCCGGTCTCGGCGATGGCGATGAAGGTGCGTAGCTGGTCGATGTCGAGCAGAGCGGTCATGGGCCTCTCCCTTCCATCGTCATTCCGGGACCGCGCGAAGCGCGGGACCCGGAATCCAGAGCAACACGACAGGCTCGGATAGTGGCCTTGGATTCCCGGTTCGGCCCCTCGGGCCGACCAGGAATGACAAAAACTGATCGATCAGATTAAAAACATTCGTTTCACTAATCAATCCCTGCAGTGCAATATATTCGGGTGCCGGAGAATTCGGGTGGGGATTTCGGGTGTCTCCGGCGCCCGGGTTGCGGCCATTTGAGGCCACAAGCCGCGAACTGATGGAGACTGTCATGATGAACACAAACATCCCCGTTCTGCCCGTCGCCGGCGGAACCTTGCTGCGCGCCTTCTTTGCCGTACTGGCCTTCGTGACGCGTTGGCTCAAGGACCGCGCGCGCGCGCACCGCCACCGCCGCGAGGCGGCTGCGCTCGCCGGCCTCGACCGCCGCATGCTCGCCGATATCGGCATCAGCCGCGCCGATCTGCGCGACGCCTTCTCCGAGCCGTTCTGGGCTGACCCGACCGTGCTGCTGCGCGAGCGGGTAAGCGAGCGGCGCGCGAACCGGAACGTGCTCGGCACCCGCGCCGAGCCTGGTTTCCGCCGCCCGCCGACCGATCGCCCGGCCCGCCAGGCGTACTGATCAATTCACCCAAACGGCCGACCCCTCTCATCGGCCGCGCGATCCGACACCCGCGAAAATCCCCTCTCGCGGCCGGATCCAGCGCCCGCCGGCCCCTCCGGCGGGCGCATTCTTTTCGCAGCCATTGCGGGGCGGCGCGTGAGCGCGGGCCTTGAATCGAAAAGCTGATCTCAAAGTACGTTGTGAATTCCAGGATCGCGGCCGACGCACGCTCCCCCAAATCCAATGTAAACTTTGCGTATAGTTGGCAGCCGAGCGGCGCACCCGCGAGCTACTAATGCTATGTGCCCGAACGCCATGTGCGCTAACATGTCGCCCGGGCGCAGGATCACGGCCATTCACCTGATCGGGCGGGCGCGCATGTGGTTTCCAGTCAAGCTCTTGGGCGGCGCCCTAATCGTTCTTGCCGTCGCGGGATCGGCCGGGGCCCAGGTCGGCTATGACCGACCGGGCAGCGACTATCTCAGCTTCAGCGTCCATCCCGGCGACCCAACGGTCTGCGCCGCCCGCTGCGAACGCGATGGCCACTGCCGCGCGTGGAGCTTCGCCTATCCGCTCACGAAGAACGTATCGGCGACCTGCTGGCTGAAGAAGCAGGTGACGCCGCGGGTGCAGGATAATTGCTGCGTCTCTGGCGTGCGCGGCGCCGGCGTGATCGAGCCACGGCGCGGGCCGCTCGAATATTCCATCGACCGCCATGGCGGCGACTATCGCAACTTCGATACCTCAACCGATCCGGCCGGCACGCCCTGCAAATCGGCTTGCGAGGCCGAGCACCGCTGCCGCGCCTGGACCTATGTGCGGCCCGGCTATATCGGCGCTTCCGCGCGCTGCTATCTCAAAAGCAAAATTCCGGGTCCGCGCCGCAAGCCGTGCTGTATTTCGGGGGTGGTGCGGTAGCGTCCGTTCCTAGCGCACCGCGGTGAAGAAGCGCGACAGCCGCAGTCCGGACGGCCAGGTCCAGATCGGCCGGCTTTCCAGACCGAGATCCCAGGATCCCACCACCGCATCGACGCGGCCGACCAGGTTCTTGACCGGCAACATGCCGACGCCGCCGGAGGCGACCGGAACGCGGCTGTCGGCCGAGTTGTCGCGGTTGTCGCCCATCACGAACAGATGGTCGGGCGGCACCGTGACCGGCGCCATATTGTCGAGCGGCTCGCTCGGCACCAGCTTGAAGATCCAGTGTTGGCGCCCGTCGGGCAGCGTCTCGACGAAGCGGTGTGCCGGCGCGAGCGCGCCGTTCTCGCTCTCGACGCGGCCGATGCCGTCCGGCTGCAGCGGCGCTGGGTTGTCGTTGATCCAGACTTGCCCATCGCGCAGCGCAATGCGGTCGCCGGGCAGGCCGATCACGCGCTTGACCCAGACCTGCGAACGGTTGCCCGGCCAGCGGAACACCACCACATCACCACGCTTGGGTAACGCGCCAAGAATGCGCGGGCTGCTCGGCAGATCGAGCAGCGCGGGCAACGAGGCGGTGCTGTAGCCATAGGGGTATTTGGTCGCCAGCAGTTCGTCGCCGATCAGCAGGGTCGGCTCCATCGAGCCGGACGGCACGTAGAACGGCTCCGCGATCGCGCTCTTGGCCGCCGCGACCACCAGCACGATGCAGGCAAGATCGAAGATCGTCCTGCCCCAGCGGCGCAGCGGCGAGGCCTCCCGCTGCAGCTTGTCACGCTCGGTCGCAACCATCACGCGGTCCCTCCGACAGTGATGCGATCCATACGCAACGATGGCTGGCCGACGCCGACTGGCACGCCCTGGCCGTTCTTGCCGCAGGTGCCGATGCCGGGGTCGAGCGCGAAGTCGTTGCCCACCATGCTGATGCGATGCAGGTCGGTCGGCCCGTTGCCGATCAGCATGGCGCCCTTCACCGGCGCCGCCACCTTGCCGTTCTCGATTTTATAGGCCTCGGTGCATTGGAACACGTACTTGCCCGAGGTGATGTCGACCTGGCCGCCACCGAATGAGACGGCATAGAGCCCATTCTTCACCGAGGCGATGATTTCTTTCGGGTCGTGCTGGCCGGCAAGCATGTAGGTGTTGGTCATGCGCGGCATCGGCACATGCGCATGGGATTCGCGCCTTCCGTTGCCGGTCGGCTTCATCTGCATCAGCCGGGCGTTTTGCCGGTCCTGCATGTAGCCGACCAGAATGCCGTCCTCGATCAGCACGGTGCGGTTGGTCGGTGTGCCTTCGTCGTCGATCGACAATGAACCGCGGCGCTGCTGGATAGTTCCGTCATCGACTACGGTGACGCCTTTGGCGGCGACCTGCTGGCCCATCAGTCCAGCGAAGGCCGATGTCTTCTTGCGGTTGAAGTCGCCTTCCAGGCCGTGGCCGACCGCTTCGTGCAGCATCACGCCCGGCCAGCCATTGCCGAGCACCACGTCCATCTCGCCGGCCGGCGCCGCCACCGCGTCGAGATTGACAAGCGCTTGGCGCAGCGCCTCGTCCACCGCGCCCCGCCAGGCATCTGGCGTGATGAAGCGCTCGTAGCTCTCGCGTCCGCCGAAGCCGTAGCTGCCGGCCTCCTGACGGTCGCCGTCGCCGGCGATCACCTGGACGTTCAACCGCACCAGCGGACGGATGTCGCGATAGGTGGTGCCGTCGGCGCGCAGGATTTCGATCACCTGCCAGGTTGCGCCGAGGCTGGCGGTCACCTGCCGCACGCGCTGATCCTTGGCGCGCGCATAGCCGTCGATCTGCTCCAGCAGTTTCACCTTGGCGTCGAAGGCGGGCGTCGCGAGCGGATTGTCGTCGCCATAGAGCTTGGCGTTGGTGCGCCCGGGCGCCTCGGCATAGCTCCCGCTGTAGCCGCCCTTTACCGCGCGCACCACCTCGGCGGCGCGGGCGAGCGCGGCATCCGACAGGTCGGAGGCGTGGGCATAGCCGACCGCCTCGTCCTTGACCGCGCGCAGGCCGAAGCCCTGCGCGGTGTCGTAGGTCGCCTGCTTCAGGCGCCCATTGTCGAACGCCAGCATCTCGCTCTGCTTGTATTCCAGGAACAATTCGCCGTCGTCGGCACCGTCGAGCCCGCGCGCAATCGCCTGGCGGACCTTGCCCTTGTCGAGGCCTGCGCGGTCGATCAGCGAGGAAATAGTTTCGTCCATGATCATGGCTCCTGCCTGGGCGCCCGTGCATCAACACATAAGGTGTCGGTAGTAACTATGCGAGCGCGGCGTCCCGTTGCCGAAATTTAATGCAGGCAGGCGGAAGGGTCCCGCGCGGGTGCCGCGATCACGGCAGCTTGTCATACCCCTCCGCAAAGCCATTGAGGCTCATGGGGAAGCCGATGCCTTCCTCCGGCGTCTGGAAGATGATGAAGGTCGCGCTCTTGCCGGTGCGCAATTTCTGGATCAGCGTATCGTCCATCACTACTTCGGCGATGCAGCCATTGGGCAGGCAGCGCACGAAGCCGGCGCGGCCGATGTCGGCATTGTCGATCTTGAGTCCCAGGCCGGACGGCAGCAGCACGCCAAGCGGCGCCACCACCCGCATCAGCCGGCTCTTGGCGTCGGCGGTCTTGAGCACGATCACGGTCAGCCCGACGTTGGCGCGGTCTTCCGCGGTCACGCTCTGGATCAGGGCGCATTGCTCGGACTTGGCGCCCGGCGGCGTATCGCAGCGGATCTGCCAGTCCTTGTGCACCGATTTGACCGCGCCTTGGGCGGCGGCCGCTGCCGGCACGAGCGCCAGCGCCGCCATCAGCGCCAGTGCTGCCAGACGCTCAATAGCCCGCCGGCCGTGCCCGAAAATGCCCATCATTTGGTCCTTCGGCATGGGCCGGGCGGTCCCGGCCACCCCGGTTCCCGGCGAATCGCCACCTCGCCCATGCATTTTATTCGCCCCGTTGGTTCATGCCCGGCCTTTCCTGTCAAGCAAGGGGGCTGGGCTCCAACCGCGGCCGGGCGCATCCAAGCCGCCTTCCCGTGGCGTAAATGCGGCGCCCCAATGGGGGCGGGGGTAATACCGTTTGTCGCATGCCCACGGCATGAAGGCGCATTGCGGCAGGAACAGAATTGTGGTTTGAGAGGCCGGGATTTCCCCCCGTCCCGCCGCACGACAGCCAAAATTGCCACGCCCGTGGCAAGACGCCGTGCTCAGCGGGCCGCGCCGAACATCATATCCGCGGTGGCCGGCAAATAAGGGGCCTTGATGCAAGGCCGTTTCTCGTCGAGGGAGCGCAAAAAACTATGTCGGTGCTCAAGCGGTTGATCGCATTCGTGGTCACGGGCGTACTTGTCGGCGGCAGCGCCGCATGGGCGACGACGGCCGCAACGGGGCAGCCGAAACCGTGGCAGCTCGGCATGCAGCCGGGGGCCACCCCCGTGATGGACGACATCGTCTGGTTCCATGACTTCCTGCTCTGGATCATCGCGGCGATCGCACTCTTCGTGCTGGCGCTGCTGTTGATTATCGTGGTGCGGTTTAACGCCCGCGCCAATCCGACGCCGTCGCGCACCACCCACAACACCGCCATCGAGGTGATCTGGACCGTGGTGCCGGTGCTCATCCTGGTGACGATCGCGGTGCCCTCGTTCCGCTTGCTGTTCTACCAGCTCAACATCCCGAAGGCCGACGTCACGGTGAAGGCGACCGGCAAGCAGTGGTTCTGGAGCTACAGCTATCCCGACCAGAAATTCGAGTTCGACTCGCTGTTGGTGCAGGACAAGGACTTGAAGCCCGGCCAGCTGCGCCTGCTCACCGTCGACAATGAGATGGTGGTGCCGGTCAACAAGATCGTGAAGGTGCTCACCACCGGCGCCGACGTCATCCACTCTTGGGCCGTGCCGTCCTTCGGCGTGAAGATCGACGCCATCCCGGGCCGCGTCAACGAGACCTGGTTCAAGGCCGAACGCATCGGCACTTACTACGGCCAGTGCTCCGAGCTCTGCGGCCGCGACCACGCCTTCATGCCGATCGTGGTCCACGTCGTGAGCGAGCAGGACTATACGGCCTGGGTCGAGCAGGCAAAGAAGAAATACGCCTCAACCGATGACGACAACACCGGCGTCCATCTGACCGCGGTGGCCGCGACCGGCGACGTGAAGTGAACCGAATACAATACGGGCGACGGAAGACAAGGGTCGAAGGACAGTGATGATGGCTGACAAGGCGGCTCTGCATGGCGCACATGAGGCCCATGAGCACCATCCAAGCGGATGGCGGCGTTTCGTTTATTCCACCAACCACAAGGACATCGGTACGATGTACCTGGTGTTCGCGCTCATGGCGGGCGTGATCGGCGGCCTGATGTCGATTGCCATCCGCATGGAGCTGCAGAACCCGGGCATCGAGTTCTTCCCGAGCCCGCACGAATACAACTCGTTCATTACCGCGCACGGCCTGATCATGATCTTCTTCATGGTCATGCCGGCCATGATCGGCGGCTTCGGCAACTGGATGGTGCCGCTGATGATCGGCGCGCCGGATATGGCGTTCCCGCGCATGAACAATATCTCGTTCTGGCTGCTGCCGGCGTCGTTCTCGCTGCTGCTCATGTCGATGTTCGTGGGCGGCGAGCCGGGCTCCGAGGGCGTCGGCGCCGGCTGGACGCTTTACGCGCCGTTATCGACCAGCGGACATCCGGGTCCGGCGGTCGACTTCGCGATCCTGTCGATACACTTGGCAGGCGCCTCGTCGATCCTGGGCGCCATCAACTTCATCACCACCATCTTCAACATGCGCGCGCCCGGCATGACGTTGCACAAGATGCCGCTGTTCGTGTGGTCGATCCTGGTCACCGTATTCTTGTTGTTGTTGTCGCTCCCAGTGCTGGCGGGTGCCATCACCATGCTGCTGACCGACCGCAATTTCGGCACCACGTTCTTCGAGCCGCAGGGCGGCGGCGACCCGATCCTGTTCCAACACCTGTTCTGGTTCTTCGGGCATCCGGAAGTGTACATCCTGATCCTGCCGGGCTTCGGCATGGTCAGCCAGATCGTGGCGACCTTTAGCAAGAAGCCGGTGTTCGGCTATCTCGGCATGGCCTACGCCATGGTCTCGATCGGTGCTGTCGGCTTCGTGGTGTGGGCCCACCACATGTACACGGTCGGCCTCTCGACCGGCGCGCAGGCCTACTTCATCGCCGCCACCATGGTGATCGCGGTGCCCACCGGCGTGAAGATCTTCTCCTGGATCGCCACCATGTGGGGCGGCTCGATCGAGTTCAAGACGCCGATGCTGTGGGCGCTTGGCTTCATCTTCCTGTTCACCATCGGCGGCGTCACCGGCGTGGTGCTGGCCAATGCCGGCGTCGACCGCGTCCTTCAAGATACGTACTACGTGGTGGCGCACTTCCACTACGTGCTCTCGCTCGGCGCGGTGTTCGCCATCTTCGGCGGCTGGTACTACTGGTTCCCGAAGATCACCGGCTACATGTACAACGAGACCATCGGCAAGCTGCACTTCTGGGTCACCTTCATCGGCGTGAACCTGGTCTTCTTCCCGCAGCACTTCCTCGGCCTCGCCGGCATGCCGCGCCGCATCGCCGACTATCCAGAGGCATTCCACGGCTGGAACGAGGTCTCGTCCTACGGCTCCTATATTTCCGGGGTGGGCGTGATCATCTTCTTCATCGGCGTGATCGAGGCCTTCGCCAAGAAGCGCGTGGCCGGCAACAATCCGTGGGGCGTGGGGGCAACGACGCTGGAATGGACCCTGCCGTCGCCGCCGCCGTTCCACCAGTTCGAGACGCTGCCACGGATTAAATAACCCATGTCGCTTGTCGGCGAAGGCGCAGATTTGCGCGGCCCGCTGGCCGCCAGCACCGGACTTGACCTGGCGCAGCCGAGCCTTGCCGGCGTCGGCGATTATCTCGCGCTGATGAAGCCGCGGGTGATGTCGCTGGTGGTGTTCACCGCGCTCACCGGGCTGGCGGTCGCGCCCGGTTCGCTGCATCCGCTGACCGGCTTCACCGCGCTGCTCTGCATCGCGGTCGGCGCCGGCGCCGCCGGCGCGCTCAATATGTGGTACGACGCCGACGTCGACGCCAAGATGATCCGCACGGCGCGCCGCCCGGTGCCGCTCGGCCGCGTCAAGCCGGGCGAGGCGCTGGCCTTCGGGCTCACGCTCGCCGGCTTTGCGGTGGTGACGCTCGGCCTCTTGGTGAACACGCTCGCGGCCTTCCTGCTCGCCTTTACGATCTTCTTCTATGCGGCGATCTACACGGCCTGGCTCAAGCGCCTGACGCCGCAGAACATCGTGATCGGCGGCGCCGCCGGCGCCTTTCCGCCGATGATCGGCTGGGCGGCGGTGACCGGCTCGCTCTCGCTCGAGCCGGTCTTGCTGTTCCTGATCATCTTCTTCTGGACGCCGCCGCATTTTTGGGCGCTGGCGCTCTACCGCGCCGACGATTATGCGCGCGCCGGCATCCCGATGCTGCCGGTGGTGGCCGGCGACGTGAACGCGCGCCGCCAAATCCTGCGCTACACCATGATCCTCACCCCGCTCGGCGTCGCGCCTTACGCGCTCGGCTTTGCCGGCCCGCTTTACGGGCTGACCGCGGCGGTCGCCGGCGCGATCATGATGGTGCTGGCCTGGCAGGTGTTCTGCGAGCGCCGCCCGGCCGAGCGCGCCAGCAAGCAGCTTTTTGCCTTCTCGATCCTGTATCTGTTTCTGCTGTTTGCGGTGCTGCTGATCGAGCGCGGATGGGGCGGGCTGTTGGCCCGGTTGGCGGCGTGACCGGCGGTATAGCCATGAACGAGCAGGACAAGGACGAGGGCGTCGTGCTCACCGAGGCGCAGCAGCGCGCGCGCCGCGCTCGCTCAATTGCCATTGCGCTGGCGCTCGCCGCGCTTGTCATCCTGTTCTACGCGATGACCTTGGTGAAGGGGCCGGGCGTTCTGGTGCGCCCGATCTAATCCAATGACCGCACCCGCTCCCCACAACAGACAAAACTCGCTGCGGCGCGACATGATCGTCGCAGGCTGCTGCGGCGTTTTCGTCGCCGCCATGGTGGGCGCGGCCTATGCGTCGGTGCCGTTCTACACCTGGTTCTGCAAGACCACCGGCTTTGGCGGCACCACCCAGGTCGCCGAAAAAGCGCCGGACAAAGTGCTCGGCCGCACCATTTTCATCCGCTTCGATTCCAACGTCGCCGCCGGGCTGCCATGGAAATTCATGCCCGAGCAGAACGAGATTAAGGTTCGCATCGGCGAGGTGGCGACCGTCCACTACAAGGTGATCAACGAAGCCGCGCGCGCGATCACCGCGCAGGCGTCTTACAACGTGTCGCCGCCGACCGTTGGCGCCTATTTCGACAAGATCAACTGCTTCTGCTTCACCCAGCAGACCATGAAGCCGGGCGAGACGCGCGAGATGACGGTGGTGTTCTACGTCGATCCCTCGATCGTGCAGGACCACGATCAGGACGATCTCCACACCATCACGCTGTCCTACACGTTCTATCGGCTGCCCGACGCGGCGCGTCCGCTGGCGGATGCATCCGACAAGAAATCGAACAAGCTGAATTGAGGATAGGGGGCGCCGCTGGCGCCGCTCGCAAAGGACTGGAACGGAGACGACGACGATGGCCGACGCCCACGCAAAGCACCACGATTATCATCTGGTCGATCCGAGCCCGTGGCCGGCGGTCGGCGCCATTTCCGCCTTCATCCTGGCGGTGGGCCTCATCAGCTGGATGCACCATATGTATCCCGCCGCTCCGCTGGTGTTCGGGGTCGGCGTGATCGGCCTGATCTATACGTTCATCGCCTGGTGGCGCGACGTCATCCGCGAAGCGCAATACGAGGGCTATCACACCCGCGTGGTGCAGATCTCGCACCGCTACGGCATGATCCTGTTCATCGCCTCCGAGGTGATGTTCTTCGTCGCCTGGTTCTGGGCCTATTTCAACACCGCGCTGTTCCCCGACGCGGTGAAAGACGTCGCCCGCATCGCCTTCACCGGCGGCGTGTGGCCGCCCAAGGGCATCGAGACCTTTAATCCCTGGCATCTGCCGCTGCTCAACACGCTGATCCTGCTCACCTCGGGCACCACGGTGACCTGGGCGCACCACGCGCTGCTCGAAAACGATCGGCAGGGCCTGAAGTGGGGCCTGATCCTGACCATCGTGCTGGGGCTCACCTTCACCTGCGTGCAGGCCTACGAGTATTCGCACGCGGCCTTCCATTATTCCGGCAACATCTACGGCGCCACCTTCTTCATGGCGACCGGCTTCCACGGCGCGCACGTGATCATCGGCTCGATCTTCCTGATCGTCTGCCTGATCCGCGCCATGAAGGGCCACTTCACCCCGACCCAGCATCTCGGCTTCGAATTCGCCGCCTGGTACTGGCACTTCGTCGACGTGGTCTGGCTGTTCCTGTTCGCCTGCATATATGTGTGGGGCGGCGGCGTGGTGCATGCCGAGTGACCGTCACTCGCAAGTTTAAAGAGGGGCGGCGGCGACGCCGCCCCTTTGCGTTTTGAGGTGGCAAAATGGCTGACCATCCAGTGACCGGCGGGCTGCCGATCGCGCGCGGCTTGCGCGGGCGCTGTCCGCGTTGCGGCGAGGGCCGGCTGTTTCAGGGCTTCCTGACCTTGCGGCCGGCTTGCGAGCATTGCGGCCTCGACTTCGGCTTCGCCGATGCCGGTGATGGACCGGCGGTATTCGTGATCCTGTTTGGCGGCTTCGTCGTGGTATTCGCGGCACTAATCACCGAGATCACCTATCAACCGCCTTATTGGGTACATGCCGCGCTGTGGCTGCCGCTGATCCTGATCCTCACCTTGGGGCCATTGCGTCCGATCAAGGGCTTGCTGATAGCGCTGCAATACCATCACAAGGCGGCGGAGGGTCGCCTCGAGCAGCGAGGCGAAATGTGATCGGGCAGCGCCGCGGCCTGCTGGAGCCGACGATCTTCGCCATCGTGGGCATCGCCATCCTCATCGGCCTCGGCGTCTGGCAGCTCGACCGCAAGACCTGGAAGGAAAATCTGATCGCGGCCATGACCACGCGGCTTGCGCGCGAGCCGGCCGACTTGCCGCCGCGTGACCGCTGGGCGCAGTTGCTTGCGGAACGCGAGGAGTTTGACCGCGTCGGCTTCCCGGCTGAATTCCTGCCCGGGCAGGAGGCGCTGGTCTACAGCGCCGGCTCCGCCTTCCGCCCCGACGCCAAGGGACCCGGCTACTGGGTGTTCGCTCCGGCGCGGCTCGCCGGCGGCAGCCTGGTGATCGTCAATCGCGGCTTCGTGCCGCTCGACCGCAAGGACCCGGCGAGCCGTGCGCAGGGTGAGCCGCACGGCTCGGTCGACATTGTCGGCATCGTGCGCTGGCCGGAAACCCGCGGGCTGTTCACGCCGGCCGACGACATCAAGGACAATGTCTGGTATCTGCGCGACATCAAGGCGATCGCCGCCGCCAAGCATTGGCAGAGCGTGGCGCCGTTCTATGTCGAGCAGGAATCCCCGCTGCCGCCCGGCGGGCTGCCGCAGGCAGGCAAGCTCATCGTGAACCTGCCCGACAATCACCTGGAATACGCCATTACCTGGTTTGGGCTCGCGCTGGCGCTGGCCGGCGTGTATCTGGTCTGGCTCACACGCCGCTTGCGGCAACCGGCGTGATGCGCTCGCCGCCGAACTCAGACAGCGGGCGGAGCGGAACAATTAATCGGAATTACTGATTGGAATTAAGGCGGCTCATTGCGCGCGCGGCGTCTCGACCACGCGCTTCGTGCGCAACGAAGGCGAAGTCATCCGGCACAACTTCTTCTGGTGTCTAGTGGTGCTGGTTTATCTGGTCGCGATCAGCGTCGTCTTCTATCTGTTCTTCCCCGGCGCGATGGCGGTCTGAGAGCCGGACAAGATAAAGCTCACGACGAAGGGGCGCGCATGCCGCGCCCCTTTTTGCGTCTGCTTTCTCCATGCGAAAAGGCTGTGTTGTTGTCGGCGCCGATCCGGCATGATTTAGTGCACCGCGCTCGCAGCGGCGGGTGAGCACCGATTAGGGGAAACAGAATGTTGGCTGGCAAGAAAGTCGTCGTCGTCGGAGGCACGTCCGGCATCGGTCTTGCGACCGCCGAAATGGCCAAGGCCGAGGGCGCCGAGGTCGTCATCGCCTCGCGCAATGCCGAGCGCGTCAAGTCGGCCGCCGCAAAGATCGGCGCCAAGGGAATTGCCGCCGACGTCACCAACGACCAGAGCGTCAACGATCTGTTCCGCGCCGTCGGTCCAGCCGATCACGTGGTGGTCAGCGCCGCGCAACTGCGCACCGGCCCGTTCAAGACCGTTGCCATGGAGGACGTGCGCGCGACCCTGGAAGGCAAGCTCTGGGGCGCCTGGCGTTGCGCGCGCGCGGCCGAGATCAAGCCGGGCGGATCGCTGACGCTGGTCAGCGGTTTCCTCAGCATCCGGCCGCGGCCGAATTCGGCGATCGTCAGCGTGGCGAACGGCGCGCTCGAGTCGCTCGCGCGCGCGCTGGCGCTCGAGTTGGCGCCCGTCCGCGTCAATTGCGTCTCGCCCGGCATCATCGATACGCCGATCCGCGCCGCCATGCCGGAAGCCGCGCGCAACGAGATGCTGTCGAAGGCGGCCGCCTCGCTGCCCGTTCGCCGCGTCGGCCTCGGCGCGGACGTGGCGCAGCAGATCCTCGCCTTCATGACGAACGGCTTCATGACCGGCTCGATCGTCTATCTCGACGGCGGTGCGCTCGTCGTCTGAATTTTCCAGCGGCGGCTTGAGGCGGGCGGGGCTTTCTTGTGAAAGCCCCCCGCGGGGGCTAGTCTGGCCCCCGCGATGCGCCGTCCGGAACGGAATACATAGCTCTATCAATGCGTTATGTCTCAACGCGGGGCGAGGCCCCGGCCCTCGATTTCGTCGAGGCCATGCTGGCCGGGCTCGCCCGTGACGGAGGGCTCTATGTGCCGGACGCGTGGCCGGCGCTCGCTCGGGAGGGCATCGCGGGCTTTGCCGGCCGGCCTTACGCCGAAGTGGCGGTCGAGGTGATCCGGCCCTTCGTCGGCGACAGCCTGCCGGAAGCGGATCTCGCCCGCATGGCGCGCGAGGCCTATGGCGCTTTCCGTCATCCGGCCGTGGCGCCGCTGACGCAGCTCGGCAACAATCTGTTCGTGCTGGAGCTGTTCCATGGGCCGACGCTCGCCTTCAAGGACCTCGCCATGCAATTGGTGGCGCGGCTGATGGACCACGTGCTCAGGCAGCGCGGCGAGCGCACCACCATCGTGGTCGCGACCTCGGGCGACACCGGCGGGGCGGCGGTCGAGGCGTTCCGCGGCCGCTCTCAGGTTGATGTCGTCGCGCTGTATCCGCAGGGGCGCATCTCCGAGGTTCAGCGCCGCATGATGACCACCGTGCCGGATGCCAATGTGCACGCGCTCGCCATCGAAGGTACCTTCGACGACTGCCAGGCCTTGGTGAAGGCCATGTTCAATCACCACGCCTTCCGCGACCGCGTGCGCCTGTCCGGCGTCAATTCCATCAACTGGGCGCGCATCGTGGCGCAAACGGTTTATTATTTCACGGCGGCGGTGGCGCTCGGCGCGCCGCATCGTAAAGTGGCCTTCACAGTGCCGACCGGCAATTTCGGCGACGTCTATGCCGGCTATGTCGCTACCCGCATGGGGTTGCCGGTCGACCGGCTGGTCGTCGCCACCAACGTCAACGACATCCTGGTGCGCGCCTTCGCTACCGGCGACTACGAGATCCGCGACGTGGTGCCCACCACCTCGCCGTCGATGGACATCCAGGTCTCGTCGAATTTCGAGCGCCTGCTGTTCGACGCCTATGGCCGCGACGGCAAGAAGGTCGCCGGCCTGATGGGCTCGCTGGCGCAGTCGCGGCGCTTTGCCATCTCCGCGCACGCGCTCGCCACCATGCGCGCGCTGTTCACCGCCGACCGCGCCGACGAGGAGGAGAGCGCCGCCACCATGCGCGCGTCCTGGCGCGAAGCTGGCTATTGCGTTGATCCGCACACCGCCGTTGCGCTGGCGGTCTCCGAGAAGGAGACGCGCGATCCGGCGGTGCCGATGGTGGTGCTGTCGACCGCGCATCCCGCCAAGTTTCCGCAGGCGGTGGAAGCGGCCTGCGGCTGCCGTCCCAGGCTTCCCGATTGGCTTGCCGATCTGCCCGAACGGGAGGAGCGGGTCAGCGTGCTGCCGGCCGACCAGGCGGCGGTGGAACGATACGTGGCGTCGGCCTCGCGCGCGGCGCGTGAAGGAGCAGCGGCATGACCGTCGAACTGACGCGCCTTCCCTCCGGCCTTGCAGTGGTGACCGACCGCATGCCGCATCTGGAATCGGCCTCGCTCGGCGTCTGGATCGGCTCCGGCAGCCGCAGCGAAAAGACTGATGAACACGGCATTTCTCATCTGCTCGAACACATGGCTTTCAAGGGCACCAAGCGGCGCAGCGCACGCCAGATCGCCGAGGAGATCGAGGCGGTCGGCGGCGATCTCAACGCCGCCACCAGCATTGAAAGCACGGCCTATTACGCCCGCGTGCTCAAGGCCGACGTGCCGCTCGCGCTCGATGTGCTGTCGGACATCCTGTCGAATCCGACTTTCGATCCCGACGAGTTGCGGCGCGAGCAGAACGTGATCGTGCAGGAGATCGGCGCCACCGAGGACACGCCCGACGATCTGGTGTTCGACCGCCTGCAGGAGACCGCCTTTCCCAAGCAGGCGGTCGGCCGCTCGATCCTCGGCACGCCAGAGACCGTGCGTTCGTTCAATCCGGCGCGGCTGCGCACTTATCTTTCGCGCCACTATCGTGCGCCGGACATGATCGTGGCGGCGGCCGGCGCGGTCGAGCACGCGGCCATCGTCGCCGACGCCGAGAAACGTTTCGCGAGCTTCGGCGGCCCGGCGGCGCCGGCGCCGGAGGCGGCGCATTTCCGCGGCGGCAGCCGGGTCGAAACGCGCGATCTCGAACAGGTGCATATCGCGCTGGCGCTGCAAGGCGTGCCGGTGCGCGACGAGCAGCTCTACAGCCTGCAGGTGTTCACCAACGTGCTCGGCGGCGGCATGTCCTCGCGCCTGTTCCAGGAGGTGCGCGAGAAGCGCGGGCTCTGCTACACCATCAGCGCTTTCCACATGCCTTATTCCGACACCGGTCTGTTCGCGCTCTATGCCGGCACCGACGAGGCCGACGCGCCCGAATTGATGCGCGTGGCGATCGGCGAAACAGCCAGCGCCACCGAAACGCTCAACGAGGCCGAGGTCGCCCGCGCCAAGGCGCAGCTCAAGGCCGGCCTGCTGATGGCGCTGGAGAGCTCGGAGGCGCGCGTCGGCCAGCTGGCGCGGCAGATGCTGGCCTACGGCCGGCCGATCCCGCTCGACGAGATCGTCGCCAAGGTCGACGCCGTCACCGTCGACTCAGCGCGTGCCGCCGGCCGCATGCTGATCCGGCGCTCGCCGCCGGCCATCGCCGCGCTCGGCCCGGGTGCCGGTCTGGCATCTACCGCCGCTATCGCCGAGACGCTCGTCCCCCGCGCGGCCTGACCATGGCGCTGTTCCGCACCGTCGACGAATCCCTCCCGGCAATTTCCGGCGCCGGCGTCATATTGCGCGTACCGCAAGGCGGCGACTATGCCGAGTGGGCGGCGCTGCGCGAGATCAGCCGCGCCTTCCTCGTGCCCTGGGAGCCGACCTGGCCGGCCGATGATCTCACGCGCGGCGCCTTCCGCCGAAGGCTCAAGCGCTACGCCGAGGATCTGCGCAGCGATCTCGCTTACTCGTTCCTGATCTTCCGCAGCGACGACGGCGCCATGGTCGGCGGCCTGACGCTTGCCAACATCCGCCGCGGCGTGGCGCAGGCAGGCTCCATCGGCTACTGGGTCGGCGCCCCCTTCGCGCGCCAGGGCTACATGACCGCGGCCATGCGCGCGCTCATTCCGTTCTGTTTTGGGACACTTCGTCTGCACCGTTTGGAGGCCGCCTGCATTCCCAGCAATGCGGCCTCTATCGCCCTGCTGGAAAAGACCGGATTCCAGCGTGAAGGCTATGCCCGCGCCTATTTGTGCATCAACGGCAGCTGGCAGGACCATCTGCTCTATGCGCGGCTCAAGGACGATCCGGTGTGATTGCCATTGCCTTGGGCTTGCCACGCTTGGCTTGCTATAAAGGCGGCCGTGCCGGCGGCTCGAAGGACGCGAGCCAAGAGAAGACAGTCGGGGAGAGGAACCAGATGGCGCGGTTCGGGGCGGGCGTCGCCGCATGGCTGACGTTGGGGCTTTTGCTCAGCGGCTGCGGCAGCACCGGCGGCAGCAGCAGCCTGTTCAGCACTTCGCCCTTGGACCTGTTCCGCTCGTCACCGAAGGCGACCACCGGCGGCACCGCCAGCGCCGACCCGGTTATCGACACGCAATACGATTGCCCGGACGTGCAGATACGCTACGGCGCCTCTACCCTCATGGTCGGCGACAAGCCGGGGCAGGGCGAGCCGAACGCGCTCGACGTGCGCTACCAGGGCAGCATTCTGCGCACCGCGCGCGAATGCCACCTCGAAGGCAACACCATGACCATAAAGGTCGGCATCGAAGGCCGCATCATCACCGGCCCGGCCGGCAGCCCGGGCAATGTCGACGTGCCGCTGCGCATCGCGGTGGTGCAGGAAGGGACCAACCCGAAGACCATCGTCTCGAAATTCGGGCGCGAGACGGTGACGCTCAACAACGCGGTCGACCGCGTCACCTTCACGCATATCGATCCCGACGTCGCGTTTCCGCTGCCGACGCCCGTCACCGACATCAGCACCTATGTCGTCTATGTCGGTTTCGATCCGCTCGGCGCGCAGCCGCAAAAGAAGGCGCCTGTGGCGCGCAAGAAGCCGCGCGTCCGGCCCAAGGGCCCGCCGCGCTCGAGCTAGCGGACGGGTCACCACCCGCGCAGGTCGATGATGGTGCTCTTGAGCGCGCGCATGTCGGAAATCACGGTACGGGCGCCGGCGGCGCGCAGGTGATCGGCGAGCCGGCCGCGCACGTGGCTGCCGCCGGTAAAGCCGATGGCGGTCATGCCGGCGGCGACGCCGGCCGCCACCCCGACGGCTGAATCCTCCACCACGACGCAGTGGCGCGGCTGCACTTTCATCTTGGCGGCGGCGTGTAGAAATAAATCGGGCGCCGGCTTGCCGTTGCGCACCTCGCTCGCGGAAAACAGGTTCGGCTCGAAGAAGCGGATCAGCCCGGTGCATTCCAGGCTGACGCGGATGCGGTCGTAGGACGAGGAGGAGGCGACGCATTTCGGGCCGCGCAGCCAGGAAAGCGCCTGCGCCACATGCTTGGTGGCCTGCAGCTCGGAGCGGAAACGGCGTAGCGTCGCGCTGGCGACGGTCGCGGCAAAGCCCGCCGGCAATTTGCGCCCGGCGGCGATCTCTACATCGTTGAACATGTCGGCGGGACGGCGGCCGGTGAAATAATGCGCGACGATATCCGGCGTCAGCCGGAAGCCGGCGCGCATGAATTCTTGCGACACAATTTCGGTGGCCAACGGCTCGCTGTCGACCAGCACGCCGTTGCAATCGAAGATGACCACGGGGTCCCCCGAATGCTGAGGCCGGACTTACGCGGCCCACGCAACGAACTGTGCGGACGAATCAGAAGTTACGAGGATAGTGGCGGTGCTGGGGTAGGCAAGGCCGGTTGTGACGACGCGATGGTTGTGCACACCGTTGCAATTAATAGCGGGGAAAACCGCGCGCGCGGCGCGCAAGCCCGCCGTGACGGCACGGATGCTGCCGGCGCGGCCCGCCGCCCCGCCTGGACGCCTAAGTCCGCCTGCTAGTTCAGCTTTCTGCGGACGTCCTCGATGCCCTTGGCGACCAGCTCGCTGGCCAGCTTGCCCTTGGCTTCCTGGGCGAGGATCTTTTCAGCGGCGGCAACGGCGGCGTCGGCCGCGGCGCCGCGCACATCGGCCGCGGCCTGCGCCTCGGCCTGGGCGATCTTGGTTTCCGCCATCTTGGTGCGGCGGGCGACGAATTCCTCGATTTTGGCCTTGGCCTCGGCGGCCATCCGCTCGGCTTCGGCCTTGGCGCCGGCGATAATCCCTTGCGCCTCGCTTTCGGCTTCCTGGCGCTTGCGCCGATAGTCGGCGAGCAACTGGGCGGCGTCCTCGCGCAGCTTGCGCGCTTCGTCGAGCTCGGCCTTGATGCGGGCGGCGCGGTCGTCGAGCAATTTCGCGAGCGTGCGGTGCACGCCGACATAGCCGAGCAGCCCGACGAAGGCGAAGAAACCCAGCGCGACCCAGAATTCAGCTTCGTGCAGCATGGGGTTCGCTCTCTATTCCTTTGCGCATGGTCTTTACCGAAAACCGGTTCCCGTTTTTCGGGCTCACGCGCTATCTCTTCAGCACGTCGGCGACGGCCTCGGCCACCGCCTTGTCGCTCGGCGTCGAGCCGATCAGCCGCTCGACGATGGCTCCGGCGGCGTCCAGGGCGATGGTGCGGACATTGGCCATGGCCGCCTGCTTGGTGGCGGCGATAGACTTTTCGGCCTCCGCCAGCTTGGCGGCGAGCTCGCCCTCGATCTTCCGGCGCGCGGCTTCCGCCTCGGCCGCCTGCTTCTCGCGTGTCTCGTTGGCGATGGCCTGCGCGCGGTTGCGGGCGTCGGCCAGCGCCTTCTCGTAGGCCGCCAATGCGTCGTCCGACTGCTGCTTGAGCCGGGACGCCTCGGCGATGTCGTCGGCGATGCGCTTCTGTCGGTTTTCGATGACCCTGGCGACCCGCGGCAGCGCCCATTTCGCCATCAGCGCGTAGAGCAGCACGAAAAAGATGGCCAGCCAGACCAGCTGCGACGCGAAGGTCTGCGCGTTGAACGGCGGAAAAGCGCCATGCTCGCCCTTTGGGGCGGCCTCGGTGCTCGTCGTGTGTGCCGGTTCGGCCATCATGTGCTCCAGCGCGCGGACGGTGAGGCCCGGCTTAGAGCGCGAACAGCAGCAGCAGTGCGATCAGCAGCGAGAAGATGCCGAGCGCTTCGGTGATGGCGAAGCCGAAGATCAGGTTGCCGAACTGGCCCTGCGCGGCGGAAGGATTGCGGATGGCGGCGGCAAGATAGTTGCCGAAGATGATGCCGACGCCGACGCCCGCGCCGCCCATGCCGATCGCGGCGATGCCCGCGCCGATGTATTTCGCTGCCACTGGATCCATTATCAGCTCCTCTTGAGGTTCGTTTGCTTGTCGTTTCGGACCATCAGTGGCCCGGGTGTATCGCATCGTTGAGATAGATGCAGGTCAGAATGGCGAAGACATAGGCCTGCAGGAACGCCACCAGCGCCTCGAGCGCGGTGAGCGCGACGATCATGGCGAAGGGCAGCGCGCCGCCGACCCAGCCGATGGCGCCGAGCCCGGTACCCAGCAGGATGATGAAGCCGGCGAACACTTTAAGCGCGATATGGCCGGCCAGCATGTTGGCGAACAGACGAACGCTGTGCGAGATCGGGCGCGAGATGAAGGACAGGATCTCGATGGCGACGATCATCGGCAGGATGTAGATCGGCACGCCCTTCGGCACGAACAAGTTGAAGAAGTGCAGGCCGTGCCGGATCAGGCCGTAGATCAGGACAGTGAAGAACACCGTGAGCGCGAGCGCGGCGGTAACGATGATGTGGCTGGTGACGGTGAAGGCGAACGGGATCAACCCGAGCATGTTCAGCGCCAGCACGAACATGAAGATAGTAAAGACGAAGGGGAAGAACCGCATGCCTTCCTGACCGGCGGTCGAGCGCAGCATGCTGGCGACGAACTCGTAAGTCAGTTCGGCGGCTGATTGCAGGCGCGTCGGCACCGCCCTGCCGCCGGCGCTGCCGGCCACCAGAAATAGCGTCAGTCCGAGCACCGCGGCGAGCATGAAGGCAGCCGAATTGGTGAAAGCGATCTCGGCATTTCCGATCTTGCCGATTGGAAACAGATTGATGATCTGAAACTGGTGGATCGGATCCATGACGAAGCGTCAGTCGTTCAAACGTCTCTCATCGACAACTCCGGCCGCCCGCATCACATTCAAGATGCCGGCGGCGAAGCCGAGCATGAGAAACACCATGAGCCCCCAAGGCGTCGTGCCC
>Ga0316624_10000161_pt1 | contig 20719 bp, 18 predicted proteins | sample OWC_Aug_N3_C1_D5_FD_207657 | JGI IMG/M metagenome (GOLD analysis project Ga0316624, IMG submission 207657) | Wetland soil microbial communities from Old Woman Creek delta, Ohio, United States - OWC_Aug_N3_C1_D5_A | ecosystem: Environmental > Terrestrial > Soil > Wetlands | place: USA: Ohio... | reverse complement strand
CTCGTCCGGCAGGGGCGTTTCAAGAAGGGGGAGCACGTGCTGTTCGTGCACACGGGCGGGTCGCCGGCGCTGTACGCGTACCAGGAGGTGCTCGTCGGGCGGGGCGAATAGAGCAGTGGTCAGTGGTCAGTGGCCAGTGGTCAGCGGGCAGAGGACAGGAGGGACTTGCAGCCGCGAAGAAAGCCGGGTTCGCGAGCGCCGATGCGATCGGGCCCTACATGCGGACGCTCATCTCCACGCCTCGCGACACGCTCGGGCCGCCCGTTTCGCCAGGGCTTCGATAGCGAAGGGACCAGTTCGGCGGTTTGATCTGTGGCCGCATTGTGCCATGCTGGTGCGGAGAAGAAAGGAGGACCGATGCCCATGTCGCTTCCACGTCTGAACGAGCCGGCCCCCGAGTTCGAGGCCGTCACCACCCACGGCGTTGTCCGCTTGTCCGACTTCCGCGACAGCTGGTTGGTGCTGTTCTCGCACCCGGCGGATTTCACGCCGGTCTGCACCACCGAGTTCGTCGCATTCGCCGAGATCTACCCCGAGCTCCAGAAGCGCAAGGTCGAGCTGCTCGGCTTGAGCATCGACAGCGTCTACTCGCACATCGCCTGGATGCGGAACATCGAAGAGCGGATGAAGGTCCGGATCCCGTTTCCGGTCATCGCCGACCTCAACAAGGAGGTCGCCACGCTCTACGGGATGATCATGCCGGGCGAGAGCAAGACCGAGACGAGCCGCTGCGTCTTCATCATCGACCCGAAGGGCATCCTCCGCGCGATGATCTACTACCCGATGGCGCTCGGCCGGAACATGCAGGAGATCCTGCGGGTGATCGACGGGCTCCAGACCGCCGACCAGAACGGCGTGGCCGTGCCCGCCAACTGGAAGAAGGGCGACAAGGTGATCGTGCCGGCGCCGAACACGGTGGAGATGGCGGCGGAGCGCGTGGGCCAGGGCTACGAGTGCGTCGATTGGTACCTCTGCAAGAAGTCGCTGTGAGGGGCCGCTCATGCCGTGCGTGAACCCGGATGGAACCTTGGTGTCCTCAGCCAGGAAGATCCTGGAGGCGGCGAGGACCGCGGGCCTGCCGGCGGACCTCGCCGAACGCAGCCGTCTCCCGCTCTACCGCGTGCACAGCGCGCTCCGGGAGCTCGCGGACGCCGGCATGGTCCTGGAGGTGGACGGGCGGTACCAGGCGACCGAGGAGGGGCTGGGCCGGCTGGGCGCTGGTCCCTGACCACCGGCCACCGACCACTGGTCACTACTCGTGACTCCGTCAGTGCACCTGCGGCTGATAGAGCGGCGTGACATCGGCATAGATCGAGTACTCGCGGACCTTCCCGTCCTGCATCTTGAACACGTTGAAGAAGGGGAGCGTGACCTCGCTGTGGTCCTTGCGCGTGTAGGTCACTTCCCCCTCGCAGAACACCACGTCCGGGAGGCTCCAGAGGCCCAGCACGCGATGGCGCAGGGCGTGCACCGACTCGAAGAACTGCGCGACGGCCTCCCGGATGGCCTCGCGGCCTTCCGCGGCGGGGCCGTTGCCGAACCGGAAAACCCCGTCATCGGTCAGGAACGACACGAACTTCTCCGCGTTCATGGCATCGATGGCCTGGAACAGCGGGTGTACGAACCGGGGGGTGGACATCGGGGCAACTCCTTGTCGTCTCGAGGCCGGGCGTGCAGCGGTCGGATCCGAGTGCCCAAAGCCTGCAGGTATCTGTGGTGGCCCAGTCGCGATGATAGCCGACACCCGGTTTCCGCGGCAACGGCGCCAAGGCAACAAACCGCCCCGGTTTCTCGTCCTTCGGAGATGAGATGCTGAAGCTCAGCTGGCGTGGTACGATTCTCGAAGGAGGACCGCATGCTTGAACCACTGCGCAAGTTGTTGCTCGCCGGGCTTGGCACCGTGGACCTCACGGAGGAGAAGCTCAAGGCGATCTTCGATGATCTCGTCGCTCGCGGGGAGGTCAGCGAGAAGGATGCCAAGGAGCTGATCTCCGGCTGGGCGAAGCGGGCGGGCGAGCAGCGCACGAAGATCCAGCAGCAGGTTGACGAGACGGTGCGCCGTACACTCGAGAAGATGGGCCTGTCCCACCGCGCGGACCTCGACAAGCTCGAGGCACGCATCGCGGATCTCGAGCGCCGGGTGCCACGCGAGCCGGACGCCGGCTAGGCGCCGACATGCGAACGATCGCCGGGCCGCCGCGCAGGCAGCTTCGCCGTCTCCGCGAGATCGTAACGGTCTTCGTCCGGTACGGGTTCGTGGACGTGGTCGGCCGCCTGCGCCTGGCGCCCTACCTGGCGCTCGGGCGCCGGGTGTTGCTCCCGTGGCGAGGGCGGGGGGACGGCGCAGGCGCGCTCACCCCCCCGCAGCGCCTGCGGCTCGCCTTCGGGGATCTCGGCCCCACGTTCATCAAGTTCGGCCAGGCGCTCAGCCTCCGGGCTGACGTCCTGTCCCCTGAGGTCGTTGCCGAGCTTGCCCGTCTCCAAGACGAGGTGCCGCCGCTCGGTCCCGGGCAGGCCGAGGCGGCCGTCGAGGCCGAGCTCGGGGTGCCGCTCCAGCAGGTCTTCCGCCGCTTCGACCCGGTTCCGCTTGCCGCTGCCTCGATCGCCCAGGTCCATCGCGCGATGCTCGTTGGGGGTGAGGAGGTGGCGGTCAAGGTCCGCAGGCCTGGGATTGCCGCCGTCATCGAGAGCGACCTCGCGATCCTCGCGCAGATCGCGCGCCTCGCAGAGCGCTACCTCGCCGACGCGGAGCTCTACGGACCGTCCAATCTCGTGGCCCAGTCCGCCCGTGCCATCCGCCGGGAGCTCGACCTCGCCCGGGAGGGCCGGACGATCGACCGCTTCCGGCAGAACTTCGCCGGTGATCCGACCGTGCGCTTCCCCAGGGTCCATTGGGCCTGCACCACCTCCGGCGTGCTCACGCTCGAGTACATGCCCGGCATCAAGATCTCGGAGGTTCGGTCGGCCGGCCCGGGCTTCGACGTGCCGCTCATCGTGCGACGGGGCGCCGACGCGGTGCTGAAGCAGGTCCTGCTGTATGGCCTGTTTCACGCCGACCCGCACCCGGCCAACGTCTTCGTGCTTCCGGGCAACGTCATCTGCTTTCTCGATTTCGGCAACGCCGGCCGGCTCGAACGCCCGATGCGCGAGGCTCTGGCGGCCCTGGTGGAATCGATCGTCCGCCAGGACACCGAGCGCCTGGCGGATACCCTCCTGGCGATCGGCCGCCCTCTGGGCGAGGTCCACACGCAGGAGTTCCGGCAGGATATCGCCGAGATGCTCGACAACTACGGCAGCATGACGCTTGGCGAGTTCTCGATCAGCGCGCTGCTGCAGGACGCCTTTGCGACGATGTCCCGGTATCGGCTGCAGTTCCCGTCGGACCTGTTGCTTCTGGGCAAGGCCTTCGTCACCATCGAGAGCGTCGGTCGCCACCTCGACCCGTCCTTCAAGTTGATTGACCACGCGCGGCCCCTCGTCGAGCGCGTGCTCAGGGAGCGGCTGACGCCGTCGGCCGTGGCCGAGCGCGTGAGCGATCTCGGCCGGGAGGCGGCTGGAGCCCTGCAGGCGGTGCCACGGGACCTCGTGGAGATCGTGCGAAAAGCGCGCAGCGACCGCCTGCAGATCCAGTTCGTCCACCGGAACCTGGAGCACTTCGTCCAGGAAATGGACCGCTCCAGCAACCGCCTCAGTTTCGCCGTCGTGATCGCCGCCTTGGTCGTCGGCTCCTCGTTCATCTTCCAGTCGAGCGCAGGGCCGCACGTGTTCGGGTATCCCGCGCTCGGCCTTGGCGGCTACCTCGTGGCGGCCTTCCTCGGCATCTGGCTCGCCATCGGGATACTGCGGTCGGGGCGGCTCTGAGACAGCTGGCCGCTGATGGCTGAGAGCTGAGGGCTGGCATGGGGAAGATCCACTGGCCATCGACAGCGGCGACCCGGGTGCTCCAGGCCCACGAGGTTCCCTACACGCCTCACCTCTATCGCTACGAGGAGCACGGCGGCACGCGCCTGGCCGCCCGCGACCTCGGCGTGCCCGAGCACAGCGTCGTGAAGACGCTGGTGATGGAGGACGAGAACAGCCGGCCTCTGCTGGTCCTGATGCACGGCGATCTCGAGGTCTCGACCAGGCAGCTCGCTCGACAGATCGGCTGCCGGACGGTGAAGCCGTGCAGGCCCGAGGTCGCGTCGAGGCACAGCGGCTACCTGATTGGCGGCACTTCGCCGCTCGGCACCCGGAAGGCGCTGCCCGTGTACCTCCAGCGGACGATCCTGGAATTGCCGGAGATCCACGTCAACGGCGGCAGCCGCGGGTTTCTCGTTGCCCTCGCCCCGGGCGATCTCGTACGCGTGCTTCAACCCACCCTGGTCGACGTCGCTATCGCGAAAGAGGAGTAGCGGCGTTCGTTCGCGCCTGCGGGAAGAGGCTGTCGAGCGACGGCAGCTCAGCGGTTGTCAGTGTATGATTGCGCTGCCCTCGACGCCATCATCTCCGCTGAGGAGTCTCCAACATGACCGACGTCGCCGCGGCTGACAAGCCAGCTGCGCAGAGGTTCCCCGGGGTCTTCTGGACCGCCAACGCCACGGAGCTGTTCGAGCGCGCCGCTTACTACTCCATGGCCAGTTTCGTGGTCATCTACCTGGGGCAGCTTGGCTTTGGCGCCTGGTGGCCCAGCTTCTTGAGCAGCAGCGTCCTCTGGTTCCTCGTCTTCTTCCTGCCAATTCTCTCGGGCACCATCGCCGACCAGATCGGCTTTCGCCGGGGTCTGCTGCTCGCCTTCGTGCTGCTGACCACCGGCTACGTGATGATGGGGTATCCCGTCTGGATGGGTGGCAGCGCGCTGTCGCCGACCATCGGCAGCCAGTTCACCGCCAGCACGCGCGACTTCCTGGTGATTTTCGCCGGCATCATCGTCATCGGCATCGGTGGCTCGTTCGTCAAGCCGTGCATCGCCGGGACCGTGCAGAAGACGCACGCGGGCCGCGCGACGCTCGCGTTCGCCATCTTCTACATGACGATCAACATAGGGTCGCTCTTCGGCCGCGGCACGGCGTTCGTCGTCCGGAATGGAGCCGGAGTGGGCACCATCAGCGCCGTCGTCGCCGTGCTTGGCCTCGCCGCGTTCCTGATCGTCATGCTCGTGCGCTCGACAACCAAGGCCGAGCGCACGAGGGCTGACATCTGGATGGCCTCGGCGGGATTCACCGCGCTCGTCGTCGCGTCGGGTGCACTGGTGTGGAAGATCTACCAGGCAACCGCCGCGGAGCGGGCGAGCGTGCAGGCGGCGAGCCTCTCTTACATCTTCGCCGTGGCAGCTGGCGCCTCGATCGTGGCCTTCTTCGTGGTGCTGCTCTTCTACCGCGAGCCGGCGGCTGCAACCGACCCTTCGAAGCCGCGGCGGAGCGTTGGCCGGATCCTGCTCGACATGGTGCTGGTGCTCGGAAACGGTCGGTTCGCGATGTACCTCATCGTGATGACCGGCTTCTACTTCATCTACAACCAGGTCTACAACGTCCTGCCACTGTACGCGAAGAAGGTGGTCGAGCCGAGCCCGGCGATGGATTTGTACACCGCGGCGAACCCGTTCGTCATCGTCTGCTTCCAGCTCCTGATCTCGAACACCTTCGGCGCGATGAAGCCGATTCGGTCGATGGTGGCGGGCACCGTGATCATCGCGATTGCGATGCTGATCAACGTGGTGCCCATCTACGCGGCCGGCGGGCCGCAGGCAATCGCGGCGAACTGGCTACCCCTCGGGTCGGTTTTCATCATCCTGACCGTCGGCTTGATTGCGCTCGGCGAGCTGTTCACCTCGCCTCGCATGTACGAGTACATCGGGGCGCTGGCGCCGAAGGGGCAGGAGGGCCTGTTTCTCGGCTACGCGAACCTGCCCCTGGCGCTCGGGGCGTTCCTCGGTGGGCCGGTCGGGGCGTTCATCTTCAACGAGATCATGGCCAAGGGCGCGACCACCAGGCCGGACGGCCTGCTCGAACTGGTGCCTGCGAACAACGTGCTCGGGTGGGGCATCCTGATGGCGATCGGACTGCTCTCGGCCGTCAGCCTCTGGATCTACAACCGGTGGCTCGAGAAGCAGGTGGGGGCATGAGACCGCCATGAAGGCACTCAAGATCGGCATCAGCGGGGTTCGCGGGATCGTCGGCGAGGCCTTCACGCCGGAAGTGGCGGTGAGCTTCGCGCAGGCCTTCGGCACCTACCTGGACAGCGGGAGGATTCTGGTCTGCCGCGACACGAGGCCGTCGGGACCGATGGTGGCCTCCGCGGTGATGTCCGGGCTGCTGGCCTCGGGGTGCGAGGTGGTGGATCTGGGCGTGTGCCCGACGCCGTCGATGCAGCTCGCCGTGCCGCAGCTCGGGGCGCAGGGAGGGATCTCGATCACCGCGGGTCACAACCCGGCCTCCTGGAACGCCCTCAAGTTCGTCCGGGCCGACGGCCTGTACCTCAACGAGATGCAGGCCGAGGAGCTGCTGGACATCTTCCACCAGGGGGAGTTCGAGAAGGTCACCTGGGACCGGATCCGGACCTCCATCGCCACGGGCGACGCCGTGGGGCACCACATCGACGCGCTCCGGCGCGCCTTCGACGTCGCGGAGGTCCGCGCCCGCCGCCTGAAGGTGGCCGTCGACTGCTGCAACGGCGCGTGCGCGCTCCTGGTACCGCGCTGGCTCGAGGAGCTGGGGTGTGAGGTCCTGGCCATCAACGACGATGTGACGGCGCCGTTCCCGCACGACCCTGAGCCGCGCGTCGAGACCATGGCGCAGGTGAGAGCGCTCGTCAAGGCGGGCCGCGCCGACATCGGCTTCGTCCACGACGCCGACGGCGAGCGGCTCGGCATCGTGGACGAGGGCGGGAGCCCGCTGTCCGAGGAGCTGACGCTGGTGCTCGCCACCGTCATCGCCCTCGGCCGGAAGAGCGGCCCCGTGGTGACCAACATCTCGACGACCCGCCTGATCGACCGGATCGCGACCCGTCACGGGGTTCCCGTCATCAGGACGCCGGTTGGTCAGGCCCACATCTCCGAGGCGATCCTGGAGCACAACGCCGTCATCGGCGGCGAGGGCAACGGGTCCGTGGCCGTGCCCGCGGTGCAGGCGTCGCACGACAGCGCGGCCACGATCGGCCTCCTGCTCGGTCACCTCGCGAGATCCGGGACCAGGGTGTCCGTGATGGTCGCCGATCTGCCCCGCCTGGCGATGCTCAAGCAGAAGGTGCCGGTGGAGCCCAACCTGATCTTCTCGGCACTCCAGGACTTCCGCGAGACGGTCCTGGGTCTCCCCGGGGCGTCGGTGGATCTGACCGATGGCGTGAAGGTCGATTGGCCCGACGGCTGGGTCCACGTGCGCGCGTCGAACACCGAGTCGCTCATCCGCGTGATCGCGGAAGCCGACACCACGGTGCGCGCGGGCGAGCTGGCCGACTGGGCGCGTGATCGGCTGCGGCGGTAGGCGCGGGCAGACCTATGCGAGCGATACCAACACTGAAGATCAGCATCTCGGGCGTTCGCGGTGTCGTGGGCGACTCCCTCACGCCCGTCCTGCTCACCCGGTTCGCGCAGGCCTTCGGCACCTACGTGGGCTCGGGCCGGATCGTCGTCGGGCGCGACCCGCGGAGATCGGGCGAGATGGTGCGGCAGGCGGTGGTGGCCGGCCTGCTGTCGAGCGGCTGCCGCAGCGTCGACGTGGGCGTGGTCCCGGTCCCGACGGTGCAGCTGATGGTCAGACGCCTGGGCGCGGTGGGCGGCATCGCCATCACGGCGAGCCACAACCCCGCCGAGTGGAACGCGCTCAAGTTCATCGGGAGCGACGGGTTGTTCCTGAGCGGCGACCGCGGGCACGAGCTGCTCGACATCTACCACCAGGGCGACTACACGAAGGTGCGCGGGAGCGAGATGCGCGCGGTCGAGCTGGTGCCGGGCGCGACCGACGTGCACGCCGGCCTGATCCTGAAGGAGCTCGGCCCGCTCCCGCGCCGCCCGGGCGGACGCCCGATCCGCGCCGTGCTCGACTCGTGCAACGGCGCGGGGTCGATCGTCACGCCGCGGCTGATCGAGGCCCTGGGCGCCCAGGTGACGGCGATCAACGTGACGCCCGACGGCAGCTTCCCGCGGGCCGCCGAGCCGTCTCCCGAGAACCTGGGCGCGCTCTGCGCGGCGGTGAAGCGGGAAGCAGCGGACGTGGGGTTCGCTCAGGACATGGACGCGGATCGGTTGGCCATCGTCTCCGACCGCGGCGAGCCGATCGGCGAGGAGTTGACGCTGGTCCTGGCGGTCCGGCACGTCCTCGCCGTGACGCCGGGGCCCGTCGTGACGAACCTGTCGACGACCCACGCCGTCGACGCGGTGGCGGCGCAGTTCGGGTGCCGCGTGACCCGCACGAGGGTCGGCGAGGCGAACGTCGCCGAGGGAATGCTCAGGGCCGGTGCGGTCATCGGCGGCGAGGGGAACGGCGGCGTGATCTACCCGCGGATCAACTTCGGCCGCGACAGCCTCGTCGGCATCGGGCTCGTCCTTCACCTGCTGGCTGCTTCGGGCCGGTCCGTGTCGGACCTGGTGGCGGAGCTGCCACGGTATCGGATGGTGAAGGAGCGGGTCGCGTGCCCGTCGCAGCGGATCGCTGAAGTGCTCAGGAAGGTCCGCAGAGACTACGCCGGCTTCCCGACCGACCTGCGGGACGGTGTCAAGGTCGTCCTTCCGGACGGGTGGTTCCAGGTGCGCGGGTCCAACACCGAGCCCGTGCTGCGCCTGGTGGCGGAGGCGGAGACCGATGAAGCGGCCGCGCGGATTGCGCGCTCGGTCTCGGCGGTCGTGCGATCGTCGCGGTGAGAGGAAGACGAGAGCAAGGAGGACAGTGTGAGCGTCGCTCCCGAGGTGCCCGAGTTGCTTCGGGCGATCGACGAGGCCTTCAACCGCCGCGCCTGGCACGGGACGAACCTGCGGGGCTCGATCCGCGGCCTGACACCCGGCGAGGCGGCGTGGCGGCCCGCGCCGGGCCGGCACAACATCTGGGAGATCGTCCTGCACACGGCCTACTGGAAGTACGCCGTGCGGCAGCGGCTCTGGGGCGGGAAGCGCGGGTCGTTCCCGATCAAGGGCAGCAACTGGTTCAAGAGCCCGCCCGCCGCCACCGCGGCGGCCTGGGGGCGGGATGTCGCCCTGCTCGACGAGCAGCACCGGGCGCTCCGCGCGTTGATCGCGGAGGAGTGGCGCACGGCTGGCGCCGGAGGGAGATACGACCTGGCTGCGCGAATCCACACGGTCAGGGGGATCGCGTTCCACGACGTCTATCACGCCGGGCAGATCCAGCTCCTCAAGCGCCTGCGCAGGGGGTGAGGATCTCGACGGGTCAGATGCGGAGCCCTTTCTGCAGCGAGCGCCGGATGTCTTCGGCCATGCGGTTCAACTTGACGTCGGTGCGGAACCCGACGGCCTGCGCGGCGCCGACCATGATCCGGTAGGCGACCTTGTCGGGGATCTGGAGCTGCTGGGCGATGTGCAGGAGCACGGAGCTCTCGGTGTCCATCAGCGCGCCGTCGGCGAGCGCCACTTCCGCCAGCCGTGACAGGATGAACGCCTTGTCTTCCGCGTCGCCCTCCTTGTTGACGAGCTCGATCGTTTCCGGCAGCTTCCCCTCGATCTGCTGGCGGTCCGTGACGATCTCGCCCTCGGGCTCGTCGGTGAACCAGCGGTGCAGGATCTGGACGAGGATCTTGACCTCCTCGTCGCTCACGTCCCCGTCGGAGGCGAGCAGCAACGAGCCGCCGAGCGACACGACGCGCATCATCGCCTGGTGCAGCGGCTTGAACGGGTAGCGCCTCGTGAGGCTGACGAGCTCGTCGACGGCGTTCTCGAGCTGGTCGTCTTCGAGAAGAGGGCCCTCGGCCGGGTAGCCGCTCCGCTTCGCCTTCTGCGACCGCGAGAACAGCTCGAGCGCCTTGAGGCGGATGGGCAGCAGGGGGTGCGCGGCGAAGGTCTCGGCCATCAGCTCCGGGTGGCCCCTGATCTCGTCCACCTGGCTCAGGAGCGCCTCGATGTCGAGGTTCAGGTTCTTCTCGCTCAGGCCGAACGTGGCCTTGAGCAAGGAGGTGGCCGTCGAGCGCAGGTCGCGGCTCGCGAGCAGGCTGACGCGGTCGGCGCTGATCTCAGCCTTCTTCCGCCAGCGCAGGAAGAGGCTCTCGCCGAGCGCGGGCAGGACCGTGATCGACGGGTTCACCTGGTCGGTCGAGATGAGGGCGTCCAGCCGGTTGTTGCCGAACAGGATGTGCCCCAGCTCGTGCCCGAGGATCGAGCGCAGCTCGCCCTCGTCCAGCCGCTCGAGCGCGGCGGCCGTGACGCCGATGAACGAGTAGGTGCCGGCCTCGCGCACGTCGACCACCGCGAAGGCGTTGATCTCCTGGAGGGGCAGGCAGAACACCTCGGCGCGCGTCTTGATCTCGAGGGCCTGGCACAGGTCGTCGAACACCCGGTAGATGCGGGGCGACAACCGCTCGCTCAGGCGGATTCCCTCCTTGATCAGCTTTTCCCTGATCCCGCGGTCGCGCTGCCGCTGGTTCTCCTCTGACGCCTCGAGGTAGTCGTTGACGCGGTAGACCTTGAACAGCTCGTCGACGTCGCGGGCGTCGCCTCGGTAACGGACCTCCTCCCAGTTGATCGGCATGAGATGCAGACCTCCTCGCTCGGGATGATCGACCGCCCGCCCGACCGGCGCACCGGCGCGCGCGGGCGAGCCCCCGTATAGCAGAAGACGTCACGCGAGAGCAAGCCACCGGCCACCGCGGGCAAGGCCAAAGCCTCGCCCCACGGCTGTTCAGTCGTGACTCGCTACTCGTGACTCATTGCTCGTTACTCGTTACTCATTCGGCAAGACTAGGGTTGCCCGTTGCCGAATCGCGCCTCCCCGGGTAGGATGAAAGATACCGCATCCGCAGTCCAGCTGCTGAGGTTGCTCCACGGGCAGGAGGGAAAGAAGACTGTCATCTCTTCCGTCCCGGGGTCAGAGCGTGATGAAGGCCGTTCAGCCCGCGCGCGCCGTGCTGTCCACGCTGTCTCGACCGGCTGTGGTCGCCCTCGGCCTGTTCCATGGCTGGCTGTTCTGGAGCCGGCTGGCAGACGGCCGGGTCCTCGAGCCGGACGTGGCGTTCCGCTGGATCGCCGGCGCCCTGATCCTGGCGGGCTTTCTCGCGCTGCGCCGCCTGCCGCGATCGGGACGACTCGCGAAAGCTGGCACCCGTGAATCGGCTGGCCGCAGGAGTCTCGTCCTCTGGCTGTTCCTGGTCCTGCTCCACTGCCAGGCGGTGAGCGCATCGTCGGGGGCCGGCTTTGACCCGGCGGTGCTGCCGGAGACGGTGGTGGCGCTCGGCGCCAATCTGGCGCTCGTCACGGCGGCCACCCTTCTCGGCGTCGCACTGCTTTCACGTTGTCGTCGCCGCGAGGCCGCCCGATGGCCGGCTTCCCGGGGCGCCGCCTTCCGGGCAACTGCGCCGGCAGCGCTCGCGCCCGGGCTCCTCCCGCAGTTCTCATCCCGCCCGCCGCCGGCCTGATTCTCCCGCTGATACTGGCTCGCGACCGTCCCGCGCGGCTGGAGCTCGTGCCCCGGTTCTCCGAGGAGCCCGTTCGCTGCCTGTCCGAATCGGGTCGACAGCGGGTTCCGAAGCCTGTGGGGCAGGCCTTCTCAGCCCTGTCCGACATTGGTCCGGCAACCGTCTCACTCGGCACGACTCGTCACTGCGGAGACTCTGCGCTCATGAAGGCTCTATCAACGGTGCTCTGGATTCACTATCTGCCGATCGGGACGACGATCATCGCCGCCCTGTTCTCGACGTCGCTGTACCGGCGCTACCGGCAGCGGAGGCGGCCGCATCTGCTGTGGTGGGCGGTTGGCGTCGCCTTCTACGGTCTGGGCACACTCATCGAATCGGCTATCACGCTCGCCGGAAACACAATCCTGCTCAACAAGGCCTGGTATATCGCCGGTGCCGCGCTTGGCGGGTATCCCCTCGCCCAGGGATCGCTGTACCTGTCGTGGCGGCGCAGGTTCGCCAACCGCGCGACGGCCATCAGCCTGCCGTTCGTTCTCCTCGTGTGCCTGCTCGTCGCGTGCTCGCCCGTCGTGGCTGGGAGTCTGCAAGCGGGTCGGCCGTCCGGTGCCATTCTCGGCTGGCGCTGGGTGCGCCTGATGACGCCGTTCATCAACCTGTACGCGGTGTTCTTCCTGATCGGCGGGGCACTGATGAGCGCCTGGCGGTTCTGGCGCGGCCGGGCGAGTGTCAACCGCGCGGCGGGCAACCTGCTGATCGCCGTGGGCGCGATCCTGCCCGGCATCGGCGGCGCGATGGCCAAAGCCGGCATCGTCGAGGCGCTCTACATCGGCGAACTCGCGGGCCTCATCCTCATCTGGATCGGCGAACGCGTCTGTGCGTGGCGGCCTTCGCTCGCGCCCGAGGTGCTCACCGAGCGCCAGGTGGTTGCCGGGTAGCCCGAATGGTGAATCTCATGCTGAAACACGCCCTGAAACCCTCGAGAGGTCGGCAGAAGAAGATCGGGATCGCCGGTGGCGTCGCGCCTGCTGTTATGTCCGCTCTGCTCTTTGCGGCGCCCTCTGCGTGGGCGGGCGACATCGTGGGAACCGCCGCCGACTCGTCGGGGGGCGTGCTCCCGTCCGCCCGTGTGACGCTCCGTAACATCGCGACAGGGACGGAAGTGGTGCGCCAGGCGGACCGGAGAGGCCGGTTCGGCTTCGAGAACCTGCCCGCCGGCATCTACGAAGTCACGGTCGCGTTCGAGGGCTTTTCACAGGAGGCGAGGAGAGTCAACCTTGCCAGGCCGGACGAGAAGGTCGATCTCAGCTTCGGCCTTCATCCCGGCGATCTGACGGTGGGGGTGACGGTCACCGCCACGCGCGCCGAGCGCGATTCCATGGTCGTCCCTCTTCGGACCGACACGATTTCCCGGAGCCAGATCGAGGGCACCTCGCCGCTCTCCACCGGCAGCGCGCTCGTCCAGGCGCCCGGGATCACGCCCGTCGGGTCGGGCCCCTTCGAGGAGCGGCCCCGCCTGCGCGGCCTAGACTCGAACCGGCTGCTCATTCTCGTGGACGGCCAGCGCCTCAACAACGCCCGCACTGCGACTGACCGCTCGGGCACCGAGGTCGGGCTGGTCGATCTGTCGACGGTGGATCGGCTCGAGGTGGTCGGCGGCGCCGGCTCCGTGCTCTACGGGACCGACGCGCTCGCCGGGACCATCAACATCATCACGAACGAGCCCCGCTTCAGCAACGCCCTGAGCTTCAACTACGGCTTCGACGGGTACTTCAGCTCGAACGAGACGGGGCGCCGGGGCACAGCGCTGGTCGGCGTGAGCAGCCCGCGTTTCGCCCTCCAGCTCGCCGGCACGCTCGAGAACTACGACAACTACCAGGCGGGCCGGGGAGCCGAGGACACGCGGCCGCTGTTCGCGAGGGGGGTCCTCAGGCAGCAGGACACGATTGACGATGCGTTCGGGTTCAGCCTCCGCGCGTTTCCCGACCCGTTCAATGCCCCGTTCGTCAGAACGAGCGACACCATTCCGTCCTCGGCCGGTGAGGGCAACAACATCAATGCCACGGCTCTCCTGTCGCTGTCCGAGACGCAGAGCCTCCAGGTGAAGTACATCCGGCGACGCATGAGCGACGTCGGCTTTGCGGATTTCCAGCCGCCGACGTTCTTCCAGCAGGTGTCCCTGCCGTTCAGCAACTTTGATCGGGTCCTGGCCCGCTACGAGGCGCACTCCGTCAGGCCCTGGTTCAGCAACCTCAGGGTCTCGGCGTACTTCCAGGACCAGGACCGTCTTCTCAGGAACCAGTTTCCCGTGCAGTTTCCGGTGCCATCGCCGACCTTCTTCCCGATTGACGTGTTCCGCCTCCAGATCCTCAGCGACACGGAGCAGCACGTGCGGACGCCGGGTCTCGACGTGCAGGGAACCCTGCTCCTGGCCAGCAAGCACGTGGTGACCGTCGGCGGCACGGTCTATCAGGATCGCAGCCGGGACCGGCGGACGACAACGACCCAGATGTCGCTCATCGGCGACGTGGCCCTTGGGCCGTTTGGCCCGCAGCCCGATGTGTTCGGGACGCCGGTCGCGCTCGGGCCGCCGACCACGGATCACCCCGTCCGCGTCCCGGACGCGACGCTCGGTGACGTCGGGTTGTTCCTGCAGGACGAGTGGGACGTCACGCCGTACCTTCACGCCGTCGGCGGTCTGCGTGTGGACCGCTACCGGGTAGTCACCGACCCGACCCCGGGCTACGCGTACGACTCGCTCATCGCGGGAGCGCAGCCCCCGATTGACCCGTCGACGCTCCCCAGCCTCGCCGGAGACCGCATCTCGAGAACCGCCCTGACCGGCGACATCGGCATCGTCATCCGGGCCAACGACCGGGTCAGCCTCCTGGCGCGCTACGGGCGCAGCTACCGGCACCCGAACCTCGAGGAACTGCTCTTCTCGGGCCCGGCCACGGTCGGCGCTATCGCGCCCAACGTCAGGGTCGAGCCGGAGAAGGGCGACAACGTGGACGTCGGCGTCAAGCTCAGGTCGAACCGGTACGCGGCCTCTCTGTCGTACTTCAACAATACGTACCACGGCTTCATCTCGACCGAGATCGTGGCCGACACCCCGGCCGGCCCGCTGTCGCAGGCCGTCAATTTCGACGAGGTGCGGATCCAGGGGCTCGAGGGCAGCGCGGAAGTGCCCCTGAGTTTCCGTCCGGGGTTGCTCACCCTGTTCGCCAATCTCGCATACACGCGGGGAACGGTGCTGGCCGGGTCGAACCCGCTGACCGGCACGTCGCTCGCGGGCACGCCGCAGGACGACATCACCCCGTTCAAGGCGATGCCCGGGGTGCGGTTTGCCGACTCCCGCGACCGCTTCTGGGTCGAGTACGGTGCGCGGATCGAGGGCAGGGTGGATCGGATCGCGCCGACGCGTCTGGACTCGCCGTTCCTGATCGCGCAGGACCTTCTCGCGCTCGACGGCTTCGCCATTCAACGGGTGGCGTGGGGCTTTAACATCAAGCAGGGTGGGAATCGCCTCGGCGTGACCTTCGCGGTGGAGAACCTGACCAACCGGTTCTATCGCGAGCAGTTCCAGTTTGCGCCGGCCCGCGGCCGGAGCTTCACCGTGGGGGTCCACGTGAGGGGGTTGTGAGCGCAGGTTCGGTTTCCGGGCTTCCGGCTCTGGGCCTCAGGGCTCGTCTCGCTATCCGTTCCTGGCCACTGGCCACCGACCACGGGCCACTGGTCTGGCGTCAGGGCTTGTCTCGCTGCTCGTTACTCGTTACTGTTTACTTCGTCACTGGTCAGGCAAGGCTGAACCGAAGCCTCGCCCTTGTATCTCACTCGTGACTCGTTACCCGTTGCTCGCTGCCCGTTACTCGCTGCTCGCTACTCGTGACTCGTGACTCGTGACTGTCTGCTCACCAGTGCCGCCATGGAGCCAAGCATCGCCCCTGACCCTTGCGCCGATGGCACCGCTCGGGCTGGCATGAAGATGATCGAGCCTTGCGTCATTGTCATCTTCGGCGCCACGGGCGATCTCGCCAAACGGAAGCTGCTTCCCGCGCTCTACAACCTCGAGAGCCGCCGCCTGTTGCCCGGGGAGTTCAAGGTGGTCGGTGTCGGCCGGAAGCCGATGACGACGGAGGAGTATCGGGGCAAGGTCGGAAGCGACATCCGCGAGTACGGCACTGCGGCTTTCGACGGCCAGGTGTGGGAGAGATTCGCGCCGAAGCTTTTCTACACGTTCGGAGACCTGGACGATGCGGAGAGCTACCAACGCCTGCGCCTGGCGCTCTCGAGCTTCGGGGGCGAAGGCCGGCCGCAGACGGGCCACGCGTTCTACTTGGCGGTCCCTCCCGACGCCGCCCCGGGCATCGTCGCGCACCTCGCCGGGGCAGGCCTGCTGACCGAAGAGGCGGGCGGCTGGCGCCGGGTGGTCCTCGAGAAACCGTTCGGCCGCGATCTCGAATCGGCGAAGGCCCTCAACCGGCAACTCGGCGCCGCGCTGGACGAGCACCAGGTCTACCGCATCGACCACTACCTGGGCAAGGAGACGGTCCAGAACCTGATGGCCCTCCGGTTCGGCAACGGCATCTTCGAGCCGATCTGGAACCGGCGCTACGTCGACCACGTGCAGATCACCGTGGCGGAGACGGTCGGCGTGGAGGATCGGGGTGCCTACTACGAGCAGGCCGGCGCGCTGCGCGACATGGTCCAGAATCACATGTTCCAGCTTCTCGCGCTGACGGCGATGGAGCCGCCCATCTCGTTCCGGGCCGACGCGGTGCGGGACGAGCGGGTCAAGGTTCTCGATGCCATCCATCACTGCTCCGCGGACGAGGTGCGGACCAACGTGGTCCGCGGCCAATACGGCGACGGGGTGAGCGGGAGCACGCGGGTCAGGGCCTACCGGGACGAGCCTCGCGTGGCCCCCGGCTCCGCCACCGAGACCTACGTGGCGTTGAAGCTGTTCGTGGACAACTGGCGGTGGGCCGACGTTCCCTTCTACCTGCGCACGGGCAAGCGGCTGGCGCTTCGCGCGACGAAGATCGCGATCCAGTTCAAGCGGCCCCCGCTGCTGCTGTTCAGGAACACGCCCGTCGAGTGCCTGGAGCCGAACGTGCTCGTCATCCGGATCCAGCCCGACGAAGGCATCTCGCTGCGGTTCCAGGCGAAGGTGCCCGGCGCCGGAATGCGCCTCGACACGGTGAGGATGGACTTCAGTTACGCCGACCACTTCGCCATCGCCCCCGACACGGGCTACGAGACGCTGTTGTACGAGTGCATGACCGGCGACCAGACGCTCTTCCACCGGGCCGACATCGTCGAGGCCGGGTGGGCGGCGGTGGAGCCGATCCTGGACATGGTCAGGTCGGAGCCAGCCGCCCTTCTTCACGAGTACGCCGCGTTCACCTGGGGGCCGAGGGAGGCCGATGAGCTGATCGGTCGGGACGGGCGGGAGTGGAAGGACCCCGGAGCCGAGTACCGCCCCTGAAGCGCCGCCATGACGAAGTTCCTGCTCTGGCTCATCCTCCTGGTGATCTGCTGGCCGCTGGCGCTGCTGGCCCTGGTGGTCTACCCGTTCGTCTGGCTGCTGCTCCTGCCGTTTCGCCTTCTGGGTCTCGCGGTCGAAGGCGTGTTCGAGCTGCTTCGGGCCATCCTGTTTCTGCCTGCGCGCGTGCTCCGCGGCCCGCGGGCCCGCTGAGCGGGCGCCTTCGGCACTCGTGGCCGCGGGTTGCGCGCTCGCCGGCTGCGTGTTCCCCCCGTACGCCGCGCGTGCGTGATATCGTTTGCGTGTGACGGTCGAGGCCTGGACCTCCTACGAGCGGGTCAAGGCGGCCCTGGAGCACCGGGAGCCGGACCGGGTGCCGTTCGATCTGGGGGGCTCGGTGCTGACCGGGATGCACCGGGTTGCCTACGAGAACCTCCGCCGCTACCTGGGCCTGAGGGAAGCGCCGCTGGAGATCGCGGACACGATGCAGCAACTGGCCCGCATCCACCAGGACGTGCTCGACATCCTCCAGGTGGACGTCCGGGCCGTCGACCCGGATCCGGCCTCGTCCGCCCCGCTCGCGACGCCGGTGGTGGAGCAGGACGGGGTGCGGTCGTTCACGGATGAGTGGGGCATCACGTGGAAGACTCCCTCCGGCGGCGGGCTCTATTTCGACATGCGAGTGCACCCCCTCGCCCGGGCCGAGACGGTCACGGACCTGGAGCGTTTCGCCTGGCCGGACCCGACCGACCCGGCCCGGTTCGGAACGCTCAAGACGCGGGCTGACCGTTTCGTGCACGAGGAGAGGAAAGCTTATATTCTGGGGCGGGCCGGCGCCGGCGTCTTCGAGATCGCGCTGTGGATGCGGGGGTTCGAGGAGTTCTTTGCCGACCTGGCCCTCAGGCCCGGCTTTGCCGAGGCGCTGCTCGACATCATCACCGAGCTGAAGATGCGGTACTGGGACCGGGCGCTGGACGCGGTGGGAACCAACGTGCTGGTGGTCTCGGAGGCGGATGACATCGCGACCCAGCGCGGGCCGATCATCTCGCCGGCGATGTACCGGCGCTTCATTGGGCCGCGGCACCGCCGGCTCTTCGGCTTCATCCGGCAACGCGCACAGTCCAAGGTCCACATCTTCTATCACTCGTGCGGCGCGGTGAAGGGCCTGATCCCGCAGCTCCTCGACGCCGGGATCGACATCCTCAATCCCGTGCAGGTGAGCGCCGACGGCATGGACACGGCCGAGCTCAAGAGGTCGTACGGCGGCAGCCTGACGTTCTGGGGCGGCGGGGTGGACACGCAGCACGTCCTGCCGCGCGGTACGCCGCAGCAGGTGCGCGAGGAAGTCCGGCGTCGTGTCGAGGATCTCGCCCCCGGAGGAGGGTTCGTGTTCAGCACCGTGCACAACACGCAGGCCGACGTGCCGCCCGAGAACTACATGGCCATGTGGGAGGCGCTGCGCGACCACGGCGCGTACCGCGCCTAGCCGATCCGCGGGAACTTTTGGGCCGCTGCCGGCGTCTCCACGAAGGATCGCCCGGCCGCCCTCGGAGGATCTGCACGTGTTTTTCAGCCTTTCGCGCCCCTGTGCCGCGCTGGCCCTGCTGAGCTCGCTGTCGCTGGTAGGGGTCCAGGCGTCCGGCCCGCAAGCGCCGGCGAAGACGCCGACCGATCTCGACGCCTTCATGGCCCGGGTCCTCGAACGGCGCGACGAGGGCTGGAGAAAGCTCCACGACTACGTCCTCGACGAGGACGAGCACTTCGAGATCGTGGGCCCCGGCGGCGTGCAATTGCATGGCCTGCAACGGGAGTTCACCTGGTACGTGCGCGACGGCTACCTCATCCGGAGCCCGCTGCGGTTCGACGGCGTGGCCATCCCCGAGCCCGAGCGGCGGCGATACGAGGAGCGTTGGCTCAACGAGGAGAAGGAGCGGGAGGCGAAACGGCGGGAGAAGGAAGGGAAGGTCTCGGGTGAATCGAAACCCTCGGGCGAGTCGAAGGCGTCGGGGGAGAGCCCGCAGGTCCAGGCCGGCGCGCCCGGCGCGGGTGCGGCCACCTCGCTCGGCGAGTTCGTCGATCAGCGGGGAGAGCCGCGGTTCATCTCCGAGGCGTACTTCCTCCAGTTCAAGTTCGAGCCCGGCAACTACTACTACGTCGGCCGCGAGCAACTCGACGGGCGAGGGGTCGTGCGGATCGAGTACTACCCGACCCATCTGTTCGCCGACGAGGAGCACGAGCGGAAAGCCGACCAGGAAGCCGAATCGAAGCCCGGGGCCGAGGACAAGAAGAGCGCCGAGCGGCAGAAGGAGCAGAAGGAAGAAGAGAAGATCGAGCGCAACATGAACAAGGTGGCGCTCGTCACGTTGTGGATCGATCCGTCCGAGTACCAGATCGTCCGTTACACGTTCGACAACGTGGACTTCGCTTTCCTGCCGGCCCGCTGGCTCTTCCGCCTCGACAACGTGAGCGCGTCGATGACGATGTCCCGTGTGCTCGAGGGCCTCTGGCTTCCGAGGGAAATCGTCTTCCACGGGAGCGCGACACTGGCGAGCGGCACCTACCGGCTCGAATACGGCCGGACGTTCCACGACTATCGGAAGGCCGAGACCGGCGCCCGGATTCGCACCATGATCCCGAAGGAGCGGTGAGATGACGTCGTGGCTCGTCGTCTTCGGCGTGCTGGCGGTCGCGCCCGTGGCGGCGGCCCCACAAGAGGTCCCTCTGGCGCCGGCTCAGGCGCCAAAGGAGGTCGTGGCCGAGGTGCGGGTCCACGGCAACTACCGCACGCCCGATGCGGAGGTCCTGCGGCTGGCCGGCCTCGCTCCCGGCCAACCCATCGACGACTTCACGCTGCCGGCCGTCGAGAAGCGCCTGCAGCAGAGCGGCCGCTTCGACGCCGTGGAAATCCGCAAACGCTACCGGTCGCTGTCGGAGAGCGGGGACGTCGTCGTGATCCTGATCATCCACGAGCACGAAGTCCCGGACGAGGGGCCCGGCGCCCTGCGCCCGATCCGGACGTTCGTGCACAGCGGGATGTTCCTGCCGATCCTCAGCTACACGGATGGGTACGGGTTCACCTACGGGGCGCGCGTCAGCTTCGTCGACACGCTCGGGCGAAACAGCCGGATCTCGGTCCCCCTCACGTGGGGGGGCACCAAGCGCGCAGCCATCGAGGCCGACAAGAACCTCCGGGCGGAGTTCTTCGACCGGTTGTCGGGCGGCATCTCGATTTCCAGCATCGAGAACCCGTACTATCGCGCCGACGACCAGCGGTCGCAGGTCTGGTTGATCATGTCGCGCCAGCTCGCAAAGGCGGTGCGCTTCGGCCTGCACGGTGCGTTCGCGGACGTGAGGTTCCTCGGGCGGGACGATCGCCTCACGACCTACGGCGCGGACGTGACGCTCGACACGCGCACCGATCCCGTCTTTCCGCGCGACGCGGTGTTTGCCAGCGTGGGTTGGGAGGGGCTCGATCCGCACGAGTACCCGAACGTCAACCGGTTCCGCGCCGAGGTCCGCGGCTACAAAGGTATCGTCCGCCAGTGGGTGCTGTCGCTGCGCTGGCAGTACGGGCACGCGGACCGCGGCCTGCCGCCCTACGAGCAGTTCCTGCTGGGCGGCGCCAGCACGCTGCGCGGCTACCGTGCCGGCAGCTTCGTGGGCGACAACCTGATGGCGGGTTCGCTC
>Ga0316624_10000160_pt1 | contig 20840 bp, 19 predicted proteins | sample OWC_Aug_N3_C1_D5_FD_207657 | JGI IMG/M metagenome (GOLD analysis project Ga0316624, IMG submission 207657) | Wetland soil microbial communities from Old Woman Creek delta, Ohio, United States - OWC_Aug_N3_C1_D5_A | ecosystem: Environmental > Terrestrial > Soil > Wetlands | place: USA: Ohio... | reverse complement strand
GCGGAAGTCCGATTGCGCGAAGGCGGGCCCCAGCTTGGGCACGATACCGCCAGCGATATAGATGCCGCCGCGCGCGCCGACGGTCAGCGCCAGATTGCCGGCGACGGTGCCGAGCATGGCGCAGAACATGGCGGTCGCCTCGCGCGCGCGCGGGATTTCGTGCTCGATGCCCGGATCGGTGATCTGCGCAGCGGTGAGCGGCGCCGCGTGCTCGCCCGACAATTCGCACAGCGCGTTGTAAAGGTTGACGAGGCCGGGACCCGACAGGAAACGCTCGGCCGATACATGGTCGAAGCGCCGGCGCATGAGTTCGAGCACCGCAGCCTCGCGCTCGTCGGCTGCCGCCATGGTGACGTGGCCGCCCTCGCCCTGAACGGAAATAAACGTGCCGTCGACGTTTGGAACGAGGATGCTCACGCCTAGCCCGCTGCCCGACCCGATCACGCCGATGGGCGCCGGCTTGACCGGCGCGCCGCCGCCGATCTGTGTGCGGTCGCCTTCGGTGAGACGCGGGACGGCCAGCGCGTTGGCGACGAAGTCGTTGATGACGCGCAGCTGGGTGAAGCCGAAATGCTTGCGCGCCGCGTCGACCGAGAACGTCCACGGATGGTTGGTCAGCGTCACGGCATCGCCGGTTACGGGCGCAGCGACCGCCAGGACAGCCCGCGTCGGCTGCACCGGCGGGGCTTCTGCGGTCAAATAAGCCGCGATGGCGTCGCTCAAGGAAGCAAAATCCTCGCTCGCAAAAGCGCGCTTGCGCGTGACGGCGCCTCGCTCCGCCAAAGCGAGCCTCGTGTTGGTTGCGCCGATATCGGCAATCAGTCCGCTCGCCGGCGCGCTCATGCGGTCCGGTCCCTTGCCGACTCTAGCCGCGCGCCCGCGCGCGCGGGCGTGGCGTTTCGGCTTCGCGGGCGGCGACCCGCTGCTTGACAGCGAGGAAGCTGTCCGGGCTGACCGACATGGAGTCGATGCCGCAATCGACCAGGAACTCGGCGAATTCCGGATGGTCGCTCGGCGCCTGCCCGCACAGTCCGACCTTGGCGCCGGCGCGTTGCGCCGCCTCGATCACGCTGTGGATCATCCACTTCACCGCCTCGTCCTGCTCGTCAAACAGGCCGGCAAGCTCGGATGAATCGCGGTCGACGCCGAGGGTGAGCTGGGTGAGATCGTTGCTGCCGATCGAGAAGCCGTCGAAGCGCTCGGCGAACTCCTTGGCCAGAATGACGTTGGACGGGATCTCGCACATCACATAGACCTGCAGGCCGTTCCTGCCGCGCTTGAGCCCGTTTTCCGCCATCACTTCGAGCACGCGGTCGGCCTCCTTGGTCGAGCGGCAGAACGGGATCATCACGATCACGTTGGAAAATCCCATCTGCTCGCGCAGCCGGTGGATGGCGTGGCATTCGAGCGCGAAGCCCTCGCGGTAGCGCGGCGAGTAGTAGCGCGAGGCGCCGCGGAAGCCGAGCATCGGGTTCTCTTCCTTCGGCTCGAATTCGGCGCCGCCGATCAGCCCGGCATATTCGTTGGTCTTGAAGTCGCTCATGCGCACGATCACCGGCTTGGGATAGAACGCCGCCGCGATCCTCCCCAAACCCCGCGCCAGGCGGTCGACGAAATACTCCCGCTTGTCGTTGTAGTTGGCGGTGAGCACCTCGATCTGCGCCTTGGCATCCTGGTCTTTGAGTTTGTCGAAATGCACCAGCGCCATCGGATGCACCTTGATGTGGTTTGAGACCACGAACTCCATGCGCGCAAGGCCGACGCCGTCGGCCGGGATGCGCCACCAGCGGAACGCCGCCGCCGGATTGGCGAGATTGAGCATCACCTGGGTGCGGGTGGCCGGCGCCTTGCTGAAATCGATCTCGCTCGATTCGAAATCGGCCTTGCCCTCGTAGATGAAGCCCTGGTCGCCTTCCGCGCAGGAAACGGTGACCTCCTGCTCGTCATGCAGCACATGCGTGGCGTTCTCGGTGCCCACCACCGCCGGCAGGCCGAGCTCGCGGCTGACGATGGCGGCGTGCGAGGTGCGCCCGCCGTGATCGGTGACGATGGCCGCCGCGCGCTTCATGATCGGCACCCAGTCGGGATCGGTGGTCTGCGTCACCAGCACGGCGCCGTCGATGAAGCGGTCGATGTCTTTCGGGTTGTCGATGATGCAGACGCGGCCCGCCACCACGGCGTCGCCGACGCTCAAGCCGGTCACCAGCTTCTTGCCCTTCGACTTGATGCGATAGGTGCGGAAGGCGGATGCCGTGTGCTGCGACTGCACCGTCTCGGGCCGCGCCTGCACTATGAACAATTCGCCGCTCTCGCCGTCCTTGGCCCATTCCATGTCCATGGGCCGGCCGTAATGCTGCTCGATAACGACAGCCCAGCGCGCAAGCTGCAGAATGTCGCCGTCCGCCAGCACGAAGGCCGCGCGCTCCGCCTTCGAGGTCGGCACGTTTTTGGTCGGGTGTGCGCCGTCGGCCGTATAGATCATCTTCATTGCCTTCTCGCCGCAGGTCTTCTCGATGACCGGCGTGAGCGCGGAATTCGACAGCAGCGGCTTGAATATCACGTATTCATCCGGATCGACCGCGCCCTGCACCACGTTTTCGCCCAGTCCCCAGGCGGCGTTGATCAACACGACCTTGTCGAATCCCGACTCGGTATCGATGGAGAACATCACGCCGGAACCGCCGAGATCGGAGCGCACCATGCGCTGCACGCCGATCGAGAGCGCGACCTTCATGTGGTCGAAGCCCTTGACCTGGCGGTAAGTGATGGCGCGGTCGGTGAACAGCGAGGCGTAGCAACGCCGGCAGGCGTCGAGCAACGCGGCGTCGCCGCGGATGTTCAGGTAGGTTTCCTGCTGCCCCGCGAAGCTGGCGTCCGGCAAATCCTCGGCGGTCGCACTCGAGCGCACCGCGACGTCGGCTTCCTTCTTGCCCGCGCGCTTGCACAGTTCGGCGTAGGCCGCGCGGATGGCGTCGGCGGTCTCTTGCGGCCATTCACCCTGCACGAACATGGCGCGGATCGCGCCGCCGGTTTCCGCAAGCGAAGCCTTGCCGCTCGCAAGCCTGGCCAGGGCGTCGGTGATCTTCTGCTTCAGGCCGTTGGCTTCGACATAGTTCCAATAGGCGTCGGCCGTGGTGGCAAAGCCGGGCGGCACGCGCACGCCCTTGCCGCCCAGATTGGCGACCATCTCGCCGAGCGAGGCGTTCTTGCCGCCGACCTTGGCGACGTCGCCGCGACCGACCTTTTCGAACCAGAGGACAGTGTTCATGCCGCGTTCCTCGACCTGGTGCTGGGCCGGGCGTTCCGGCCGGTCGCCGTACCGGCCGGATTATCCATGCTGGTAACGCGGACGATTTGACGAAGATCAGGAAGGCCCGAGAAAAATTCGGCCTCCGATTCTCGGATTTCGCTCAAATATGCCAATTATTGGAGCGGGCGAAGGGATTCGAACCCTCGACCCCGACCTTGGCAAGGTCGTGCTCTACCCCTGAGCTACACCCGCATCCGGTAGATACTTAATATTCGGCCGGCAATAGTGCGATACCGGCCAAGGCCGTTCCTATAGCCACAAGCCCCGGTCCTTGGCAACCGCGGCCCGGCCGGGGGACGTTAATGCCGCCGGCCGCGGTGCCGTGGGGCCACGCGGCGGGGTTCCGGGCCGTGATAACGCGGGTTCGGATTGCAGAAGCCGCGATTGCCGGCGAGCACGTTCGGCGCGCACTCCTCGACCGATTTGTATTCGCAGTCCCAGTGTACATCGCCGCCCTCGGAGGTGACGGCACACCAAGGCGCCTCGGCGCGCGCCGGCCGTTGAGCCAAACCCACGACGGCGATGAAGACGGCCGTCGTCAACAAAAGCCTTGTCATCTTCGACCTCGCGTTTACCCCGGTGTACTAACACCGCAAAAGCCGCTCGTGTTGCGCCGGCGCCGAAAACCCCGATCACTATTTCGCGGCCTTGGCCTCGGCTCTGCCCGGCTTGGCTGGAAGGCCTTTACCGCTTGCCGCGGCGCTGCGGGACATCGTGGCGGGGTTCGGGGCCATGGTAACGCGGGTTCTGATGGCAAAGGCCGCGGCTCCCGGCCGAGGCCTCCCGCGCGCACTGCTCGATCGAATTGTAATAGCAGCGTTCGCCGCCCTCTACGATTATGCACCAAGGCGCCTCAGCGGCCTGCGCCGGCCGCTGTTTGATCGCCAAGGCGGCGATGATGACCGCGACGGCCAATAAAATCCGTATCATCTTCGACCTCGCATCCCGCGGCGATACGAACACCGCAACAGCCGCTCCTGTTGCGGTCACCGGCCGGCCCGCTTAGTGCCGGCGGCGGGGCTGCGGCCGCACGGTGCGGCTCTGTTCCCCGCCGTGGTAGCTCGGATTTGGATTGCAAAAGCTGCCTCCACCCGCCTGGTCCCGTATGCATTCCTCGATCGAGTTGTAAGTGCAGCGGCCGTTGCCGCCTCCCTGGCCAATCAAACACCAAGGCGCCTCGGCGGCTTTTACCGGCAGCGGTTCGAAAGCCATCGCGGCAATGACGGCGGCTGCAGCCAATAAGATCCGTATCATCTTCGACCTCGCATTCCCCCATGATACTAACACCGCGATAGCCACTAATTTGCCCCGATGCCGACGAACCCCGACCAGCTTTTCGCGGCCCTCGATGCCCTCGGCATCCCTCATCAAACCGTCAAGCACCCGCCGGTGTTCACGGTCGAGCAAGCCCGCGCCTTACGCGGCCAAATTCCGGGCGGCCACACCAAGAACCTGTTCCTGCGCGACAAGAAAAACGCGCTCTACCTGGTGGTGGCGGAGGAAGATGCGGAGATCGAGCTCAAAGGCCTGCACCGCCTGCTCGGCGCCAGCGGGCGTTTTTCGTTCGGCTCGGCCGACCTGCTGCGGGAGGTTTGGGGCGTGGAGCCCGGCTCGGTGACGCCGTTCGGCGCCATCAACGACACCGAAGGGCGGGTGACGGTCGTGCTTGATGCCGCGATGATGAAGCATGCGACGCTCAGCTACCACCCGCTGGTCAACACCATGACGACTTCGATCAATCGCGACGATTTAGTGAAATTTCTCAAATCGACGGGCCATGAACCCAGGATCGTGCGGGTTTCCGGACGAGCCGCCGAGGAGCCCTGACACGATTGCATTCGGCAGCCGGATGACCCATTTAATCCGGCAGGGAATCCAGGGTTTAGGCGGCTAAAGGCGAGGGACCATGCTGCAAAACGGCGGGGGAATGACGGCGGCAGCCGACGTGGTCAAAGACGTGACCACGCAAGGCTTCATGAAGGACGTGATCGAGGAATCCAAGAACCAGCCGGTGCTGGTGGATTTCTGGGCGCCCTGGTGCGGGCCCTGCAAGCAGCTCACGCCGATCCTGGAAAAGGCGGTGAAGGCGGCCAAGGGCAAGGTCAAGCTCACCAAGATGAACATCGACGAGCATCCGGCCATCCCCGGCCAGATGGGCATCCAGTCGATCCCGGCGGTGATCGCGTTTTCCAACGGCCAGCCGGTCGACGGCTTCATGGGCGCGCTGCCGGAAAGCCAAGTTGTCGCGTTCCTGGAACGGCTCACCAAGGGCAAGATCGGCGGCGAGGAACAGGACCTGCTGAAGGCGGCCGATGCCGCCTTGGTCGAAGGCGATCCGGCCGCGGCCGCCGAGATCTACGCCCAGCTTCTGCAGCAGGACTCCGGTAATGTGCACGCGCTGGCCGGGCTGGCGCGCTGCTATGTCGAGACCGGCAATACCGAGCAGGCTAAGAAAACGCTCGCCATGGTGCCGGAAGCCAAGCGCAACGAGGCGCCGGTTGCCGCCGCGCGCGCCGCGCTCGAAGTGGCCGAACAGGCGAAATCGCTCGGGCCCTTGACCGAGCTGGAAGCGAAAGTCGCCGCCAACCCGCTCGATCACCAGGCGCGCTTCGATCTCGCCGCCGCGCTCAACGCAGCCGGCCGGCGCGCCGAGGCGGTCGAGCATCTGCTCACGATCGTCAAGAAAGACCGCAAATGGAATGACGACGCGGCGCGCAAGCAGCTGGTGCAGTTCTTCGAAGCTTGGGGTTTCACCGATCCGGCGGCCGTGGAAGGCCGCAGGCGGCTGTCGTCGATTTTGTTTTCGTAGCCGCGATCCGTCATCCTGAGGTGGCCGCGAAGCGGCCCTCGAAGGATGGCGAGTGAGTTAGGCCATGGTGGAAACGAAACCATGCCGATGAACGCGCAATATCGCGGGCCGATCGATCTGCCGGAGGTCATTCCGGTGTTTCCGCTGCCGGGCGCGCTGCTGCTGCCGCGCGGACAAATGCCGCTCAATATTTTCGAGCCACGCTATCTCGCCATGATTGATGACTCGCTGCGCGACGGCCACCGGCTGATCGGCATGATCCAGCCCGACGTCGCCCATGGCGGTTCCGCCGACAAGCCCGCGCTCTACAAGATCGGCTGCGCCGGCCGCATCACCCAGCTGGCCGAGAGCGGCGACGGCCGTTACCTGCTCGAGCTCACCGGCGTGTCGCGCTTCCGCGTCGAGGAGGAGCTCAGCGTCGCCACCGCCTACCGGCAATGCCGCGTCACATACGCGCCGTTCGCCGACGATTTCGTAGCGCGCAAGGGTGAGGATGCGGTCGACCGCAAGGCGGTGCTGCGCGCGCTGACCGATTTCATGAAGGCCAATAAACTGCAGGCCGACTGGGAAGACATCGACAAGGCGCCGAACGAGGCGCTGGTCAACGCGCTTTCGATGATGTCGCCCTACGGCCCGGCCGAGAAGCAGGCGCTGCTGGAGGCGCCCGACCTGAAGACGCGCGCGGAAATCCTGGTGGCCATCACCGAGATCGAGCTCGCCAAGAAGAATACCGAAGGCGAGCCGCAGCTGCAGTGACCGCTACCTGTCATGCCCGTCCCCGCTTTCGCGGGGATAAACTCCAGCGGGCATCCAGTAACCCCCGCATCGCGATCGATAAAGACAGGGCGTACTGGATCATCCGCTTTCGCGGATGATGACCGCGGAATTTTGGGCTATACCCTTCGCCAATTCTGGGGAGCCTCCCATGCCCACCGAACCCACCGCCGAACAGCCCGCCGGCAGCGTCGATCCCAAGCTGCTGGAAATCCTGGTCTGCCCGCTCACCAAGGGCCCGCTCGAATACGACGCCGCCAAGCAGGAGCTGATCTCGCGCAAGGCCAAGCTCGCCTACCCGATCCGCGACGGCATCCCGATCATGCTGCCGGAGGAAGCGCGGCGGCTTGAATAGAAGTTGCGATGCATTTTTGACGTCATGCCCGGCCTTGTGCCGGGCATCCACGTCTTAATGCGCGGCGCGATCACTAAGACGTGGATGGCCGGGACGAGCCCGGCCATGACAGATAAAGACGCGAAGTGAATGGGGAGAAAGCGAATGATCAAAATCTGGGGCCGCAACAACTCGTCCAATGTGCAGAAGGCGATGTGGGCGGTGGAGGAGCTCAAGCTCGAACGCCAGCGCATCGACATTGGCGGTGCGTTCGGCCGCAACAAGGAGCCGGCTTACCTCGCCATGAACCCCAACGGCCTGGTGCCGACGCTGGAGGAAGAAGACGGCTTCCTGCTGTGGGAATCCAATTCGATCATCCGCTATCTCGCCGGCAAGCACGACAAGGCCGGCGTGTTGGAGCCGAAGGATGCCAAGACGCGCGCGCTTGCCAGCCAGTGGATGGATTGGCAATTGTCGGTGGTCGCGCCGGCGATCACGCCGGCCTTCTGGGGCCTGATCCGCACGCCGGAAGACAAGCGCGACATGGCCGCGATCAAGGCCTCGCAGGAACGCACCGTCGCCGCCATGCAGATCATGGACCGGCAACTGGCCAAGACCAGGTTTCTCGCCGGCGACGCCTTTTCCTACGGCGACATTCCGGTCGGCGTCATGTGCCACCGCTACCGCCTGCTGGTGCCCGGCCGGCCGGCGACGCCGCACCTCGACCGCTGGTACGACGCGATCGCCGCGCGCAAGCCGTTCCAGGATCACGTCGGCAGTCTTCCGCTGTCGTGATGACTCGTGTCCCGGATGCGTGCAGCGCGAGCGCGTAGCGCGGGTGGTGCACCGCTGATCCGGGACCCAGCTTTCGTCAAAAGTTAATCGGGGTCCCGGGTCTGCAGCGCACCGCTTCGCGCTGCGCTGCGCCCGGAACACGAAGCCCTACAACGCCTCGCCTTTGAGCAGCTTCGGCACGTCGCCGGTAAAGCCCGCCGCCTCGCGGATGAACAGCCGTTTCAGCGGCGGCATGCGCTCGACCAGCCCAAGCCCCACGTCGCGCGCCAGCCGCAGCACATCGGAGCGGTTCGAAAACAATTTATTCAAACCGTCCGTGGCTACGCTCATCATCGCCGTGTCGAAGCGCCGCCAGCGCTGATAGCGCTCGAGCACTTGCGCGTCGCCGATATCGAGCCCGAGCCGCGCGGCATCGGCGACCGCTTCCGCCAGCGCCGCCACGTCGCGCAGCCCCATGTTGAGCCCCTGCCCGGCGATCGGATGGATGATGTGCGCGGCGTCGCCTACCAGCGCCAGCCGCTCGCCGATGAACGAGCGCGCGGTGAACAGCCCAAGCGGAAAGGCGCGGCGCGGGCCGATCACTTCGATCTCGCCGAGCTGCAGGCCGAAGCGCTTCTCCAGCTCATCGTGAAATTCATCGTCGGGCAGCGCCACGATGCGTTCGGCCTCGCTTGCACTTTCGGTCCACACGATCGAGGAGCGCTTTCCGGTGAGCGGCAGGATTGCGAACGGCCCGGCGGGCAGGAAATGCTCCTCGGCGCGGCCTTCATGATCGCGCTCGTGGCCGACCGTGGTGACGATGGCCGACTGATCGTAGTTCCAGCCATGCGTGGCGATGCCGGCCTGTTCGCGGATCGAGGAGCGCGCGCCGTCGGCGCCGACCAGCAGCCGCGCCGCGACCGTTGCGCCGTCCGCCAGCATCACGTCGATGCTGCGCGGCGCATGCGCGAAGCCATCGACCGCGGTGGCGCGCAGATCGACGCCGATCTCTTTCGCCTTGGCAACCAGCGCATCGACCAAGTGCCGGTTCTCGATCATGTGCGCGAACGGCTCGCCCTCTTCCACCTCGCCGCCGAAGGTGAGGAAGGTCGGCCGCACCGCGTCGTCGAGCTTTGAGTCGGTCACCACCATGTCCAGCATCGGCTGCGCTTCGCCGGCGACCGCGTCCCACACCCCGATGGCCTCGAACAGACGGCGCGCCGCCGCCGCGATCGCGGTCGCGCGCGGGTCCTTGGATTGCGCGTGGCGCAGCGAGGGGTCGGCGACCGTCACTTTGAAAGCATCGCCCAGCGCCTGGCGCAGCGCGATGGCCAGCGCCAGGCCGGCAAAGCCCGCCCCGACGATCACCACATCGCGTTTTTCCAGGGACGCCCCGCTCATGCGGCTTCCTTGTAAATTCCGCCCAAGCATAGCAGTTTGGGGCCTGTTTTTGACCCCTTCGGGACCCGCTCAATGACCTCCGCCGTGCAGGATCTGCTGGAAATTCTCGATCTCGAGGAGCTCGACCTCAATCTGTTCCGCGGCCGCTCGCCGCAGTCCGGCTGGCAGCGCGTGTTCGGCGGCCAAGTGATCGGCCAGGCGCTGGTCGCCGCGGTGCGTACGGTCGATCCCAGCCGCCCGCCGCATTCCATGCACGCCTATTTCCTGCTGCCCGGCGACCCCAAAGTGCCGATCATCTACGACGTCGACCGCATCCGCGACGGCAAAAGCTTCACCACCCGGCGCGTCACCGCGCGCCAGCACGGCCACCCGATCTTCTCCATGCTGGTGTCGTTCCACACCGATGAGCCCGGCCTCGAGCATCAGGCAAAGATGCCGGACGTGCCGCCGCCGGAAAAACTGCCGAGCGACGCCGATATGCGCGAGAAGCTCTTGCCGACGATGCCCGATCCGGTGCGCCGTTATTACGAGCGCGAACGGCCAATCGAGCTGCGGCCGGTCGAGTTCGCGCGCTATCTCGGCAAGAAAATCCCCGGGGGCCAATTCAATGTCTGGATCCGCACCACCGGCAAGCTGCCCGACAATGCCGCCATCCATCAATGCGTGCTGGCCTACGCCTCCGACATGATGCTGCTCGACACTGCGCTGGCACCGCACGGCCGCACCTTGTTCGAAAAACAGTTCATGGCCGCCAGCCTCGATCACGCGCTGTGGCTGCACCGCCCGTTCCGCGCCGACGATTGGCTGCTCTACGCGCAGGATTCGCCCAACCTGCACGGCTCGCGCGGCTTCGCGCGCGGTCTTATATTCACCCGCGACGGCACGCTGGTCGCCTCGGTGGCCCAAGAAGGCCTGGTACGCCTGCGGCGGGAGTAAGCCGCTTTTTGTTGTCGCTCCGGGTCGCGGGCAAAGCGAGCGCGCGGCCGCCCCCGGAACGACCGGGATTATTGTATGCGCCTTTTTATTGCCATTGCGATTGCGTCATCGCTGCTGATCGCGGCGGCTTTCGCTGCCTCGGGCAAGCGCCCGGCGCCGCCCGGCTCGTTCCCCGGCGCGCCGCCCGAATACACGCGCTTCTCCACGTCCGAACTGATGCACGGCTTCCTCGCGCTCGCCTTCGGCTCCGATCTGCGCATCGGCGCCCGCCCGCGCGGCATCCGCCGCTTCGATCACCCGATCCACGCGCAGGTGATCTCCGGCGGCAGCGTCGACCGCGCGGCGGCGATGACGCGCGTCATCGAGGAATACGCGCGCAAGGTCCCCACCCTGCAGCTCAGCGTGGTTGACGCGCCGCCCGCCGACGTTGAGGTGCGGCTGATCGACGAGAAGGATTTCAAGTCCGCGCTGCAAGCCGCGTTCGGCGCCGCGGTGGCGCAAACATTCATACGGCGCACCGACCCGCAATGCATGACGAGCGTGAAGTCCAGCACCGAGGGCGACATCCTGCGCTCGGTTTCCTTCATCATCGTCGACAAGGGCAACGACGTCTTCCTCGACTGCGCCTATCACGAGCTGCTGCACGCCTTCGGCCTCTCCAACCACGACCAGCGCAACCGCTGGACCACGCTCAACCAGAAACGCATGGTCGGCTACCTGACCGTCTACGACCGCGACCTGCTCACGCTGCTGTATGACCCGCGCATGAAGCCGGGACTGAGCCCGGCCCAGGCGCGCAGTGAATTGCCCCAGGTGATCGCCGAACTAGGCATTAGCGGGGGCGAATAAGTCAGCCTTGCTGCCCTAAAATGCCGTTTCTGGCGGCGACTGCCTGTGGGCGCGGCAATTAATCTGCTTAATATTTGAGCCGCTAACCGCTAGCCTGTCTTCTGAGCCCGTTTCGGCCTGTGCCGGGGCGGGTTTCTGCTTATCGCCGGGGAGAATCATGAAGCTGATCATCGCGGTCATCAAGCCGTTCAAGCTCGACGAGGTGCGCGACGCCCTCACCCGTATCGGCGTCCACGGCATGACCGTAACCGAGGTCAAAGGCTATGGCCGCCAGAAGGGCCACATGGAGATCTATCGCGGCGCCGAATACGCGGTGAATTTCCTGCCCAAGGTACGCATCGAGGTCGCCGTCGCCAGCGAGCAGCTCGACCAGGCGATGGAGGTCATCGCCGCCGCCGCCAGGACCGGCCAAATCGGCGACGGCAAGATTTTCGTCACGCCGCTCGAGCAAGCCGTGCGCATCCGCACCGGTGAGACCGACACCGGCGCGCTTTAAGGAAATCCGTGGGGAATGAAAATGACACGGGGGCACTTACGGCTCGTCGCGACCGCGCTGGCGATGCTGACCGCTTCACCCGCATTAGCGCAAACCGCCAAGATCGACGGTGCCGACACCGCCTGGATGATCGGCGCCACCGGCCTGGTGCTGATGATGACGATCCCGGGCCTCGCGCTGTTCTATGCCGGCATGGTGCGCAAGAAGAACGTGCTCGCCACCATGGCGCAATCGCTCGCCGCCACTTTCGTCGTCTCCATCCTGTGGACCTTCATCGGCTACTCGCTCGCCTTCACCGGCGACGGCGCGGCAATCGGCTCGCTCGCGCGAGTCTTTCTCACCGGCATGTCGGCGGATGCTATTTCGCCTTTGGCGAAAACCATTCCCGAAGCGCTGTTCATGATCTACCAGATGACCTTCGCCATCATCACGGTGGCGCTGGTCGCTGGCTCGGTGGCGGATCGCCTGCGATTCTCGGCTTTTTTGATGTTCTGCATACTGTGGCTGCTGCTGGTCTATGTGCCGATCGCGCATTGGGTCTGGGGCGGCGGCTTCCTCGGCACTTACGGCACGATCGATTTCGCCGGCGGCACGGTGGTGCATCTCAATGCCGGCGTCGCCGGCTTGACCGCGGCCTATGTGCTGGGCGCGCGCCGCGGTTATGGCCACGAAAATCTGGCGCCGTTCGATCTCGCGCTCGCCGTTGTCGGCACCGGATTGTTGTGGGTCGGCTGGTTCGGCTTCAACGGCGGCTCCGCGCTCGGCGCCAATGCGCGCGCGGTGATGGCGATCGTGGCGACGCATTTGGCCGCCAGCGCTGGCGCCGTCACCTGGATGGCGCTGGAATGGTGGACGCGCGGCAAGCCCTCGGTGCTCGGCATGATTTCCGGCGCGGTCGCGGGCCTGGGCACCATCACGCCGGCCTCCGGTTTCGTGCTGCCGATGCAAGCCGTGCTGATCGGCGCGATCGCCGGCGCCGTCTGCTTCTGGGCCTGCACCTGGCTCAAGCTCAAATGCGGCTATGACGACTCGCTAGACGTGTTCGGCGTGCACGGCATCGGCGGCCTCACCGGCACTTTGCTCGCCGGCGTGTTCGCGGTCGGCGCGCTGTCGGCGAGCCCCGAGCTGCCGGGCGGGGTGCACGGCCTGCTCGAAGGCAACCCGCAGCAAATGCTGGCGCAGGCTTATGCCATCGTCGTCACCATCCTGTGGTCGGGCGCGCTCACTTATCTCATCCTCAGAGTCATCAGCGCCGTGGTGCCGCTGCGCGTGCGCGGTGAAGACGAAGTCATAGGTCTCGACGTCAGCCAGCACGGCGAAGCACTACAATAGCTGCTTAATCTTTGTGCAGGCCTTCCGACCGCTGTCCAGACTTTGGGCGGCGGCGGAAGAGGTCTTGCCCGGCTGCTCGATAACCATCGGTTTTCATAAATTGAATCAGCCTGTTAGCGCGATGATGCGCAACTGGCACGGGGCTTGATTGGCTATCTGCGGCCCTGCCTGCGAAGCGAGCTTCGCGGGCCGGCTCAGTGATCGGCCCGCACTGCGTAACAGACCACGGGCATCAAGCGGGGATCGAAATCCATGAAAATCGTCATGGCCATTATCAAGCCTTTCAAACTCGACGAGGTCCGCGACGCCCTGACCTCCATCGGGGTGCAAGGGCTGACCGTTACCGAGGTCAAGGGCTACGGGCGGCAAAAGGGGCACACGGAAATCTACCGTGGCGCCGAGTACGCGGTGAGCTTCCTCCCGAAAATTAAAGTGGAAGTGGCGGTGGCATCCGACCAGGTCGACAAGGTCATCAGTGCCATCACCGGAGCTGCGAAAACCGGACAGATCGGCGACGGCAAGATTTTCGTCTTCGGCCTGGATCATGCCGTGCGCATCCGCACCGGCGAGACCGACGCGGCGGCGCTTTAAATGACCGGCACCGCAAACAAGAGGGACAGGAGTAAGACCATGACGTTGATGAAATTCTCCCGTGCGGGGCTGTTGGCTCTCGCCTTCGGGGTATTGCTCGGGCTGTTTCTGAGCGTCGCGACGTACAACACGTCCTACGCTCAGGCTCCCACCGCCGCGCCGACAGCGCCCGCTGCCGCGCCGGCCGCTGCACCGGCGCCGCCGCCGGCCTGCGCCAGCGATCCCGATCCGAAGAAGGCGGTGACCACGAAGTGCACGCCCAACTCGGGCGACACTGCCTGGATGCTGACCTCGGTCGCGCTGGTGTTGATGATGACGATCCCCGGCCTCGGCCTGTTTTACGGCGGCATGGTGCGCAAGAAGAACGTAGGCGACACCGTGATGACGAGCTTCGCCGTCACCTGCCTGGTCACGATCGTCTACTCGATCGTCAGCTACAGCCTCGCCTTCACCGAAGGCAACGCCTATATCGGCGGGCTCAGTCGCGTGTTCCTGCAAGGCATCTTGAGCGACATCTCGACCGGAATCGGCAATCCGAACGGTCTCGCCATCACGATCCCCGAGACCGTCTATCTGTGCTTCCAGATGACCTTCGCGATCATCACGCCGGCGCTGATCGCCGGCGCCTTCGCCGAGCGCATGAGGTTCTCCGCCATGCTCTGGTTCATGGGCCTGTGGGCGATCTTCGTGTATGCGCCGATCGCGCACTGGGTGTGGGGACCGGACGGCTTCATGTCCAACGTCAACAGTAACGCGGCGTTCAAGGTGCTCGACTTCGCCGGCGGCACCGTCGTGCATATCAACGCGGGCGTCGCCGGTTTGATGTGCGCGATCCTGCTCGGCAAGCGCAAGGACATGGGACCGCCGCATAACATGGTGCTCACCTTCATCGGCGCCGCTCTGCTGTGGGTCGGCTGGTTCGGCTTCAATGCCGGCTCGGCCGTCACCGCCGGCATGCAGGCGGGCATGGCGATGACCGTGACCCAGATCGCCACCGCCGTCGCGGCCTTCACCTGGATGCTGGTGGAATGGGCCCATCGCGGCAAGCCGACCGTCATCGGCATTTGCTCGGGCGCCGTTGCCGGCCTTGTCGCCATCACGCCGGCTTCGGGCTTTGTCGGGCCCGTCGGCTCAATGGTGATCGGGGTCGCCGCCGGCGTCGTTTGCTACTGGGGCGTCACCGGCCTCAAGCGCATGCATGGCGTCGACGACGCGCTCGACTGCTTCGGCGTCCACGCCGTCGGCGGCATCGTCGGCGCGCTGCTCACCGGCGTGTTCGCGATCAACGAGTATGGCGGCACCCCCGGCCTGATCGAAGGCAACGCGGCGCAGATGATCAGCCAGGTCAAAGGCATCGTCATCGTGATCGTGTACGACGCCGTCGTCTCGCTGATCATCCTCAAGATCATCGACCTGTTCATCGGCTTGCGCGTTCCCGACGAAGTGGAACGCGAGGGTCTCGACCTCGCCTTGCACGGCGAGGCGGTGCAGTAGCGAGTGAAATGACAAGCTAGCGGTAGGGGCGGAAACCCGGCACTGTCCCTTCCGTCGGGGCCCCGGTCCAGCAATGGGCCGGGGCCTCACTCTTTTTGTGTTCAGGCGTGCGGTTTCCAGGTTTTCAGAAACCGCCGCGCATCGCCGCCGATATTCGGATCGTGCGGATCGAGGAACATGACAGCCCCGCCCGGACCGAAATCGGTCTTCGTCAAATTGAGCCAGAACAGGCTCGGCACCGTGGCGCTGTTGATGTAGTAGATGCCGTTGGTCACGTCGGCGGCGCTCACCCAATTGGTTTGCACGCCGGCTAGTCCCGGCACGCCGGGCGCGCGCGCCGGATCGCGGAACGGCACTTGCGCGATGCGCAGCAGCGACAGCGCGCCGGCGACCGCATCGGTGTAATCGTTCGGATCGGGCAGATATTTGGAATAGACGCTGAGCCGCGCGAAGCGGAATTCCGGCGATGGCCCGCCCGGCAGCTCCTCGCTGCCGCCGAAGTCCTTGTACTTCTTCATGCGCGCCAGCATCTCGTCGAGCGGCGGATCGTTCGTCATCACGCGGAACTCAGGACCGTGATGGATGACGAGCTTGCCGCCGACATATTCGAAGATCGCGGAATCGCCGGATGCGTCTTCGACCGCCAGATGCAGGCCAAGCGGCTGCGCAAGACCGAGGTCGGCCGACCAGGCGCCGACCACGCGGAACTTGTCCGACGTATGCGCGTCGACTACCTCTTTGACGGTCGCGAAGTTCTCCAGCACGTATTGCACCCAGAGCGCGTCGGCGAGCTCCGGACGGTCATCCTTCGGCTCGTGCTGCGACACGCCGAGCACCAGCACGTGCGCCGCCAGGCCTTTTTCGTTCAGCCCGTCGGTGGCGCCGCCGTCGAAACCGACCATGGCCGCGTTGCCATATCGCGACGTCCAGCGCACGGCATTGCCGCCGATGCCATCCAGCCGCGCTTTAACGCCCGGCAGCACGCTGCTCCTGCCGTCGCGCGTCATGCCGCGCGGAAACACGACGAATTTCGGCCGTTCGGGGAAGCTGACCGGCAAGTCCATCGAACGGACCACGATCTTGGCGAGCTTGCGGTCGTTGACGAAGACGAGCGAACAGGCCTTGAGCTTGTCGGCCCAGAACATGAGGGGCGTGGCCATCAGGCCGGCAAGAAACGATCGCCTGCGCATCTTGTGCATGATGCGGCCTCCTGTGCGGTGGATGCCGCGATCAGGCGCCCCGGTCCATGCCGCCGATTTGACGCGGATCAAGCGAAGGGTGGACCCGCCCGCGACATCGTCCCGATGGTTAACGGGGTCTTAACCTCGCCCTATTTATTGTGGCCAAGCCCTTGTGTACGCGGGCCGCTCCTGCACGTAACCGCATGTCCATGATGACCGCCAAGCGCGAGCCTTCCTCTGCCACTGCTGCGGCGGTCGATTCCCGCTCGCCTTTCGTGCGGCTGAGCGAGCTGATCGCCGGCATCGAGCCGGGCAAGCCGGCCATCAATCTCTCGGTCGGCGAGCCACAGCATCCGATCCCGCCCTTCGTGGGGCCGACCATCGCCGCGCACCTTGCCGAATTCGGCCGCTACCCGGCCAACAAGGGCATCGAGCCGTTCCGCCTCGCCGGCGCGCGCTGGCTCGGCCGCCGCTACAAGCTGCCGCGCGCGGTGGATGCCGAGACCGAAGTGCTGGTGCTCAACGGCACGCGCGAGGGCCTGTTCCTCGCCGCCATCGCCGCCAAGCGCTGGGTCCCCGCGCGCGCCGGCAAAGCGGCGGTGCTGATCCCTAATCCATTTTACGCCGCTTATGCGGCGGGCGCGCTCGCCGCCGGCTGCGAGCCGGTCTATCTGCCGGCGACGCGCGCCAGCGGCTTCCTGCCCGATCTCGCCGCGCTCGACGAAGCGTTGCTCAAGCGCACCGTCGCCTGCTACCTCGCCTCGCCGTCGAACCCGCAAGGCGCGGTCGCCGGCCGTGCATATCTCGAAAAGCTCGCCGGGCTTGCCCGACGCTTCGGCTTCCTGGTGTTCGCCGATGAATGCTATTGCGAGATCTACAGCGAGCACGCGCCGCCCGGCATGTTGGAAGCGGCCGGCGCCGACTTCGCCAATGTGGTGGTGTTCCACTCGCTGTCGAAGCGCTCCAACCTGCCCGGCCTGCGCGTCGGCTTTGCCGCCGGCGACCGCCGCTTCCTCGGCCCCTATCTCGAACTGCGTAACGTGGCGGCGCCGCAGGTGCCGGTGCCGGCGCAGCATGTCGCCATCGCCGCCTATGGCGACGAGGCGCATGTGGAAGAAAATAGAAAGCTCTATTCGGCCAAGTTCGACCTCGCCGACCAGATCGTCGGCGACCGCTACGGCTATGAGCGGCCGGCCGGCGGCTTCTTCCTATGGCTTGACGTGTCGCACTACGGCGGCAGCGAGGCCGTGACCAAGCGGCTGTGGGCGGAAGCCGGCGTGCGCGTGGTGCCCGGCCGCTATCTCGCGCGCGAGCAGGCCGACGGCTCAAATCCGGGCGCGGACTATATCCGCGTCGCCATGGTGCAGGACAAGGCGGCGACCGCCGAGGCGCTGCATCGCCTGGTCGCGGTTCTAAGTTAAGGAAGCAGGATGCCGGCAGCGGATCGCAGTCTCGATATCATCGCCTTCGTCTCGGAGCACTTCCGCGACATTCTGCGGCGGCGCCTGAGCGAACTGGCGGGGCTCGCCCTGTTGGTGGTCGCGCTGCTCGGCGCCATCGCGCTCGCTACCTGGTCGGTGCAGGATCCTTCGCTCAGCCACGCCACGCAAAAGCCGGTGCACAATCTGCTCGGCTTCCCGGGCGCCATCTTCTCCGATCTGGCGATGCAGCTCCTGGGGCTGGCGTCCGTGCTGCTGCTGGCGCCGGAAGCGCTGCTCGGCTGGCGGCTGTTGTCGCACCGGCCGATGGGCGAGAAATGGCGCGGCCTGGTTTGGATCCTGGTCACGCTACTGGCGGCGGGGTTTGCCTCCACGCTGCCGCGTGCCGGCTCCTGGCCGCTGCCCACGGGCCTCGGCGGCGTGTTCGGCGACGCGCTGCTGCAGGTGCCGGCGCTGGTCGCCGGCCGGCCGCTCGCCGGATTCATGTTGCTCGTCGCCGCGATCGTATTCGGTATGGCGACGCTTGCCGCGCTCGCCTTGGCGACCGGCATGCGCTGGCCGCGCGCGAAGGCTGAAATAGCTCCCGCGCGCACTGGCGATGAGGACCACACGGACGAAGACGAGGAGGCCGAGGACGACACCGCTTCCGCCTGGCTCGGCATGATCACGCATGCGCTGCTGAGCTGGAAGGCGCGCCTCGTCCGGCTGATGCGGGGAGCGCCGCGCGGCCCGCGGCGCGCGATGCCCGCTCCGGGCGTCCGCATGGAGCCGCGCTTCGACAGCCATGGCCGCATCGCGCCGCCCTTGCAGCCCGCCGCCGCTTTCGAGGATGACGTCGAAGAAGAGGCGCAGCCCGCGCTGCGCCGGCGGCCGACGCCGCGCGCCGCGGTGCGCCGTGCGGGCGGCGGCTACCAGCTGCCGTCGCTCAATCTCTTGGCGGCGCCGCGACCGTCCGAGCGCGCCACGCTGTCCAAAGAGCTGATCGATTCCAACGCCGCCGCGCTGGAAACCGTGCTGGGCGACTTCGGCGTGCGCGGCGAGATCATCAATGCCCGGCCCGGCCCGGTGGTCACGCTGTATGAGCTGGAGCCGGCGCCCGGCATCAAGTCGTCGCGCGTGATCGGGCTCGCCGACGACATCGCCCGCTCGATGAGCGCGCTGTCGGCGCGCGTCGCCGTGGTCTCCGGCCGCAACGCCATCGGCATCGAGCTGCCCAACCCGACGCGCGAGAAGGTCTACTTGCGCGAACTGCTCGGCGGCAAGGACTACAACGAGCACGCCGCCAAGCTGCCGCTCTGCCTCGGCAAGACCATCGGCGGCGAGTCGGTGATCGTCGATCTCTCGCGCATGCCCCACTTGCTCATTGCCGGCACCACCGGCTCCGGCAAGTCGGTCGCCATCAACACCATGATCCTGTCGCTTGTCTACCGCCTCGCGCCCGACCAGTGCCGGCTGATCATGGTCGACCCCAAGATGCTCGAGCTCTCCGTCTATGATGGCATCCCGCATCTGCTCACGCCCGTCGTGACCGACCCGAAGAAAGCGGTGGTCGCGCTCAAATGGGCGGTGCGCGAGATGGAGGAGCGCTACAAGAAAATGTCGAAGCTCGGCGTGCGCAACATTGAGGGCTACAACGCGCGCCTGGCCGAAGCCAAGGCCAACGGCGAGATGCTCAGCCGCACCGTCCACACCGGTTACGACAAGGAAACCGGCGAGGCCATCTACGAGAAGGAGGAGCTCGATCTCGCGCCGCTGCCCTTCGTGGTGGTGATCGTGGACGAGATGGCCGACCTGATGATGGTCGCCGGCAAGGACATCGAAGGCGCCATCCAGCGGCTGGCACAGATGGCGCGCGCCGCCGGCATCCATGTCATTCTCGCCACGCAGCGCCCGTCGGTCGACGTCATTACCGGCACCATCAAGGCCAATTTTCCGACCCGCATTTCGTTCCAGGTCACCTCCAAGATCGACAGCCGCACCATCCTGGGCGAGCAGGGCGCCGAACAGCTGCTCGGCCAGGGCGACATGCTCTACATGGCCGGCGGCGGCCGCATCAGCCGCGTACACGGGCCGTTCGTCTCCGACGACGAGGTCGAGAAGGTGGTGCGTCACCTGAAGTCGCAAGGCCAGCCGGAATACCTGGAGGAGGTCACGGCTTCCGACGAATTGGAGGAAGGCGAGGACGGTGCCGTGTTCGATGCGACCGGCATGGGGCTGGCCGAAGGCGGCGACATCTACCAGCAGGCGGTCGCCGTCGTGAAACGCGACCGCAAGGCCTCCACCTCCTACATCCAGCGCCGCCTGCAGATCGGCTACAACCGCGCCGCCACCATCATGGAGCGCATGGAACAGGAAGGCATCGTCGGCCAGCCCAATCATGCCGGCAAGCGCGAGATCCTGATCCCCGAGGAGCCGGAGCGTTTCTGATCGCCTATTGAGAATCGCTCCGTTCGCGATTAAGCGGGAAAGAGCGGGCATCGCCGGGCCGTGAAATAGCCATACCTGCCCCTATATGATGCCGGAACCGATGCGGGGGCGCACAGCGGAGAACGGGATGGAACTCAGCAAGGCGCGAGCCACCGGCCGAACCGTGGCGTTTGCCGCGTTGTTTGCCTGGCTGGCGGCCGCTCCGGCGCTGGCCCAGAACGTGCCGCTGCCGACCCCGCGCCCGCACGCCCAGCCGCCCGCCAAAAAGCCGACGGTCACCGGCTCGGTCGCCACTCCCGCGGCCGCCGCCCGCGCGCAGGCGCCCGCGCCGCCGGCGCAAAAGCAGCAGCCGCCCAATCCGATCTTCAATCCCTTCGCCGCCTTGCTGGGCGCGCCCGGCTCGACCACCGCGCTCAATCCGCAGCAGCGCGCGATCATCGACCGCGTCGACAACTATCTTTCCGCCACCCAGGTGCTGTCCGGCAAATTCGTGCAGGTCGGCCCGGACGGCCGGCGCAGCCAGGGCGAATTCTTCATCCAGAAACCGGGCCGGGTGCGCTTCGACTACGATGCGCCGAGCCCGATCGACATCATCGCCGACGGCCAGACCGTGGTGGTGCGCGACCGCAATCTGGCGACGCAGGATGTCTATCCGCTGTCGCAGACGCCACTGCGCTTCCTGCTCGCCGACCA
>Ga0316624_10000159_pt1 | contig 20851 bp, 21 predicted proteins | sample OWC_Aug_N3_C1_D5_FD_207657 | JGI IMG/M metagenome (GOLD analysis project Ga0316624, IMG submission 207657) | Wetland soil microbial communities from Old Woman Creek delta, Ohio, United States - OWC_Aug_N3_C1_D5_A | ecosystem: Environmental > Terrestrial > Soil > Wetlands | place: USA: Ohio... | reverse complement strand
CGGGTCCTTCAGGATGGCGGAGGCGTGGATGCCGGCCTTGGTGGCGAAGGCGCTCTCGCCCACATAAGGGGCGTGGCGGTCGGGCGCGCGGTTGAGCCGCTCGTCGAGTGCGTGCGAGACATGAGCCAGCTTATGTAGCGCCGCGTCGGACACGCCGATGTCGAAACGGTCGGCATACTCCGGCTTCAGCTTGAGCGTCGGAATTAGCGAGACGAGATTGGCGTTGCCGCAGCGCTCGCCCAGGCCGTTGAGCGTGCCCTGGATTTGGCGCGCGCCGGCGCGTACCGCGGCGAAGGAATTGGCCACCGCCTGCTCGGTGTCATTGTGGGCATGGATGCCGACGTGATCGCCGGGAATCGTCTTGCAGACTTCGCCGACGATCTGTTCGACCTCGTGCGGCAGCGTGCCGCCATTGGTGTCGCACAGCACCACCCAGCGGGCGCCTTCGTCATAGGCAGCCTTGGCGCAGGCCAGCGCGTATGCCGGATTGGCCTTGTAGCCGTCGAAAAAATGCTCGCAGTCGAGCAGCACTTCGCGGCCTTTGGCCTTGGCGGCGCGCACGCTGTCGCGGATCGAAGCGAGGTTTTCCTCGTTGGTCGTCTCCAGCGCGACCTTGACGTGATAGTCCCAGGCCTTGGCAACGAAGCAGATGGCGTCGGCCTTGGCCTCGAGCAGCGCGGCGAGACCGGGATCGTTGGAGGTGGAGCGACCGGGACGGCGCGTCATGCCGAAGGCGGTGAAGGTGGTCTTGAGGTGACGGTCGCTGGCGAACAGCTCGCTGTCGGTCGGGTTGGCGCCGGGATAGCCGCCCTCGACATAGTCGATGCCGAGCTCGTCAAGCATGCCGGCGATCGCCAGCTTGTCGGCCAGCGTGAAGTCGACGCCGTTGGTCTGCGCGCCGTCGCGCAGCGTCGTGTCGAAAAGATAGAGACGTTCGCGGGCCATCCGTGCCTCACATGAAGTGGTAGAAAAAATAAAGCGCGGCCAGCACGGCGGCGGCGAGCACCGCGTATTTCAACACGATGTAGTAGAGCCAGTGGCGCGGGAACGGAGTATCGGGCTTTTCCATTTATGCGCTCCCTTTGGCGGCGAGTTGTTTCTGCAGCGTGGTGTTGGCGAGCCATTCGCCTGCGAGCGAGATCGAGTTGCGCTGCTGCGCGACGTAACCGCGCTTCTCGAAGAAGCCGCGCGCCGAGTCGCTGGCGTCAACTCTGAGCTTGGCCACGCCGCGCGAGCTCGCGAGCTTCTCCAGCGCGTCGGCCAGCATGGCGCCCACGCCCTGCCCCGCCACTGCCGGATGGACGTAGAGCATGTCGATCTTGTCCTTGCCGGCAAGCGAGGCAAAGCCCACGGGCGAGCCTTCCAGGGTGGCGATCAGCGTGAGTTCGCCGGCGAGCTTCTTGCCGAAGGCCGTCTCGTCGGCGGCGGCGGAGGCCCAGGCCTCCTGCTGCGCCTCGCTGTAGTCGTCGGCGGTCAACTCGGCAATCGCGGCGCGGGAGATTTCGGCGAGCAGCGGCGTATCGGCGGGCAGGAACGGCCGCAGCGCGAGCTTGGGGTGCGCGGTCGCCATCATCGCGCGATCTCCCAGGTGGTGCCTTCCTTCGAATCCTTCAGCACCACGCCCATGGCGGCGAGTTCGTCGCGGATGCGGTCGGATTCTGCGAAGTTCTTCGCCTTGCGCGCCAGGGCACGCGCCTCGATCAGGCTTGTCACTTTGCTCTCGTCAATCGCCAGCGAAGCGGGACGGAACGCCGCCCATTGCGCGGCGCTCGTCTGCAGCAGGCCGATCAATTGCGCGCTCGCCTTCAGGCAGGCGGCCGCCGCCTTCGCCTTCACCGCTTCCGAGCGCAGCTCGTGCAAGGCGGCAAAGGCCTTCGGCGTGTTGAGATCGTCCGCCAGCGCATCGAGTGCGTCGGCGCAAAGATAGCCGGGCGCTAGGTCGCCGGTCAGCTCATACCAAAGATCGAGGGTCTTCTGCGCCTCGCGCAAGCCGGCAAGCGTCCAATTGATCGGCTGCCGGTAGTGCGTCTGCAGCATGGCAAACCGTACGGCCTCGCCCGACCAGTCCTTCAGCAATTCGTGAATGGTCACGAAGTTGCCGAGGCTCTTCGACATCTTCTCGCCTTCGACCTGCAGGAAGCCGTTGTGCATCCAATAATTCGCCATCACCTTCGTATGGAAGGCGCAGCGCGATTGCGCGATCTCGTTCTCGTGATGCGGAAAGACGAGATCGATGCCGCCGCCGTGGATGTCGAAGGTTTCGCCGAGATGCTTCCAGGCCATGGCCGAGCATTCGATGTGCCAGCCCGGGCGGCCGGGCGTCTTGATGCCGCAAGGCGAGTCCCACGCCGGCTCGCCGGGCTTCGACGGCTTCCACAGCACGAAATCGGTCGGCGCGCGCTTGTAGGGCGCGACCTCGACGCGGGCGCCGGCGATCATCTCGTCGAGCGAGCGGCGCGACAGCGTGCCGTATTCCGGCATCGACGCGACGCTGAACAGCACATGCTCCTCGGCGACATAGGCGCAGCCGCTCTTCACCAGCCGCTCGATCAGCTCCTTCATCGCCGCGATGTGCTCCGTCGCGCGCGGTTCGACCGTCGGCGGCAGGCAGCCGAGCGCCGCCACGTCCTCCTTGAAATCCTTGTAGGTCGCTTCGGTCAGGTCACGAATGGAAACGCCGCGCTCGGCCGCGCGCGCGTTGATCTTGTCGTCGACGTCGGTGACATTGCGCACATAGGTCACGTGCCCGGCGCCGTAGATGTGGCGCAGCAGCCGGAACAGCACGTCGAACACGATGACCGGCCGCGCATTGCCGATATGGGCGAAGTCGTAGACCGTCGGCCCGCACACATAGACGCGCACGCTCATGGGATCGATCGGGGTAAACACCCGCTTCTCGCGCGTCAGCGTATCGTAGAGCCTGAGCTCCATAGCATGACACCTGTCGGCCCCGCTGGCCGGGCGTCCTGGTATCTCGAAGTGTGAGAAAAGACGGCCGCAGCCAGCGTTGGGCGCTAGCGAATAATCTCGCGGCAAATGCCGCAGATATGGTTAAGGCCGTGCATGGGGCGGCACAATGCTGCGTTGCGCGAAGGCCGTCAAGGGGCGGCCTAAACCGCGCCCGCACGGCGAAAATACGCCGGCCGGTTCGGTTAATCGGCCCTTAACGGTTATGCTTGCATTCTACGCAACAGCGCTCCAAAAGCGCTTCCAACAACGCGGGCGAACCCATGCGGACACTTGTGGTCAGTCTCGTCGCCGTGTGCTGCCTCTGCCTCGCCTATTCCGCGCGGGCGACTGAGCGGCGCATGTTCATCATCGGCGCGAACGCCAACGGCTACGGCGTCGACCGCTGCCTGGTCGACGGCGCCAAATGCGGCGCGGCCGCAGCCAATTCCTATTGCCGGGGACATCAGTTCGCGGCGGCCATGTCCTACCGCAAGGTCGACCGCGACGACATCACCGGCGCGATCCCGAGCGACGCCTCCGGCGGCTGCCGCGGCGGCCGCTGCGACAACCTGGTGGCGATTGTCTGCACGCGCTAGCGCGGCGAAAGCGGAATTCGCGCGGCGCCCGGCTTCGGCCGGGCGTTTTGTTGAGGGGCCGATCCTTGTCGCCCGCTCAGCCCTGCAGCGCTGCCCACATTTCGCGGTCGCGCTCGGCGGTCCAGATGACCGGCCATTCGATGCCGCGCGCCTCGTCGTAGGCGCGCGAGACGCTAAACGGCAGACAGTGCTCGTAGATCGTGAAAGTCTTGAATTTCGGATCCAAGGCGAGCCGCGCGAAGTCGAAGGCGTCCTTGAGCGAGCGGCCTTTGGCCACGCTTTCCTTCACAGATTCATAGAGCGTGGCAATGAAGTCGCTGGTGAGCGCGATGCCTTCCTTGACCGTCTCCGGTGTGGTGAGGGCCACGCCGCGGCCGGGCACCAGGGCATTGGCCTGCAGTTCGGCGAGATTATCGAGGGTCTGCAGCCAGTCGATGAAATGGGCATCGCCGCAATAGCAGGCCGACTTGTATTCGACCAAATCCCCGGCGAACGCCACGCCGGCGTCGGGCACGATCGCGATCACGTCGCCGGCGGTGTGGCCGCGGCCGATATGCATGATGCGCACCTCGCGGCGGCCGAGCCAGACCGAAATCTCATCGGGAAACGTGATGTTCGGCCAGGTCAGGCCCGGAATGGACTCGGCCGCGCGGAACAGGCGCGGGAAACGGCCGACCTCTGACTCCATGTCCTGCTGGCCGCGCTCGGCGATCAGCCCGCGCGTGGCGTCGCTGCTGAGAATCTCGGCGCCCTTGAAGGCGGAGGCGCCCAGGGCGCGCACCGCGTGATAATGCGTGAGTAGCACATATTTGATCGGCTTGTCGGTGACTTTGGCGACGCGCGCGATCAACTCGCCGGCCATCGCCGGCGTTGGCTGCGCGTCGATCACCATGACCGCGTCGTCGCCGACGACGACGCCGGAATTAGGATCGCCTTCGGCGGTGTAGGCGTAAAGCCCGGGACCGAGCTGGTCGAAGGATATCTTCTTTTCGCCGAGGTCCTCGGTCGAGGCGAAGGGCTTCGGCATGCCCAAAAATCTCCCGGGTGATCGTGTGAAATCTTTCGGCCAGCCGAACCTATCACATCCCGCGTCGAGCGGGTCCGTGGCGCCGCACGACAATTGTGGAGGCTTGCGACAAGATTTTGGGAACCTCTGCGGCGGGCCGGCGTTGTGGCCGATCAAGCAAACACCTGACCCTCGGTCATGAATATTCTGCTCCTTAATCTGCTCGGCACGCTGGTGGTCATCGTCATACGCGAGCCAGGACAGTTGTCGCGCCGCGCCGCCGCCTTGCGCGACTGGTGTTCCGAACGAAATTACTAGCCCCGCCGGTGACTTAAGATAGTTACAAACTGGTTGCACACGGTCCCAGTTTCCGCCAGAGTGGCCACAGGCGTAACGGACCGGGCCTCGGACCGCGGCGCATGGGCAACGCGGGCCGCTGAAGCGATGACCGATCAAAGCGCACAAAGGCTGCCCGATCATCCGGCCGGCGTCGGGGGAACGACCCTCAAGCTCGATGAATTTCTGCCCTATAGGCTCAATGTCTGCTCCAGCCTGGTCACGCAGGCGCTCTCGCGCATCTACGCCGAGCGCTACCGGATCGGCGTTTCGGAGTGGCGGGTGTTGGTGACGCTGGGCGAATTCGGCATGATGACCGCCAAGGCGATCGGCCTGCACAGCCACATGCACAAGACCAAGGTGTCACGCGCGGTCGCCCTGCTCGAGCGTCGCAAGCTGGTCGCGCGCAAGGCCAACCGCGCCGATCTGCGCGAGGCCTTCCTCTCGCTCACGCCGGCCGGGCGCGACATGTACAACGAGCTGGCGCCGGCGGCGCTCGAATTCGTGCGTCAGCTCATGGAAACCGTGGACCTGGCTGACCGCGTCGCGCTCGACCGTGCGCTCAGCAAGCTGATCGAGCGCTCGAAGCAGCTCAGCGTCGGTATCGCCACCGTCCCGGCGCTGCGCTAGGCTGTCGCCCGCCAAATACGCCAGCCGGGGGCGGGTGCCGTGAAGCTCTATACTTATTTCCGCTCGTCCGCCGCCTATCGCGTGCGCATCGCGCTCAATCTCAAGGGGCTGCCCTATGAGATGGTGCCGATTCATCTGAGCAAGGACGGCGGCTACCAGCGCAAGTCCGAATTCGTCGCCATCAACCCGCAAATGCGGGTGCCGGCGCTGGCGCTGTCGAGTGGCGACGTGCTGGTGCAATCGCTCGCGATTATCGAATATCTCGACGATATCCATCCCGAACCGCCGCTCTTGCCGGCCGATGCGCTGGAACGCGCCAAGGTGCGCGCGATCGCGCAGATAATTGCTTGCGACATCCACCCGCTCAACAATCTCATCGCGCTGCAATATCTCAAGAACACGCTCAAGCACGGGCAGCCGGAGATCGACGCCTGGTATCACCACTGGGTGATCGAAGGCTTCAAGGCAATCGAGGCGATGATCGCGCCCGCGCCTTATGCATGCGGACCGCACGTGACGCTCGCCGATCTCTGCCTGGTGCCGCAGGTGTTCAATGCGCGGCGGCTCAGGGTGCCGCTCGATGCCTTCCCGAAGATCGTGGCGGCCGATGCCGCCTGCCTGAGACTTGCAGCCTTCGACAAGGCGCGGCCGGAGAACCAGCCGGACGCGGAGTGACGGCGCCCGCTCGGCCTGCTAGACCGCCCTTCCCGCAACCGCTTATCCCACCCGCGCAACCCTCCGTGGCCAAAAGCAATATTGCCCGTGTCGTCTTCTGGATGGTCGGCGCCCTGCTGTCGTTCTCGACCATGGCGGTGTCGATCCGCGAGCTGTCGCGCGGCGGCTTGACCATTTTCGAGATCCTGACGATCCGCAGCGGCGGGTCGCTGGTGATCCTGCTCGTGCTCTTGGCGGTGCGGCCCGAACTGCGTGTGCACGCGCTGCCGCGGCGCATGGGCCTCAACCTGCTGCGCAACGGCGTGCACTATGCTTCGCAATATGCTTGGGCGCTCAGCCTCACCATGCTGCCGCTCGCCATGGTGTTCGCGCTGGAATTCACCATGCCGGCCTGGACCGCGCTGCTGGCGGTCTGGCTGCTGCGCGAGCGCATGTCGCCAAGCCGCATCGGCGTGGTGGTGTTCGGCCTGATCGGCGTTCTGGTGATCCTGCGGCCCGGCATCGCCAGCTTCAATCCGGCCGCGCTGCTCGTATTGGCGGCGGCCGTCGGCTACGCCATCACCATGATCACCACCAAGAAGCTGACCATGACCGAAACGACGTTCGGCATCATCTTCTGGATGGCGGTGATCCAGTTTCCGCTCTCGCTCATCGGCAGCGATCCCCATGTCTTCCTGCATCTGCAGCCCAAGCACGTGCTTCCGGTGCTCGGTGTCGCCATCGCCGGAACGACGGCCCACTACTGCCTCAGCAACGCCTTCCGCGCCGGCGACGCCACGCTGGTGGTGCCGCTGGATTTCATGCGCATTCCGCTGATCGCGGTGGTGGGCTGGGCGCTTTATGGCGAATCGCTCGATCTGTTCGTGCTGCTGGGCGCGCTTATCATCGTCGCCGGGGTGCTTTGGAACCTGCGCGCGGAAGCCACAAAAATCCATCAAAACGCATGATTTTTCCGGCGGTGCGATCCTCGCCTTGCCATAATTAGGGGGTTAAAGTGCCGGTCATGAGGGGAGCCGTCCGCAAATCTATCACCGCCGCCGCCATTGTCCTGTCGTCGGGAGCGGTCGCCTTGGCGCAATCGCCCTCGGCTAACCCGGCCTGTCAGCGGCTGGAAGCCCAGCTCACGGCGCTCGACCAGGGCAACAACGATCCGGCCCGCGCCGACCAGATCCGGCGGGCCGACGAAGCCGTCAACCGCCAGCAGATGCAGGTCGATCAACTGGTGGCGCAGGCGCGCCGCATGGGCTGCGGCAATACCGGCTTCTTCTCGATCTTCACCAATCCGCCGGCGCAATGCGGCCCGCTCAATCGGCGCATCGAGGAGCAACGCGATGTGCTCGACCGCATGCAGAACCAGGCCGAGCGGCTGCAAGGCGGCACTGCCGAGCGCGCGGCGCAGCGCCAGTCGCTCTTGATCTCGCTCGCCGACAACGGCTGCGGCGCGCAATACCGCGCGGCGGCGCGCGCCGGCGAGCAGGGCGGCTTCTTCGACCGCATCTTCGGCGGCGGGACCATTTTCTCGCCGCAGCCCAATGGGCCGATGGGGGGCACCTACCGCACGGTCTGCGTGCGCACCTGCGACGGTTTCTATTTCCCGATTTCGTTCGAGACCTCGCCGGACCGTTTCCGCGAGGATGAGCAAACCTGCCAGCGCATGTGCCCGGCGGCCGACGTTCAGCTCTACACCTATCACAATCCCGGCGAGGAAGTGGCGCAGGCGGTCTCGCTCAACGGCCGCCTCTACACCGAGTTGCCGACCGCGTTCCAATACCGCAAGGCGCTCAATCCGGCTTGCAGCTGCCGCCGGCCGGGCGAAAGCTGGGCCGAAGCGCTCAAGGCAAGCGGCGCCGACAGCACGCTCGCGCCCGGCGACGTGGTGATCACCGACCAGAACGCCAAGCGCTATGAGCAGCCGGCGGCCAACGCCAAACCAGGCCAGCCGAAACAGAACGCCAATGCCGGCCAGCAGCCGCCGGAGGCGATGGTCGATGCGCCGGGCGAGCCCGACCCTACCAAGCGCAAGGTGCGCGCGGTCGGACCGACCTTCCTGCCGGCGCACTAGGGCCGCAAGCACGCAGCCGATTGCCGCTGTGTTCATCCGCGTGATTTGAAGCCCCGGTCTGCGAGGCTTCAATGCGACCCTGCCGCTGCCTTCAACGGCAAGCCGGCTTGCGTGAAATTGCAATGGCGACAAGGCAAAGGGATCATTGGCCGGGGGTGCGCGTGGTCGCGATTTCATCTATTCTTCGGGTTGGCCATCCTGAACACCACGATGATCCGACCCGCGCGCAATCCATCCACCGTGGACGACATCCGCGAGCTCCGCATGACGGGCCCATGGCGGAGCAAGTCGGGCGGTTTGCTCTCAGTTCCATTTGCGTTATCGCATGTTCAGACATTGGACATCTTCGACTACGACCAAGCGGAGCTTGACCGCATTCCCCGCGACATCCGCGGCTTACGGATGTTCGTGGTCGAGGACATACCGGGTGGCGCCGTTGGAGGCGGAGAGTTTCACCGTATCCGGATCGAAATCGCCTTCACCGTAAAGGGAAGAGTCCGCTGGTTTTGCGAGGACGTCTATGGAGGGCGCAAAGAGTTCTTTTCCTCGCGAGATTGTATCCTGTACTTTCCGCCATTCATCCTGCACACGATGGAATCGCTCGAAACCGATAGCGCGATCGTGGTGATTGCCAATACGTTGTACGATGCGGACGACGCGCGCACCCACGATACCTATCCGGCCGCGGAGTTTCGGGCGCTGCAGCAGCATTATCAATTAATGATCCGCCAGTGACCTTCGTCCGCCGGGGGCGACACAAGTTCGCTCGCGCGCATCGGCCACGACCGCAGTCTTGCATGCGCGGCTCGTCTCGACATTGCCAGGAGGGGTTGTTACTGTTGCAGCACTGCTGCTGATATTAGATTTGGCCGACGCAAATGGCGTCTCCCCGCTTTACCATTTTGCTGTGCATTCATCGGCCCCCGACGCTGCTCCCCTATGCGATAGAAACCGTGCTGTGGCAGAGCCATGGCGATTTCGAGCTCTTCGTGGTGTGCGACGGCGCTCCGCCGGAGACCGCCGCCTGCGCACGCACGTTCGCTGCCCGCGATCCGCGCGTGCGCGTATTCGAGTTCGAGAAGGGCGAACGCAACGGCGAGCGACACCGCGACGCGGTGCTCGCATTGGCAAGCGGAGATTTGATCGCTCATCTCGCCTATGACGATCTTTGGTTTCCTGACCATCTCAAAGAGCTCGCCGCGCTGCTGGCGGAGGTCGAATTCGGCAATCTGCTGCTGATGGGGATGGAGCCGGATGGTTCGCCCAAGTTTTTCGCGGGCGACCTCGCCGATCCGGACTTTCAGCGGAGATTGTTGTCCGAGCGTTGGAATTTTTTCGGGCCCACGGTCACAGGCTACCGGCTTTCGACTTATCGGCGGATGCCCGAGGGCTGGGCGCCGGCGCCGCCCGACGTCTGGAGCGATCTCCACATGTGACGCAAATTTCTCAGTCTCGACGGCATTACGGTCGATACCCGATTCACAATTCAATCCCTGTGCCTGCACAACTCGCGCCGTTTGCATATGACGCTGGAGGAGCGGCGCGACGAGACCGAGCGTTGGATGAACGTCATACGCGACCCTGCCCGGCGCGCGGCGATGGTCAATCGCTACTGGGGCAGCTTTATGAAAACGCATGTGAAATTCCGGAACCGGCTGAAGGTACGCGAGCAGGAGCTTGTCGCTCTGCGTTCGAAGGTGGCCGAGCTCGAGGCCAAGATAGCGGTATCGGCCTCCTCGAAAGACCAATGCCTAAGGGCGGTCGAATGACGCCTGGCCTAACAGGCGCCTCCCGCTTCAGGGGGATATCGAAGAAAGTGATTTAAAAATCGACGGCTTCGCTCTTGACCGGTTTGCCGGTGACCAGCGACACGTCCGGCGCCGGCAGCGGCGTGCCGGGATCGCGGAAGCGGTTGGTGATCGGATAGCGCCGGTCGCGGCCGAAATTCTTCAGCGTCACCTTCACGCCGGGCGCGGCCTGGCGGCGCTTGTATTCCGCGATGTTGAGCATGCGCTCGACCCGCATCACGGTGTCGCGGTCGAAGCCGGCCTCGACGATCGCCGATATCGGCTGCTCTCCCTCGACCAGCCGTTCCAGGATCGGATCGAGCACGGCATAGGGCGGCAGTGAGTCTTCGTCCTTCTGGTTCTCGCGCAGTTCGGCGGTCGGCGGGCGGATAAAAATATTCTCGGGGATGATGCCCCCGCCGGGACCCATCGCACCCTCCGGCTTCCAGCCATTGCGCAGCCGCCCCAGACGGAAAACCTCGGTCTTGTAGAGATCCTTGATCGGATTGAAACCGCCGTTCATGTCGCCGTAGAGCGTGGCGTAGCCGACCGACATTTCCGACTTGTTGCCGGTGGTCACCACCATCAGATTGAACTTGTTGGAGATCGCCATCAGCGTGGTGCCGCGCGTGCGCGCCTGCAGGTTCTCTTCGGCGACATCGCGCGGCAGGCCGGCGAACGCCGGCTTGAGCACCGCCTCGAAGCCTTCGACCGCGGCCGCGATCGGCAGCGTCTCGTAGCGCACACCGAGCGCCTTGGCGCAGGCGGCGGCATCGTCGAGCGATTCCTGCGCCGTGTATCTGTAGGGCATCATCACGCAGCGCACGCGCTCGGCGCCCAACGCGTCGACCGCCATCGCCGCGCACAGGGCGGAATCGATGCCGCCGGACAGGCCGAGCACGACGCCGGGAAAGCCGTTCTTGTTGACGTAGTCGCGCAAGCCCAGCACGCAGGCGGTATAGTCGGCTTTGTCGCCTTCGAGCGCGGCGACCTTCGGGCCATCGTCGCAGCGCCAGGTCGCGCCCTCACGCCGCCAGTGCGTGGTGACGATCGCATCATGAAACGCCACGAGTTGGAACGCCAGCGAGCGATCGGCGTGCAGACCGAACGAGACGCCGTCGAACACCAGCTCGTCCTGGCCGCCGACCTGGTTGACGTAGACGATCGGCAGCTTCTGCTCGGTGATGCGCGCCACCGCGACGTTGAGCCGGACGTCGCCCTTTTGCCGCCAATAGGGCGAGCCGTTAGGCACGATCAGCAATTCGGCGCCGGTCTCGGCCAGGCATTCGACCACCTCGTCGCCCCAGATGTCCTCGCAGATTGGCAGCCCGAGACGCGCGCCGCGGAAATTTACCGGTCCCGGCATCGGCCCCGGTACGAACACGCGCTTCTCGTCGAACACGCCGTAGTTCGGCAGGTCGACCTTGTAGCGCAGGGCGGCGATGGCGCCGCCGTCGAGCAACGCGACGGCGTTGTAGAGTTTGCCGTCGTCGAGCCAGGGCGTACCGACGAGCAGCGCCGGACCGGGCGCGGCCGTTTCGCGCGCCAACTGCTCGACCGCCGCGCGGCAGGCGGCCTGGAAGGCCGGCTTGAGCACCAGATCCTCGGGCGGATAGCCGGCGATGAACAATTCCGGGAAAGCGACCAGATCGGCGCCCTGCGCGGCCGCTTCCACGCGGGCGCGGCGCGCTTTCTCGGCATTGCCGGCGACATCGCCGACAACGGCGTTGAGCTGCGCGACGGCGATCGCAAGCCTATCGGAAGGGCGGGCGGCCATGGCAATGATCTACCGCCTGCCCTTCCGTGGGGCAATCAGGCAAGCCGCATGGCTGGCAAGACAGGCGCTAATCCCATGCCGTGCGGATGCCGGCGGGACCGCCATTGACCTTGATGGTGCCGGTCTTTTTCAGCGCCTTGCCGTCGAACGAGAACACGTCCAGCGCCTTGTCGATCATCGATTGGGCGAGCAGGGCCTTGCCGTCCTTGCTCCAAACCACGCCCTGGCCCCAACCGCCGAATTCCGCACGTGCCGCGAGCGTGAGATTGGTGCCGTTGACGCGGAAGACCTTGAGCACGCTACCCTTGTGATAGTTCGGATGCGACTTCGGCTTGTTGGAGCCGTTCTGCATGACGACAGCGACGTATTTTCCGTCGGGCGACATCGTCGTGCCCTCCGGAATCTGCTCGACCGCGATCGAATCCACGACGCGCGGCGGATTTTGCTTCAGGTCGACGACCGAAATGAGATCGTTATCGCCCTGCCCGCCGCCCTGGTTAGTGAGCACGGCGACATCGCCTTTCGGACTGATCGTGATGCTGTAGGGCCGGACACCGGCGACCATGAATTGCTTGGTATCCGCGACCTTGCTGCCGTCGATCGACAGCACGGAAATCCGATGGTCGCCATCGCGCGTGACCAGCGCGCGCTTGCCGTCCGGCAAGAACGCAACGTGGCTCGGACCGGACTTCGGATTACCGAAATCGAGCTTGCCGGCGGGCGAGACGACCTTGCCGGCAATGGTGAAGATCGAAACCGTGCCGTCATTGCGGTTGGCAACGAGCGCCAGCGTTCCGGCCGGATTGATCGAGAGCCCGGACGGTGCGAGACCGGCTTCCAGCGTCGCAATCACCGCCGGCGGTTTGGCCTCGAGATCGATGACCGAGACTTGATTGTTGGCGACCGTTTTCGTGGGGTTGGCCGGATCGATCTTGATGGCGCCGGTCACCAGCGCAAGGCTTTCATCGCGCGAGATGGCGACGCTTTGCGGCGGCCCGACCACGCTGGCCGGAGCTTTGAGCTCCACGATGACCTTGGGTGGCTTGGCGTTGAGGTCAATGATCGTGACCGTATCGGGCTGCACGTTTTCCGGAATCGTGTTCTTGCCGTCAACATTGACGACCTTGTTGTCGTTGGCGGTCACGACGATCTGCGCGGACACGCCGGTCGCAAGAAATGGGAAAGCAGCCAGTGCAAAGGCAAGCCGCGCCGGCCGCCACAGATGGCGTTTCATGATGTCTCTCCCGGCTCGGAGATTATTGTTCCCGACGGCCGAGCGCGCCGAGCCGCGCCCTCGTCCGCAGAAAGACTAACACCAAGGGGGGATGAAAACTCCGGAGGCTAGAGCCCCGCCACAGCCGGCATCGGCGCCGCCCGCCCGGCCCGCTCCTTTTTGAGCAATTCGGCCAGCAGGAAGGCGAGATCGATGGCCTGCTCGGCATTGAGCCGCGGGTCGCAGACCGTGTGGTAGCGGTCGTTGAGATCGGCGTCGGTGATGGCGCGGGCGCCGCCGGTGCATTCGGTCACGTTCTGCCCGGTCATCTCCAGATGCACGCCGCCGGCATAGCTGCCTTCGGCCTGATGCACTTCGAAGAAGCCGCGCACCTCTTTCAGGATCAGGTCGAACGGCCGCGTCTTGTAGCCGCTGGCAGAGGTGATGGTGTTGCCGTGCATCGGGTCGCACGACCAGACCACGACCTTGCCTTCGCGCTGCACCGCGCGGATAAGCGTCGGCAAATGCTCGCCGACCTTCTCGGCGCCGAAGCGGCCGATCAGCGTGAGGCGACCCGGCTCGTTGTCGGGATTGAGCATGTCGATCAGCCGCAGCAGATCGTCGGCCTTGAGCGAGGGCCCGCATTTGAGCCCGAGCGGATTCTTGATACCGCGGGCATATTCGACATGGGCGTGATCATATTGCCGCGTGCGGTCGCCGATCCAGATCATATGGCCGGAGGTGGCGTACCAGTCGCCGGTGGTCGAATCGATGCGGGTGAAGGCCTGCTCGAAGCCGAGCAGCAGCGCTTCGTGGCTGGTGTAGAAATCGGTGGTGCCGAGCGTCGAGTCCACGGCAAAGGTCAGGCCGCATGCGCGCATGAATTCGAGCGCACCCGATACGCGATCGGCCAAATCCGCGTAGCGTTTCGCCTCCGGTGAATCACTCACCGATTTCAGCATCCACTGATGAACATTCTCGACGCTCGCGTATCCACCTTTGGCGAATGCGCGCAGCAGATTGAGCGTGGCCGCCGATTGCCGATAGGCCTCGAGTTGACGCCGCGGATCGGCAGTGCGCGCTTCTGGCGTGAAGGCGATATCGTTGATGATGTCGCCGCGATAACTGGGCAGCTCGATGCCGTTACGCTTCTCGGTCGGCGAGGACCGCGGCTTGGCGAACTGCCCGGCGACGCGGCCGACCTTCACCACCGGCAAGGCGCCGGCATAAGTGAGGACGATTGCCATCTGCAGGAAGACGCGGAAAAAGTCGCGGATATTGTTGGCGCCGTGCTCGGCGAAGCTTTCCGCGCAGTCGCCGCCTTGCAGCAGGAATGCCTGGCCATTGGCGACGCGGGCGAGCGCCTTTTTCAGGCTGCGCGCCTCGCCGGCGAACACCAGCGGCGGAAAGGTCGCGAGCTGCTTCTCGACGTCGGCCAGCGCCTGCCGATCCGGGTAGTCCGGAACCTGCATGATCGGTTTACCGCGCCAGCTATCGGGCGTCCAACGTTCCGCCATTACGCAATACTCCAACGATTTGCGGAGCTTATACACGAATCCGGCGGCCGCAGGCCAGTTTTTCGGTAAATTTCGGTTAGTGCGGCGCTATTCCGCCGCGGCGCGGCCGTAGCTCACGGCCTTTTCCCGCATGGTGACCAGTTCCTCGGCCGCGGTCGGATGCACCGCCATGGTGGCGTCGAAATCGGCCTTGCTGGCGCCCATCTTCACCGCCACCCCGACCAGCTGGATCAGCTCGGCGGCATCGGGCCCGACGATATGGCAGCCGACTACCCGGTCGCTGCCGCCGTCGACCAAGAGCTTCATGAATGAGCGGGTGTCGCGGCCCGACAGCGTCGCCTTCATCGGCCGGAACGTGGTCTTGTAGACGTCGAGCCTAGCCAGCCGCTCGCGCGCCTGGCGTTCGGTCAGGCCGATGACGCCGACCTCGGGCTCCGAAAACACCGCGGTCGGCACGTTGGAATGGTCGACCGGCGTCGGCTTGCCGCCATAGAGCGTGTCGGCGAAGGCATGGCCTTCGCGGATCGCCACCGGCGTCAGGTTGACCCGGTGCGTGACGTCGCCGACCGCATAGATGCTCGGCACCGACGAGCGGGAATATTCGTCGACCGCGACGCCGCCGTGCTCGGCGATGATACAGCGCACCGTCTCGAGCCCGAGCCCAATGACATTGGGGCGGCGGCCGATCGCGAACATCACCTTGTCGCTGGTAATCGTGCTGTGGTCGGACAGCCGCGTGACCAATTCGTCGCCGGATTTCTCGACCGCCGCCACCGTGTGGCCGCAGGTCACCGCGATGCCGCGCTTGCGCATCTCGTTGCGCAAGTGCTCGCGCACGTCGTCGTCGAAGCCGCGCAGAATGTTCTCGCCGCGATAGACCAGCGTCACCTCGCTGCCGAGGCCCGCGAAGATGCAAGCGAACTCCACCGCGATATAGCCGCCGCCCTGGATGACGATGCGCTTGGGCAGTTCGGGCAGATGAAACGCTTCGTTGGAGGAGATGACGTGCTCGAGGCCGGGGATCTTCGGCCCGTAATGCGGCCAAGCGCCGGTCGCGATCAGGATCGTTTCGGCCTTCACGCGTTCGCCGGTCGCCAGCAGACGCACGCTGTGGGCATCCTCGATGACGGCGCGGCTCTTGACCAGCGAGACCTTGAAGCGCTCGAGCGTGTTGGTATAGGCGGCTTCGAGCCGCGACACTTCGCGCTCGACATTGGCGGTCAGCGAGGGCCAGTGAAAGGTCGGTTGCGGAACGGTCCAGCCGTAGCCCGCGGCATCCTCGAATTCCTCGGCAAAGCGCGAGGCGTAGACCAGGAGTTTCTTCGGCACGCAGCCGCGGATCACGCAAGTGCCGCCGACACGGAATTCCTCGGCGATCATCACGCGGGCGCCGTAGCCTCCCGCCACGCGCGCCGCGCGCACGCCGCCGGAACCGGCTCCGATAACGAAAAGATCGACGTCGTGATCCGGCATCAGCCGCTATCGCCCACTCTTTCGACAGCGCCGGATATTTCCGGCGCCCACGGTCAAAGCGTGTGCCCTCTTTTCTTCAGCTCTTCGCGCATTTTCGCGATGACTTCGTCGGAAAGCTTGTTGGCCCAGGTCTGCGCGAACGCCATGCTCGAATCGATCACCTTCGGCTGCGTTTTAAGCAGCTTCTGGCCGGCCGGCGTCTTGTAAAAAGCCAGGATCTCCTTGAGCTCCTGCTCGCTGAAATTCTGCGCGTAAAGCAGGGCCACTTCATTGGTGATCTCGACAAAGCGCGGCTGCAGGTCGGTGCGGAGCTTGGCGGCGACCTCGTTGAGATCCTTAGCGAGTCCCGGGTCCTGTTGGAGGAATAGCAGCTTGGCCTGCTCGACCACGCCGGCGATCAAGGGGTTGAGCACGCCGGTCGCGCCAGTAACGGCGATCAGCTCCTTGGCGGTCGCAATCGAGGCCGCCGACGGCTGCTGGGCATGAGCGGCCGGGCCGAACGCAACCAGCATGACGGCCACCGCCGCCGGGCGGGCGGCGCGTTGAAGGGCCTGGAAAACGCTCATTTTTGTAGCTCCGTTTGTTTTCGAGATATCAGGGCCGTTCCACGATATTGACACCGTTCGGCCCCGCCAAAATAGCCATCTGCGCAAGACCGATGAACAGCCCATGCTCCATGACGCCGGGAATACCGGAAAGGGCCTGCGCCATTGCGGGGGGGTCGTCAATCCGGCCAAGGGCGGCATCGATGATCCAGTGGCCGCCATCCGTGACGAAAGCATGGCCGTCCCGGCCTGGCCGCAGGGTGAGCCGGCCGGGGCCCTGGAGCGCGGCAATAGCCCGCTCAAGCTCCCGGCGGGTAGCTTCGGCGCCGAAGGGGGCAACCTCGATCGGCAGCGGATAACGGCCGAGCGCATCCACCCATTTGCTGCGGTCGGCGATCACGATCATGCGGGCGGAGGCGGCGGCGACGATCTTCTCGCGCAGCAGCGCGCCGCCCCCACCCTTGATCAGGCTCAAATCGGGCGCGATCTCGTCGGCGCCGTCCACGGTGAGGTCGAGCTCGGGCACCTCGTCAAGGCTGGTCAGCGGAATGCCGCAACGCTTGGCATCGTCCTGGGTCGCCTGCGAGGTCGGCACCGCGATGACGTCGAGGCCGGCGCGCACACGCTCGCCGAGCAGCTCGACGAAATGGCGCGCAGTCGATCCGGTGCCGAGCCCCAGCCGCATACCGGGGCGCACGAATTCGACGGCGCGCGCGGCGGCTGCGCGTTTCTGGGCTTCGGCGTCCATCGTGAACCGGTCAAATCTGCGCGTGGCTAGAGGATATTCCCGCCTATCTAGCCTCGAACGCGGAGCCTGAACAGCCGAAAAACGAAGGCTGCGTCCGGGCGCCGCCTTGCCTCGGCCGCCAGCGGCCATTAACGATGCGCCATGACCGCCGCCACTATCGTCTTCGACCTCGACGGCACCCTGATCGACACCGCGCCCGACCTCGTCGACACCCTCAACGTGGTGTTTGCGCGCGAGGGCTTGCCGCCGGTGCCTTACGAGACCGCGCGCAACCTGATCGGCGGCGGTGCCCGCATGATGATCGCGCGCGGCGTCGAAGCGGAAGGCCGCATCTTGCCGGCATCGAAGCTCGACGCATTGTTTGCGGACTTTATCGCGCACTATTCCGAACATATCGCCGACCGCTCGCGGCCTTTTCCAGGTCTCATCGACGCGCTCGACGCGCTCGCGGCCGAGGGTTATCGCTTCGCCGTCTGCACCAACAAGCTCGAAGCCTTGTCGGTGTTGCTGCTCAAGGAGCTGAGGCTCGCGCACCGTTTCGCGGCGATCTGCGGGCAGGATACTTTCGGCGTGCAAAAGCCGGATCCGGAGATACTGCGCCGCACGATCGCGGCCGCCGGCGGTAATCCGCAGCGCGCGCTCATGATCGGCGATTCCTTGACCGATATTCGCACCGCGCGCGCGGCCGGGGTGCCGGTAATCGCGGTCGACTTCGGCTACACTGAACGTCCAGTATCGGAGCTCGGACCAGATCGCGTTATCAGCCGCTTTGCGCAGCTGCCGGCGGCGGTGACCGACCTTTGCGTGGCAAATTGACCGTCGCGCCGCGGGATTATGGTTAACGTCGTTAACGTTAATGGCGCGGCGCCTGTTGCACCCCCAGGAGGCTCTCCTTATCCTGCTTGACGGGCGGGCGGCGCGTGTCGCCTGAACGGACGGGTTAGCGGCATGTACCGAGTGATCGCCATTGCGGGCGCGGGACTTATTCTCGCGGCGTGTACGTCGAACTCCAACGACCTCGATTGGTTCAAATCGGGCTCGTTCCGAATGGAGCCGGTGCTCGAAACCATACGTTTCGAGTCCGAGCCGCCGGGCGCCGACGTCAAGACCTCGACCGGACAAACCTGTCGCACGCCTTGCGCGCTCTCGCTGCCGGGCGATAAGCCGCTCAACGTCACCTACACGCTCAACGGCTTTCAGCCGGACACTGAAAGCGTCGAACCGCTTGCCCTGGGCGACGGCACGACGCAGCTGCGCCCGAACCCTGTCCTTGCGGAACTCACGCCGCTGCCGCCGCAGGGCAAGAAGAAGGTGATCCACAAACGCAAGCCGGCCGCCAAGCAGGCGGCCCGCAAACCGGCCGCGCGCAAGCCCGCGCCCGCCACAGCCGCTCCTGCCCCGACGGCGCCGCCGCCCGCGCAGGACAGCAACTCGCCTTGGCCATCGTCGCCGCCGGGATCGCGCTAGCGGAATACGCCGACACGTGCGTCAATTGCGGGGACAAGCTCGCGTGCTTTGCGCGCGGGTGGACGCCGTGGCCATTATCCGCCACTATGACTATATGACGGCAGCGGGCCGCAAAACCCGCACCGCAGGGACGGACTATGGCGAGCAGCGGCATTTCCATGGCTGAACTCGAGCGCGCCGGCAGCCGGCCGCGGCCGCTGATCGACCCGTTTGCGCGCGCCATCACCTACCTGCGCGTCTCGGTGACCGATCGCTGCGATTTCCGCTGCGTCTACTGCATGTCGGAAAACATGACCTTCCTGCCGAAGGCCGAACTCTTGACCCTCGAAGAACTCGACCGGTTGTGCAGCGCCTTCGTCGCCAAGGGCGTGCGCAAGCTGCGGCTGACCGGGGGCGAGCCGCTGGTGCGCCGCGGGATCATGACGCTGTTCACCTCCTTGTCCCGCCATCTCGCGACCGGCGCCCTCGATGAGCTGACGCTCACGACCAACGGCTCGCAACTGGCGAAATATGCCGCCGAGCTGAAGGCGCTCGGCGTCGAGCGCATCAACGTCTCTCTCGATACGCTGGATCCCGACAAGTTCCGCGCCATCACCCGCTGGGGTGAGCTCGCCAAGGTGCTGGCCGGCATCGATACCGCGCAGGATGCCGGGCTGAAAGTGAAAATCAACGCGGTGGCCCTCAAGGGCGTCAACGAGGACGAAATCGCCGGCATGCTCGAATGGGCGCACGGCCGCGGCATGGACCTAACCGTGATCGAGGTGATGCCGCTGGGCGACGTGGGCGAAGCGAGGCTCGACCAGTATCTGCCTTTGTCGATGGTGCGCTCGCGCCTTGCCGAACGCTACACCCTCGAAGACATCGACTATCGCAGCGGCGGCCCGGCACGCTATGTGCGCGTCAAGGAGACCGGCGGACGGCTCGGATTCATCACGCCGCTGACCCATAACTTCTGCGAATCGTGCAACCGCGTTCGCATCACCTGTACCGGCACGCTCTATATGTGCCTCGGCCAGGACGACGCCGCCGACCTGCGGGCGCCGTTGCGCGCCTCGGAAAGCGACGATCCGATCTATGCGGCGATCGACGAAGCGATCAGCCGCAAACCCAAGGGCCATGACTTCGTGATCGACCGCCGCCACCGGCGCCCGGCGCTGTCGCGCCACATGAGCGTGACCGGCGGCTGATCAAGCCGCTTTAGCCGACGCCGTCACCAGATCGCGCAGTTCCTCCGGGCGCAGCCGGGCGGGCGTAAAGCAAACGCCGCACTTCGCCCCGCTACGGACGATCTCGCCGGCGATGGCCTTCATGCCTGCGAAGGTCAGCGCTATCAGATCGCCGACCTTGAGCCCGTCGATCCCGGCGATGCGCGCGCCGCCAAGGCTGACGTCGTGAACCGCGACCTCGAAGACGCGGCCGCCAAGGTCCAGCTGGGCGCTCAGGCTTACCTCATAGCGCGGGAATTCGCGTAAATCGGCCTTGACCGCCGTGCGCACGATTTCTGGAACGTCACGGCGCAACACCTGCGACGCCGACTGGATCGCCGCCGCCATCGCAGCAACGTCCAGCGCGGTAGCGCTTGAGCGTTGCACCATATCGGCGATGCCGGTCATGCGGCCGGCGAAGTCCGACACCGCCGCGCTGGTGTCGCCGGCGCTGATCGCGAAGTTCTCGCTGGCGGTGCGCTGCTGCTCGATCGCGGCGGAGACTTGCTCGGTCACACCGGACAGCGCATCGATCGCCTCTGCGACGTTGACGAGCGATGCCACCACCTCGCGCGTGGTGGACTGTATCTCGCCGACCTTGGCGCCGATCTGCTCGGTCGATTTGGCGGTCTGGGTCGCCAGCGATTTGACCTCCGCGGCAACCACCGAGAAGCCGCGGCCGGCTTCACCCGCGCGCGCGGCTTCGATGGTGGCGTTGAGCGCGAGCAGGTTGGTTTGCCCGGCGATCTCGTTGATCACGGTGACGATGTCGCCGATCTGGTCGGCGGCCTTGGTGAGGGCATCGATGGTCGCGCGCGAAGCGTTGGCGCGCTGCACCGCTTCCCGGCCGAGCCCGCTGCCGCGG
>Ga0316624_10000158_pt1 | contig 20877 bp, 24 predicted proteins | sample OWC_Aug_N3_C1_D5_FD_207657 | JGI IMG/M metagenome (GOLD analysis project Ga0316624, IMG submission 207657) | Wetland soil microbial communities from Old Woman Creek delta, Ohio, United States - OWC_Aug_N3_C1_D5_A | ecosystem: Environmental > Terrestrial > Soil > Wetlands | place: USA: Ohio... | reverse complement strand
AGTGTCAACTGCATCTCCCCCTATGTTGACAGGAAAAGACCCAGCATTTGGCTGCCTTTTATGCAATTTGCTTGCGCCAAGCCAGCAACTCCGCAGTGCCAACCTTTCATCGGTTTGCCTGACCCTTCATCGGCTTGTCACATTCCGTATGTAAATTCGCTCGCAATGGCTTAACGGCTCTATCTAGAAAACATTACATTAGGTAAGCTTATGTAGCCCGAAATTTGTTGGTCTGAAATCTGTTATCGCCGACTAGCAGCACCCGATAGCCTGATTGAGACCGTGATTCTTGCTAGTCAAACGCTACTTTTTTGGAGGTGCGCATGTCAGATGAGGAAGTCTTTTTCAAGTGGTCGCCCAACTACAGCGTCAACATCAAAACCATCGACGACCAACATCAGGAACTGGTCAACATCCTTAACCGGCTCTTCGTCGCCGTTTCCAAACGCGAGGGCGACAAGGCCATCGCCGGCATATTGGATGCACTGGTAGGCTATACCCGGAAGCATTTCACGCTGGAAGAACGCCTGATGCGGCAGGCGAAATACCCAGACCTCGAACCGCACATGGAAGAACACAGGAAGCTGATTGAACAACTCGACCAGCTCAGCAGGAAATTCATGGTCGATGAAAAGCCGATCTATTTTGAGATGCTGAGCTTCCTGAAGACCTGGCTGAAGGAGCATATTCAGGGCGTGGACCGGAGGTATAGCGTCGCCTTGCACGAAGCCGGTTTCTCTGTAGCGGAATGGGAGGCCGAAGCCACCGCAGAGTTCGCCAGTATGTCGAACTCGAAGAAATGGTGGGAGGTTTGGAAAACGGCCTGATCAGGCGTTTTCCATGCGGCAGAACCGGATTCGGCGGTTGCGCCGATGGGGCTTTCTCCAACGGTTCGGGGGAGCCGCCCCCCACCTTCATCGCATCAAAATTAAACTGCGTTCGCGTCGCGCTGTTTGCCTGTCAGCAAGGCATACGCCATCTCCATGATGACAGCACAGCCGATATAGAACACTGCCACCGCAACGTAGGAACCGTAGTATTGCGCCACCCGCGAGGCAAATTCTGCAACGCCCATGCTGCCGAAGTAGCCCGCCAGCAGATAGAAACTTGCGTTGGCAATGACGAACGCCAAGCTGCCTGCTGCTACTGCGGCCCCGAACAAGCCTAGCAAGCCTTTGCCGGTCAGCTTATGGCGCGGCGCATACCAGCGCCCGACAAACCAGAGCGCGGCATAGGCAAACACCAGAAAACCGTACGCCGAGGTCACGCACCATCCGCTTACATCGCGGAAGTTGATCGCGTAATAGTCCACAAGTGCCGCTTCGACCAGCAATAACACCAGCACCGCAATTGCGCCCCGCATCCGACCGAGGAACAGGCCTGCCAGGAAAAACACTGCATACGAAGCATCCGGCAAGGCGACGGATGAGCCGAAATGGTTGTAGCGCGTCATCGCCATCAGCGACATGAGTGCCGCGACGATCCATATCTTTCGATTTTGCCTAAAGTCCATCTCGCCTCCTTATAGTATGTTCGCGCAAACCCTGTATCGGCGGAACTTTAACAGAAATGGCGCACCGCCGACAGTTGCCGGTTTTACTCCCTGAACTCCGCGCTCTCCGCTCGCAAGCGAGGCGAAATTCTGCTGCTCGCCCCCAAAGTGCATCGCACCCTTTGTTTAATTCCAAAATACTTTCAAAAAGAAACCTTACCGTTTGACTTAACAGGCTTTTTGAAATTATAGTTCGAAGATGAATAGCGAACTCGACATCCTCGACCAAAAACTGGCCCAGCTGGTGCAACTTACCCAGCATCTGCGCGCCGAGAATTTGCAGTTGCGGCAAGAGATCGCTGCGGCGGTCAGCCAGCAACGCAAGAGCCAGGACAAGGTCAGCGAGGCTGCGCAGCGGCTGGAAAAGCTACTCTCTCAACTGCCCGGGGATGCGCAATGAGCAAGATGAGTTCACTGGATGTAACCATCCTCGACCGCGAGTTGCGCGTCGCGTGCCCGGAGGACGAGCGCGCCGAACTGCTTGATGCAGTGGCCTACCTGGACAAGAAAATGCGCGAGATCCGCGATGCCGGCAAGATTGCCTCGGTCGAACGCATCGCCATCATGGCCGCGCTCAACATCACCCACGAGCTCCTTACCACGCGCCTCGGCGGCGGATTTGACCTTGCCGAATTCAAGCGTAGAATGCAATCCATGCAGGCAACCATTGATGGTGCACTGGCCGAGCAAGACGAATTGTTCTAGAAAATTTCGAGTTTTGTCCCCTGCGGTGTTCGTCAGATTCATAATTCTTTGAACCAATGAGCTAATGCTTAGGTTGCGCCCCATTCAAGTTACTGTTGTGAGCATCCCTCGCGGATGCACCTGATGTAACCGGGAACCGACCCTCTTGAACCCCGGTTCAAGATATTGAGTCAACGGCACAGGCGGGGGACTTCTTTCCAGTGCGATCTTTCGGGATCGCACTTTTATTTTGTGGAGTTGGACCATGCGCTACTGGCTGATGAAATCCGAACCCGCCGACTGTAGCATCGACGACCTCGCCGCAATGCCGAATCAAAGCGTGGCCTGGTATGGCGTGCGCAACTACCAGGCGCGCAATTTCATGCGCAACCAGATGCAGATCGGCGACGGCGTATTGTTCTATCACTCCAACTGCAAGGAGCCCGGCATCGCCGGCATTGCCGAAGTGAGCAGCTCCGCCTATCCCGACGCCACGCAATTCGACAAGAAGAGCAAATACTTTGACCCCAAGGCGACGCCTGAAGTGCCGCGCTGGTTCAACGTGGACGTGAGGCTGGTAAAGAAGATTGCGCTCATCTCCATCGCTGAGTTGCGCCAGCACCCCGAGCTGGAAAATCTGCGCACCCTGCAAAAAGGCAATCGCCTGTCCATCACCCCGCTCGATCCGGCAGAGTGGAAATTCATCACGACGCAGTTGGTGAAAAAATAATGGCGTGGTATGCCGCGTATTTGTCGCTTGGCGCAATCGCCGGCTTCCTCGCCGGACTGTTCGGTGTCGGCGGCGGACTGGTGCTGGTGCCCGTGCTGCTGTTCTTGTTCAATGCGCAGCAGTTCTCCTCCGAATATGCGATGCGTCTCGCCCTCGGCACCTCGATGGCCACTATCGTGTTTACCTCGCTCGCCAGCATGCGCAAGCACGACCAGCACGGCGCGGTGAACTGGCAAGTCGTGCGCCGCATCACCCCCGGCATCCTGCTCGGCACCGCCTTGGGTGCGCTGCTCGCCTCCCACATCCCCACGCGCGGACTGGGCATTTTCTTCACCCTGTTCGTGTATTTTGCCGCCGCGCAAATCCTGATCAACAAACGCCCCCACGCCTCGCGTCAGCTGCCAGGCATAGCCGGCATGACGCTCACCGGGACATTCACCGGATGGATCAGCAGCCTCGTCTCCATTGGCGGCGGCACCATCGTCGTGCCTTTCCTCGTCTGGTGCAACGTGCCCATCCGCCACGCCATCGGCACGGCATCCGCGATCGGTTTCCCTATCGCCGTCGGTGGCACCTTGGGCTACATCGCAGTCGGTTCGCACCTCGATGCCTTGCCGGAACCGCACCTTGGTTACGTCTATCTGCCGGCCTTGCTCTGGGTCGCGCTTGCGAGCATGCTCACTGCTCCGCTCGGCGCCAAAGCCGCGCATCGCATGAAAGTGGAAGTGCTGCGCAAACTGTTCGCCGTGCTGCTGATCGTGCTGGCGACGAAGTTGTTGTTGAAGGTGTTGGGGTAGAAACCTGCACCAGTAGCCCAAAATCGACTCTGGTCGATCATCCTTTGAATCATAACAATCTGGAGCCTCACGCCCCCAGATACGCCCGCTGCACCGCGTCACTCCCCAGCAACTCGCTCGCCGCACCTGACAAGGTGATCACGCCACTCTCCAGCACATAGCCGCGTTGCGCGGCTTCCAGTGCCAGCTTGGCATTCTGCTCGACCAGCAGGATGGTCACACCTTGGGCGGAAATGTTACGGATAGTTTCGAAGATCTTTTCCACCATCAGCGGGGCCAGGCCCATGCTGGGTTCATCCAGCATCAGCAAGGCCGGCCGACTCATCAGCGCGCGCGCCATGGCGACCATCTGCTGCTCGCCGCCGGAGAGCGTGCCGGCGAGCTGGGCACGGCGTTCAGCCAGCCGCGGGAACAATGCGTACTGGCGTTCGAGATCCGCGGCGATCGCGGCTTTGTCGTTGCGCACGTAGGCGCCCATCAGCAGATTCTCTTCCACCGTGAGTCGCGCAAAAATGCCGCGGCCTTCCGGCACCAGCGCGATGCCATTCGCGACGCGCTGGTGGGCGGGAACATGCAGCAAGGATTTTTCCTGATAGTGCAGCTTGCCCGAGACAGGGGGCAGCAATCCCGCCAGCGCCTTGAGCGTGGTGGTCTTGCCGGCGCCGTTGCTGCCGATGAGGGTGACCAGCTCGCCTGCTGCGATGTTCAGACTGATGCCTTTCAGCGCCTGGATGCCACCATAGGAAACTTTCAGATCGCTTACTTCGAGCAAAACGGTGCGCTCAGTCATGCTCGCCCCCTGCGCTGCCACCCAAATAAGCGGCGATCACCGCCGGATCACGGCGCACTTCTTCCGGCACGCCTTCGGCGATCTTCTTGCCGTAGTCCAGCACGGCAACGCGGTCGCACAAGCCCATGATGAGTTTGACATCGTGTTCGATCAACAGCACCGTGATGCCGCTGGCGCGTATCTTTTGCAGCAGCGCTTTCAGCGCGACGGTTTCGGTCGCATTCATACCTGCGGCAGGCTCGTCCAGCGCCAGCAGTTTTGGTTCGGTGGCAAGCGCCCGGGCAATCTCCAAACGACGCTGTTCGCCATAGGACAGATGCTTCGCCAGGGTCTGGTGCGCACAGTCGATGCCGACGTAGACCAATAGCTCACGCGCGCGTTGCACGGTTTCTCGCTCTTCGGCGCGGGCGGCGGCATGGCGGGTCAGCGCGCCCCAGATACCGGTGCGCGTGCGAAGATGGCGGCCAACCATGATGTTCTCCAGCGCGCTCATGTTGGCGAACAGGCGGATGTTCTGGAAGGTGCGCGCGATGCCGGCCTGCGCCAGCAAGTGCGGCTTGCAGCGCGTGTAGCGCTGGCCGGCGAAATCGAACGCGCCGCTATCCAGCTGGTACAGTCCGGTGACGACATTGAACAGTGTGGTCTTGCCGGCCCCGTTGGGGCCGATGAGACCGTAGATCTCGCCGTGCTTGATGTGCAGCGAGACATCTGCCAGCGCAGTCACACCACCGAAGTGTTTGCCAACACCGGCGAGTTCGAGCAGGCGCTCACTTGCTGGCGTCATACACGGTCTCCTGCTCTTGATGCAGCACGCTGTCGTCGGCATCGAATTCACGGCGGCGCTGCGTGGAGGGCCACAACCCGGCGGGCCGCCACAGCATGACCAGTATCAGCGCCAACCCGAACATCAGCATGCGCAGGCTTTCCGGATCGACCACCACTTTGCCCAGCAGTGCCTGCTGCACCGGCCCCGCGGCGTTGCGAAACAGTTCCGGTAGCGCCACCAGCAGCACGCCGCCCAGCACCACACCGCCGACGTTGCCCATGCCGCCCAGCACCACCATGCACAACACCATAATGGATTCCATCAAACTGAAACTCTCCGGGCTGACGAAACCCTGGAAGCCGGCGAACAAGCCGCCAGAGATGCCGCCAAAGGTCGCGCCCATGGCGAACGCCAGCAGCTTGATATTGCGCGTGTTGATGCCCATCGCCGAGGCGGCGACCTCGTCCTCGCGTATTGCCACCCAAGCGCGGCCGATACGCGAATCTTCGAGTCGGCGCGAGATGAAGATCACCAGCAGCGTGAAGGCCAGGAACAGGTAGTAATGCAGGTGCACATCATCCACGCGGAAGCCGAACCAGTTGTATGAGTCGCCGAACGAGAAACCGCCGAGCTGCAGCGGGTCGATCGCACTAATGCCTTGCGGGCCGTTGGTGACGTTGACAGGCGCGTTCAGGTTGTTGAGGAAGATGCGAATAATCTCGCCGAAGCCGAGCGTGACGATGGCGAGGTAGTCACCGCGCAACTTGAGCGTGGGTGCGCCGAGCAGCACGCCGAAGCCGCAGGCGATCAGCGCGCCGAGCGGCAACACCACGTACATCGGCCAGTGCAGGCCGAACTGCGGCGAACCGAGCAAGGCATAGGTGTAGGCGCCCACCGCGAAGAACGCGATGTAACCCAGGTCGAGCAGGCCCGCATAGCCGACCACAATGTTCAGGCCCAGCGCCAACATAATGTAGAGCAGCGCGAAGTCGGCGATGCGCACCCAGCCGTGGCCGAACAGCGCATCGATGATGAAGGGCAGCGCCAGCAAAGCGATGGCGAGCGTGAGATGGCCGGATGAACGATGCAGCCTCATGCGCGCTCCGCCAGTTTCTCGCCGAGCAGGCCGGAGGGACGGAAGATCAGCACGGCGATCAGCACGAAGAACGCAAACACATCCTGGTAATTGCTGCCGAGAAAGCCGCCGGTGAGGTCGCCGATGTAGCCCGCGCCCAGGCTCTCGATCAGGCCCAGCAGCACGCCGCCCAGCATCGCGCCGCGCAGGTTGCCGATACCGCCGAGCACCGCGGCAGTAAAGGCTTTCAGGCCGAGCATGAAGCCCATGTAGTAATGCACGATGCCGTAGTTGGCGCTGACCATGAAGCCGGCAATGGCGGCGAGCGCCGAGCCGAGCATGAAGGTGACGGAGATGACGCGATTGATGTCCACGCCCATCAGCACAGCGGCCGAAGGGTTCTCGGCCACGGCACGCATCGCCCGGCCCAGACGGGTGCGATGCACCAGCCACATCAAACCGGCCATGATGATCAGCGCGACGATGACGATGGCGATCTGCACGTCGTTCACTGTCGCGCCGCCAAGCTGATGCGAAGCGCTGTTGAACGGCAGCGGGAAGGAATGGTATTCGCGCCCCCAGATCATCATCGCCAGATTCTGCAGCACGATGGAAACGCCAATGGCGGTGATCAACGGTGCGAGACGCGGTGCATGGCGCAGCGGGCGATAAGCGATGCGTTCGATGCTGTAGCCCAATGCCATGCATACGGCCATGGCCGCCATCAGGCTGACCAGCACCGCCAGCGCCGGCGCCAAGGCTGCGGTCAGCAGGGCTTGCAGCACGGTCAGCGCGATCATTGCGCCGACCATCACCACTTCGCCATGCGCGAAGTTGATCAGGCCGAGGATGCCGTACACCATGGTGTAGCCCAATGCCACCAAGGCATACACGCTGCCTTGCACCAGGCCGTTGATGATCTGCTGAAAAAGGATTTCCACGTTAGTGCGGCAACCTATACAAAGAAAAAGCGACACGCCCGGTGTCGCTTTCCATGAAGCCCAATCGCCTCACGGCTTGGTTGCGGGCACGCCGCCCATGGTCTGCACGGCATGCCACTGGCCTTGGCGCACCTGATAGATGGTGACGGCGCCGCCCTTGATGTCGCCTTTTTCGTCGAAGGCAATCTTCGCCGTCACGCCATCCAGCTCGGCCTTGCCGATTTCCGGCAAATATTTCGCAGGCTCGGCGGAACCGGCTTTCTGCATCGCGGCAATCATCACGTTGACCGCGTCGTAGCAGTACGGCGCGTAGAGCTGGATGGGTTGATGAAAGCGCGCTTCATAACGTTTGGCGAAATCGCGTCCGCTCGGCATATTGTCCAGCGGCACCCCCGGCAACGAAGCGTAGGTTCCTTCCACGGCACCGCCTGCCAGCTCGATCAGCTTCGGCGTATAGCCGCCGTCGCCCATCATGAACTGAGTCTTCATGCCCAATGCGCGCAGCTGTTTCACCATGGGCACGCCTTGCGGATCCATACCGCCGTAGAACAGCAGGTCGGGCTGCTTGCCCTTGATCGAGGTCAGCACGGCGGTAAAGTCCACCGAATGGTCAGTGGTGTATTCACGCGCAATGATTTGTGCTCCACTGGCCTCAGCCGATTTGACGAATTCGTCCGCCAGGCCTTGGCCGTAGGCGGTACGGTCGTCAATCACCGCGATTTTCTTTGCGCCCACCACCTTGGCGGCAAACTCGCCCAGCGCCTTGCCTTGCTGAGCGTCGTTGGTCATCACGCGGAACGCCGTTTTATAACCCTGCGCAGTGAATTTGACGGCGGTAGCGGAGGGCGAGATTTGCGGAATGCCGTTCTTGAAATAGATGGCGGAGGCCGGAATGCTGGTACCGGAATTCAGGTGTCCGATCACGCCGTTGACTTTGTCGTCCACCAGCTTTTGCGCCACGATGGTCGCGGTTTTTGGATCGGTCTGATCGTCCTCGCTCAGCAGTTCAAAGTGCACTTTCTTGCCGCCGATGGTCACGCCCTTTGCATTCGCGTCGTCGATCGCCATGCGCGTGCCGTTCTCGTTGTCTTTGCCGATGTGCGCCTGCGGACCGGTAAGCGGTCCGGCAGCGCCGATCTTGACCACCACTTCGCCGGAAGTCGTTGCTGGAGCCGATGCCGTCTCGCTTTTGCCGCATCCGACAAGTGCGATGCAAAGCCCGACAGACAGGGATATTTTATTGTTCAACATTTCGAAATCCAGCGAAATCACAAAATGACCGGATTATGCGGAGCCCCCTATCCCTTGTCAATTTGGCGGTTCGGGGCAATAAAAAAGCCGGCTTGCGCCGGCTTTTTTCACAAGCAATACAAGCTTACTTGAGACCCATGATGAACTTGACCAGAGTCTTGGTGTCAGCTGCCGAAACCTTGGGGGCGTTCGGCGGCATTGGCATCGTGCCCCAGACACCGGAACCGCCCTTGGCTACCTTGGCTTCCAGCTTGGCTTCTGCACCAGCGTCACCCTTGTACTTCTTGGCAACGTCCATCCAGGACGGACCAACCAGCTTCTTGTCGATGGCGTGGCATGCGGTGCAGCCGCTCTTCTTGGCCAGTTCAGGCATCTCGGCTGCCATTGCGGAACCAGCGACCATCAGGCCCGCTGCTGCGATCATGCTAATTGCGATAGATTTCATGTTCTCTCCAAAATTTTAAGTTAACTACAATTTGCTAAATGGTGCGGAGTGTTGACCCCTCTTGCATTCTAAACAACCCTGCCTTATTTGCAAACCTGCGGGGAAGTGAGTCAATAACGCCGGCGCCATCTCCGGCGTTGACACGTTATTGGCAAGGTTATTTCAGCGACAGGATGAAGCGCACCAGGGTCCGGATGTCGTTTTCCTTCACCCGCGGCTCATTCGGCGGCATGGGCGTGCTACCCCACACGCCGCTGCCGCCTTTGGCAACCTTGGCTATCAGCTTGGCTTCTGCGTCTTTCTGTCCGCGATATTTCGCCGCCACATCGTTCCATGCCGGCCCGACCAGCTTCTTGTCTATCGCGTGACAGGCAAAGCAGCCGCTTTTTTGCGCCAGCCCGCGCCCGTCGGTGTCGGCGGCCGTAACGCCGGCCTTGGGCTCCTGCGCTGCAACCGGCTGTGCCACGACTTGAACTTGGCTGGCCGCAGGCGGCGCAGCAATTGCAGGTGCGGACTGGGCATGTTGCGCCGGAGTATCCGGTTGACAGCCGTAAAGCGCCGCCAGCAGCGGCGTTGTCAGCAAAATCGTCGTGTATGTCCTTGTCATGGCATTCTCCTTTTGTTGGTGAGTCAGTCGGATCTTTCCAGCCAGTTGAGCAAATAGGCCCATTGCTCCAGTTCCCGTTGCGCCTGAAATGGCGGTAAATCGAACAAGCTTTTGCCCTCGAAAGCGGCATTCACATAAACCTGCGCCTCGCGCAAATAGGCGAGTACCGACAGGTCCAGTCCCTGCAGGAATTGCTCCAGCGTAAGCGCCGCACGGGTACGCGGGTCCATGCGCATACCAACGACACCAACGAATATCTTGCTCTTGCGCACAACCCTCTCGTGATGCAGGACTTCCAGAAAGTCCCGGCTGGCCTGGATGTCGAAGATTGAAGGCGCGATGGGGACAATCACCTTGTGCACCAGTTTGAGCGCATGCTCAAGATTTTTGCCGTGCAGCCCGGCGGGAGAGTCAAAGAGTGGTTTTGCCGCTGCCGCCTTTGGGATTCGCAATCAGTATTGCTTTCACTCTACCGCCCCTCCCCATCAGTGTGTTATCTGCCTTCTCCCAGCCCAGGCGTAGCCTATACCCGGCACATCATTTTTCCACTTGCGACACGTCGCGCACGGCCCCCTTGTCGGCACTCGTCACCATGGCAGCGTAAGCCCGGAGTGCTGCCGATATCTTGCGTGGACGCTCGGCAGCGGGTTTCCATGCCAGCTTGCCTTTCGCCTCCATCGCCGCACGGCGTTGCGCCAGCTCGGCATCGGAGATCGCCAGATTGATCTTGCGGTTGGGGATGTCGATCTCGATGCGGTCGCCTTCCTGCACCAGGCCGATCGCGCCGCCGCTGGCCGCTTCCGGCGAGACATGGCCGATGGAGAGACCGGAGGTGCCGCCGGAGAAGCGCCCATCAGTCAGCAAGGCGCAGGCTTTACCCAGGCCTTTCGATTTCAGGTACGAGGTCGGGTACAGCATCTCCTGCATGCCGGGACCGCCCTTGGGGCCTTCGTAGCGGATCACCACCACATCGCCCGCGACGATATGGTCTTCCAAAATGCCATGCACGGCGGCATCCTGGCTCTCGAACACGCGCGCGCGTCCGCTGAACTTGAGGATGCTTTCATCCACGCCCGCCGTCTTCACGATGCAGCCATCCAGTGCGATGTTGCCGTGCAACACCGCCAGGCCGCCGTCTTTGGAATAGGCATGCGCCTTGTCGCGAATGCAGCCCGTGGCACGATCCGCATCCAATTCCGGATACAGCATGGATTGCGAGAAAGCGATGGTGGTGGGAATGCCGCCTGGCGCCGCGCGATAGAACTTCTTCGCTTCCTCGTCTGAAGTCTGTGCAATATCCCACTGCTTGAGCCCGTCACGCAATGTCTTGCTGTGCACGGTGCCGGCTTCGCCATGCAACAGACCGGCACGATCCAGTTCACCCAGGATGGCGACGATACCGCCGGCACGATGCACGTCTTCCATGTGATATTCGCTGGACGGCGCGACCTTGCACAAGGTCGGCACACGCAGCGACAAACGGTCCATGTCCTTCATGGTGAAATCCACGCCCGCTTCGCGCGCGACGGCGAGCAGGTGCAGCACGGTGTTGGTCGAGCCGCCCATGGCAATGTCCAGCGTCATCGCATTCTCGAACGCATCGAAACTGGCGATGCTGCGCGGCAGGATCGAAGCATCGTCCTGTTCGTAATAACGTTTGGCGAGTTCGACGATCAGGCGTCCGGCACGCAGGAACAGCTGCTTGCGCTCGGCGTGCGTCGCCACCAGCGAGCCGTTGCCCGGCAATGACAGGCCCAGCGCCTCGGTGAGACAGTTCATCGAGTTGGCGGTGAACATGCCGGAACAGGAACCGCAGGTCGGGCAGGCGGAGCGCTCGATGGCCTCCACCTCGGCGTCGGACACGTGACTGTCGGCCGCAGCGACCATCGCATCCACCAGATCCAGCCCGCGGGTCTTGCCGTGCCAGTTGACCTTGCCAGCCTCCATCGGGCCGCCGGAAACGAACACCACCGGAATGTTCAGGCGCATGGCGGCCATCAGCATACCGGGCGTGATCTTGTCGCAGTTGGAGATGCACACCAGCGCGTCGGCGCAATGCGCGTTGACCATGTACTCCACCGAATCGGCAATCAGATCGCGCGATGGCAGCGAATACAGCATGCCGTCGTGGCCCATGGCGATGCCGTCGTCGATGGCAATGGTGTTGAATTCCTTGGCGATGCCGCCCGCCTTTTCAATCTCGCGCGCCACCAGCTGGCCCATGTCCTTGAGGTGTACGTGGCCAGGCACGAACTGGGTGAAGGAGTTGGCGATGGCGATGATGGGCTTGCCGAAGTCGCCTTCGGTCATGCCGGTGGCGCGCCACAGCGAGCGCGCGCCGGCCATATTGCGACCATGAGTGGAAGTGCGTGAACGGTATTGAGGCATGGTGTCTTTCTCAGGCAACGTATAATCAGGATATTTATTCTAACCCAACCGGCTTATGCTCGTTCATCCGCAATTCGACCCCGTCGCCATCCATCTCGGCCCCTTCGGCATCCACTGGTACGGATTAATGTACCTGCTTGGTTTCATCACTTTCATCTGGCTGGGACGAAGGCGGCTGAACTCGCTGAATCGCCCGGGCTGGGACGACAAATTCCTCGACGACCTGTTGTTCTACGGTGTGCTCGGCGTGGTGCTGGGCGGGCGTTTGGGCGAGGTGCTGTTCTACAACCCCGGCTATTATTTTTCGCATCCCTTGAAGATCGTTGCGGTGTGGGAAGGTGGCATGTCGTTCCATGGCGGATTCCTCGGCGTGATGGCGGCGATGGCCCTATTCGCCCGCCGCCGCAACATCCGCTGGCTGGCATTGATGGACTTCGTGGCGCCCCTGGTGCCTCCAGGCCTGGCCTACGGCCGGCTTGGCAACTTCATCAACGGCGAGCTATGGGGACGCCCGACCGATGTGCCCTGGGCCATGGTCTTCCCGCAGGCAGACAGCATCCCGCGCCATCCGTCGCAGTTGTACGAGTTCGCGCTGGAGGGCGTCGCCCTATTTCTGCTGCTCTGGTGGTATTCGCGCAAGCCGCGCCCGGTGGGCGCCGTCTCAGGCCTGTTCCTAATCGGCTACGGCAGTTTCCGTTTCCTTTGCGAGTTCACGCGCAACCCTGACGACGGCATCTTCGGGTTGATGACGTTCGGCATCAGCATGGGACAATGGTTGAGCCTGCCGATGGTGATCGCCGGCGCAGGCCTGATGGCTTGGGCGTATCGGCAGCAAGATAGCGGCCGATGACGCCCCGCATCGTATTGGTGCCTCTCTGCATATGCTTGGGTGCCGTGCAGCAAGCCGCCGCAGATGAGACAAACTGGGCGCAGTGCGCGACCAAATTCGACAAGAAGGAACGGCTCGCTTGCTACGACCAGCTCGCCAGCGGCAAGAAGGAATCGCGCTCCTACCTCACTGCAGCGTGGGACCTGGATGGCCAAGGCAGCCTGGATATCGAAGGGGTGCGCCGGCTTGAGCCCTATCGCAAGAATTATGTGTTGATCAACCACGGCTCAAGCATCAACGCTCAACCCAGCTCGCCGGCTCCCAACCATACGGTGGCGACACCATACAACTACCAGACCACTGAAACGAAGTTCCAGTTCAGTTTCAAGGCCGAGGTCGGCAATACGCGCGACTTCGACTTTCTGTCATTTACCAACTTCCGCATCTGGGCAGGTTATACCCAGCAGTCCTATTGGCAGATGTTCAACAGCGCTGAATCCTCCCCGTTCCGCGAGGCCAACTACGAACCGGAGCTCATCGGCACACTGGGGACCAACGGCACGACCAGCTGGAAGTTGCTCAATGTCGGCTTGGTGCATCAATCGAATGGGCAGTCCAACCCCCAATCGCGCAGCTGGAACCGCCTGTACTTGCAGGGGGGCTGGGAATGGGACGATGTCTACGTGCTGGGGCGCGGGTGGTGGCGCATCCCAGAGAACAGCCACACGGATGACAATCCCGACATCGCCAACTATCTCGGGCGCGGCGATCTACTCATCCATTGGTCACCGGACCAGGACGACGAAGTGATGCTGTTGTTGCGCAGCAACCTGAATACGTCCAATCATAAGGGCTATTTCCAGCTGGACTGGTCGACCCCGGTGCGGATATGGCACCTTTCCAAGCTCAGCTTCCAGCTTTCGTCCGGCTATGGCGACAGCCTGATCGACTACAACCATAACCAGACCACGTTCGGCATCGGCTTTACCTTCAAGGAATGGTAGTGCGTTGACACCCAGCATCCGCTCCACGATACTCGGCTATCCCATTCATTAAGGCATCGCTTTGGACGTTTTCTCGCTAAGCACGCTGTTCATCGCCCTTCTTGTCATCCTGATCTGTTCCGGCTTCTTCTCCGCCTCCGAGACCAGCATGATGGCGATCAACCGCTATCGCCTGAATCATCTGGTACGCAAAGGCAATAAGAGCGCGAGGCTAACGGCAAAGCTGCTTGCCCAGACCGACAAACTGCTTGGCTCCATTCTGCTCGGCAATACGCTACTTAATGTTGCCGCCGCCACCTTGGCCGAAATCATTGTGCTGCGCCTGTTCGGGCATGACAACAGCACTGCGCTGCTGGTCGGTTCGCTGACCGTCACCTTCGCAATCCTGGTGTTCAGCGAAATCTTGCCCAAGGTCGTCGCCGCCAGTCATGCTGAGCGTGTCGCATTGCCGTCCAGCTACGCGCTGGCGGTCATCATCAAGCTGTTCTATCCGGTCGTGTCGATCGCCACCGGACTGGTGCGCGGCATGTTGTGGCTGTTACGCATCGACATACAGGCCGACCACAGTCACCACAAGCTGACCCTGGAGGAGTTGCGTTCGCTGGTGCTGGAGTCCGGGAATTTTCTGCCGCGCAAACATCAAAAGATGCTGCTGAACCTCGTCGACCTGGAGCGCATCACGGTGAACGATGTGATGGTTCCGCGCAATCAGATCGAGGCGCTGAATATCGAGGCGGATCCAGTCGAGTTGCGCCAGCAGATAATCACCTGCCACCACACGCTGTTGCCGGTATATGCCGAAACCCCCAGCAATGTTATCGGCATTCTGCATATCAAACGCGTGCTGCCCCTGCTCCAGGAAGAATTATTCGATGCAGCACAATTGCGCGAAATCCTGCAGGAGGCCTACTTCATCCCCTCCGACACACCTTTGCTCAGGCAATTGCAGCAATTCCAGGAACGCCATACTCGCCTAGGACTGGTGGTAGACGAGTATGGCGAGCTGCTCGGCTTGGTCACACTCGAGAACATCCTGGAGGAGATCGTCGGCGAATTCACCACGCAATCGCCTGCACAAACCGGAAAATTCTTGCGCCAGGACGATGGCAGTCTGCTGCTGGAAGGCAGTAGCAGCCTGCGCGAGCTGAATCGCAAGCTGGGCCTGCATTTGCCACTGGGGGAGGCAAAAACACTCAACGGCCTGATCCTCGAACACCTGCAGGATATTCCCGAGGCCGGCACCAGCCTGAAAATTGGCGATTATCCTATTGAAATCATTCAGACACAGGATCGCGCGGTCAAAGTCGCGCGGCTGTTCGCGGCGCAGCAGCGCCCGCCTTTACAAAGAGAATAAAGCCATGCATCATGCAAAAGCCCTTTATAATCCGGCGCATCGGAAAATTTCACTGACTGGCGGAAAACTCTGCCATGAGTAATCTGAATTGAGGTCACAGATGGCTACGGAAAAATCTGGCAAGAGCAAGGAAATCCAATACAGCTGGGAAGGCAAGGATAAGGCCGGCAAAGTTGTCAAAGGCGATACACGCGGGGTGGGCGAAGCCAGTGTTTCTGCACAATTGCGGCGTCAGGGCATCACTGTCACCAAGATCAAGAAAAGCGCCACCGGCGGCGGCAAGGTCACCGACAAAGACGTCACCCTGTTCACGCGCCAGCTCGCCACCATGCTGAAGTCCGGCGTACCGTTGCTGCAGGCCTTCGATATCGTCGGCAAAGGGCATGACAATCCGGCCGTAGCGCGTCTTTTGTTCGAGATCAAAACTGACGTGGAGACCGGCAGCAGCTTGGAGCAGTCTTTCCGCAAATATCCATTGTATTTCGACGATTTGTACTGCAACTTGCTCGGTGCGGGCGAGGCGGCCGGTATCCTGGATAGCCTGTTGGACCGCTTGGCGACCTACAAAGAGAAGATCCTCGCCATCAAGAGCAAGATCAAGTCCGCCTTGTTCTACCCGATTTCCATTATCGTCATCGCGTTCGTCATCACTGCAGTGATCATGATCTTCGTAATTCCGGCATTTAAGGAACTGTTCTCCAATTTCGGGGCAGATCTGCCCGGCCCAACGCTGGTGGTAATGGCCATTTCCGATTACTTCGTGAAATGGTGGTGGGCAATCTTTAGCGTAGTCGGCGGCACCGTATATGGATTCTTTTACGCCTGGAAACGCAACAAGACCATGCAACGGCGCATGGATCAACTGATGCTCAAGATTCCAGTGTTCGGACCGCTGGTGCGCAAGGCCTCCATTGCACGCTGGTCGCGCACCTTGGCCACCATGTTTGCAGCCGGCGTACCACTGGTCGAAGCGTTCGACTCCGTCGCAGGCGCGGCCGGCAACGCGGTATATTACGATGCCACCAAGGCCATTCAGCGTGACGTCACATCGGGCACATCCCTCACGGTTGCCATGCAAAACACCGAAGTATTCCCCAGCATGGTCCTGCAAATGGTCGCCATTGGCGAGGAATCCGGCGCATTGGACAGCATGCTGAGCAAAGTAGCCGACTTCTTCGAGGCCGAGGTGGATGATGCGGTTGAGGCATTGTCCAGCCTGATGGAGCCGGCCATCATGGTGGTACTGGGCACGCTCATCGGCGGCATGGTGGTAGCGATGTATCTGCCAATCTTCAAAATGGGCCAAGCCGTCGGCTAAGTCCATAGCAACCAACCTGGGCGCGGCCTGCTGCCGCGCCTTTTTTATAGGTGATGTTCGATGCTGATTCTGTTGCAGAGCACCCCGCTGTTTTTCATAACGCTTGCCGGTATTTTGGGCCTGATGGTTGGCAGCTTTCTAAATGTCGTCATTCACCGCTTGCCAAAGATGATGGAACGCGACTGGCGCGCCCAATGTGCCGAACTGAACGGCCAGACGCCTGAACCATCCCCCCCCTACAACTTGCTGGTACCTCGCTCCGCCTGCCCGCATTGCGGCCACGCCATCAGCGCCGCCGAGAATATTCCGGTGCTCAGTTACCTGTTTTTGCGCGGCAAATGCCGAGGATGTGGTGCCACTATCTCCCCGCGCTATCCCATTGTCGAAGCAATCAGCGGCATACTGAGCGCCTATGCGGCTTGGCATTTCGGCTTCGGCATCCCAGGCCTTGCGGCCGTCGTATTCGTCTTGGCGCTGATCGCGCTCACCTTCATCGATTTCGACACCCAACTGCTGCCTGACGACATCACGCTGCCCCTGCTCTGGCTAGGCCTGCTGCTCAACCTCAATGACGCGTTCACTTCGTTACAGAATGCTGTCATCGGAGCCGTCGCCGGCTATCTGGCGTTATGGAGCGTTTATTGGCTGTTCAAACTTGCCACTGGCAAGGAAGGCATGGGTTTTGGCGATTTCAAGCTGCTCGCCGCCATCGGTGCGTGGCTGGGCTGGGCAATGTTGCCCTTGGTCATTCTGCTCTCGTCGCTGGTCGGCGCGGTAATCGGCATCGCACTCATTCTTTTTGCCAAACACGGCCGCAATATTCCCATCCCCTTCGGCCCATACCTTGCCGGCGGCGGCCTGATCGCACTGTTCTGGGGACAGGCTCTGACCCATAGCTATCTGCAGCTTGCGGCTCCGTGAGCTATCTGGTTGGACTGACAGGCGGCATTGGCAGCGGCAAAAGTACCGTCGCGAACATGTTTGCGGCGCTTGGAGTGCGCATCATCGATACCGATGTCATTTCCCGCCAACTGACGCAAGCTGAGGGAGAGGCCATTCCGGCAATACGTGCAGCGTTCGGGCCGTACGTGATCAACGACCAGGACGCACTGGATCGCGGCAAGATGCGCGAGCTCGTTTTCGGGAATGCCGGCGAAAGAAAGCGACTGGAGTCCATCCTGCACCCGCTCATTCTCGCGCACGTCAGGCAGCAAGCCGCCGCATTTACCGATGCACCTTACACCCTGATCGTCGTTCCCTTGTTGTTTGAAAGCCACTGCTACGCCAACTGGCTGCAGCGCGTGATCGCTGTGGACTGCCCCGAAGAAGCCCAGATCGCCCGCACCGCGCAGCGCAGCGGCCTTGATGAGGCGACCGTTCGCGCCATCATGGCGCAACAACTCACCCGCTATGAGCGCTGCAGTTTGGCCGACGAAGTGTTGCACAATGATGGCGGTCTGGATGATCTGAATGAACAAGTCGCCGCTATGCACCGCCACTTGTCTGCTTTGGCTACGGAAAGCGATTGACGCCATGCGGCACTGCCTATATCTTTCGCATCCAGTAAAACCTGTTCCGATTAGGCGAGTGTGATCAGTTACGAGTTTCCTCTCAATGAACGTGTGCGCACCATGCTGCGCCTGGAAGATCTCTTCTTCCGCATCAGCCGTTTTATTGAGAGCGACGAAAGCCCGGATCATCATGCTGCACTAGGTGTTCTGTTCGAGATCCTCGAAGTCGCAAGCCGTGCCGACCTCAAATCCGATTTGCTGCAAGAACTGGAACGCCAGAAAAAGGCGTTAAACGCATTGCACAACAACCCGGAAATTCTGGAAGACGCGCTGGAAGCCGTGCTCAACGAGATCGAAGGGGCCAGTAGCAGAATCCTCGGCATGAGCGGCAAAATCGGCCAGCACCTGCGCGATGACGAGTGGCTGATGGCCATCAAGCAGCGTGCCTGCATCCCGGGAGGCGTATGCGAATTCGACCTCCCGTCGTATCACTACTGGCAGCACCAAAGTGCCGAGCACCGCCGGAATAATCTGGATGCTTGGCTCGGTCCCTTGCTGCCGTTGCGCGACGGCATTACCATCCTGCTCAAGCTCTTGCGCGAGAATGGCAAAGTGCATCATTTCACCGCCTTTCACGGTAGTTTCCAGCAGATGCAGGGCGGGCGCGTCGCCCAGATGCTTCGTATCGCGCTCGATGCCGAGTTGCCCTGCATTCCCGAAGTCAGTGCCAACAAATACGCGCTCAACATCCGTTTCGTCGAGGCAAAATATGCCGCCAAGACCGCGCTCTACGACCATGATGTTGCTTTCGACCTGACCTTCTGTTCCCTGCAGTGAGCAACATGCCTCTAGTTGTCACCTGCCCGGCCTGCGGCAAAGAACATGTCTGGGACACCGGCAACCGCTTTCGCCCTTTTTGCAGCGAGCGCTGCAAACTCATCGATCTGGGCAAATGGGCAAATGAGGAATATCGCGTCGAACAACGCGAACAGGAACTGCCCGAAGCAAATCACCAAGCCTGACGCTGTAAAGAAATACCGTGCGCGCCGTGTTGCCATGCAGTCTGCATGTCATCGCGCGTCAGTCCGCCTAGCGCATAAACCGGAATGGATGCACCCGCCGCGATAGCTGCGAAATTCTCCCACCCCAGATGCGGCGCACCCGGATGAGATAATGTGGGCAACACCGGACTAAGCAACGCAAAGTCGCAACCCAACCTTTCTGCACAGCGCAGCTCTCCCGCGTTGTGGCAGGATGCCGCGCACCAATCCAGAACTGGTCGTTCCTTCAGTTCGGCGAGTTGCGTCGAAGTCAGTTGCACCCCGTCCGCACCGACCTCTTGCGCCAATGCCACATCGCCATTGAGCAGCACCTTCGCGCCCCTTGCATGGGCCAGCGCCACTACACGCCGCGCCAGCTCGCGCAGCGCTTCGCGGGAAAGATTTTTTTCGCGCAACTGAATGAGTCGCAGCCCCGCATCCAATCTGGCTTGGAGCCTTGTCAGAAAGCACGCCTCCCCCAGCTCTGAGACATTGCTGATCGCATACAAAGTGGGCAATTCCAGCGCACGCAGGATGGGAGCGTTGGCGGGGAGGATGGGGTCGACTGCAACCTGGGCCGAATATTGCCAGGAGAATTCCTGGCCTTCATGCGGATGCAACTCGCCACTCCACGCGGTCACGCGGAAGAAATTCAGGCGCACTGTTGCGTGCGGATAGGTGAAGACACGGGTGAGCCAGGGATAGGCAGTTTCTACAGTGATTCCCAATTCTTCGCGCAGTTCGCGCACCAAGGCGTGATAGGCAGTCTCGCCCGGCTCGATCTTGCCGCCGGGGAATTCCCAATAACCGGCCAAGATCTTGCCGGCGGGACGCTGCGCGAGAAGAAAAGAAGCGTCGTCGCGCTGCAGGACAGCGGCGGAAACCTCAACGATCCTATTTTGCGGCATGCCTGCCGCACCAGTCTCGGGCGAACTGCCCAGCCACCCTCCCGCTGCGCGAACCGCGCATCAACGACCACTGCAACGCCGCCGAGCGGACCTCCTCGGACATGCCCTGCTTCCAGCCATGATGTGCCAGCCAGTGCGCCGCCACCGCCAGATATTCATCCTGCGTGAACGGATAGAAGGAAATCCACAGCCCGAAACGCTCAGACAGCGACACCTTCTCCTCCACACTTTCCGCCGGATGCACCTCGTCGCCTACATATTGGGTGGCAAGATTGTCCTGCATGTAGTCCGGCATCAGGTGACGGCGATTGGATGTCGCATAGATCAACAAATTATCGGAGAAGGCGACCAGGTCGCCATCCAGCGCCGCTTTGAGCGACTGGTAGCCGGGTTCGTCAGCATTGAAGGAGAGGTCATCGCAATACAGGATGAAGCGCTCAACGCGCCCCTGCACCAAGCCGACGATGTGTGACAGATCGATCAGCCCCTGCTTGTCGATCTGGATCACGCGCAAGCCTTGTCCAGCATATTCGTTCAACAATGCTTTGACCAGTGACGATTTGCCGGTGCCGCGCGCACCGGATAGCAGCACGTTGTTCGCCGTGCCGCCGCGCACGAATTGCAGGGTGTTCTGCCGGATGCGCTGCTTCTGGTCGTCGATGCCGAGCAGGTCGGCGAGCGCAATGCGCTGGAAGTTGGCGACAGGATGCAGCATACGTTGTTGGTGATCCCAGCGGAAGGCTGCCGCCGCCTGCCAATCGGGCGCTTGCGGCTGGGCGCCTGGGAGAATGTTTTCCAGACGGGAGAGCAGACCTTCGGCGCGAGCGAGGAATTTATCCAGCTTGTCCATAAAACCTCTTCATCCTCTCCCGGGCGGGAGCCGTAAA
>Ga0316624_10000157_pt1 | contig 20933 bp, 17 predicted proteins | sample OWC_Aug_N3_C1_D5_FD_207657 | JGI IMG/M metagenome (GOLD analysis project Ga0316624, IMG submission 207657) | Wetland soil microbial communities from Old Woman Creek delta, Ohio, United States - OWC_Aug_N3_C1_D5_A | ecosystem: Environmental > Terrestrial > Soil > Wetlands | place: USA: Ohio... | reverse complement strand
AATCCAGCTGCGGCGCGAGTATCCAGTTGAGCATCGCCTGCGTGATCGGGCGCCCCTGGCCGCCGAACAGATCCAGCGGCACGCAGCCGGGCACCGCAGCGCAGATCGAAGGGTCCCCGAGCGCAAGGCCGACCTTGGCGATGTTGTAGCCGCCGGTGAACTTCTGGCTGGCATTGTTCTCCGTGTCGACGAAGTTGATATCCCAGCTGAAGCCGTCCAGCAGGTGCAAGGTCCCCTTGAAGCCGCCGCTGAAGTACCAGGTGTCGACGTCCTGGTTGAAGATGCGCGGTCCGGCTTCCAGCGGCCGCCGCGTGATCCAGCCGAAGTTGGCGACCGGGCAGCCAGGCCCCACGGCCGCACACAGATTGATGCCGTAAGGATTGTAAGGGTTGAGCGCCGACACGCTCAGGCCATCGGCAATGCCGCCGGTGCCGGCGTACGGACCGACAAAGATCGGCTCCGGCGCGGCTTGGTTCGTCGAGGTACGCTTGTTGAAGAGTCCTTTCATGTACATCTGCACGTCGTCGCTCGCATCGTAGGTGATGCTCGTGAACAGCGAGTAACGCTGCGACGGGGTGAGCAGCAGGTTGTAGGGCGCGTAGTTGAAGCGGTCCGCGCCGCTCCAGTTGTGGTACGTGCTCGGCGGCGCGGTGGGATTGTTCGGGTTCCAGAACGGCGCGGTCGTGCCGTTGTTGAGCGTCACGTCGTAGAAGTTGCCCTGATCCGCGGTGCACGAACCGTAGTTTGGCACCGCGATCGCCGGGTCGCAGAACGTGGCGCGGCCCTGCGGGGTTGCCGAACTGCCGGCGGCCAGCCCCGCCAGCGGCTCAGGATAGGCCGATTGCCACCATTTGCCCGAGCTGATCGCGTCCTGGTTGTAGTAGCTGGCGACGAACAGGCCCGAGAACTTGCCGCTCGAGCCTCCGGCCGTGAGGCTGCCTTCGGTGGTCTTGCCGCCCTTGCTGTACTCGCCGACGTAGCCGGTCACCTCCACGCCCTCGAACTTCTTGCGCGTGATGATGTTGACCACGCCCGCGATCGCATCCGAACCGTAAATGGAGGAAGCGCCGTCCTCCAGGATCTCGATGTGGTCGATGATCGAGATCGGGATGGTGTTCAGATCCGCGCTGCCGCTCACGCCCGAGGCGGAGGACTCGTTGACCCAGCGCAGGCCATCGACCATCACGAGCGTGCGCTTGGAATCGAGGTTACGCAGGTCGACCTGGGCGGAACCGGCACCGATGCCGCCACCATCCGGCGGGTAGCCGAAGTTGCCCGAGGAGTTGAACTTGGCGTTCAGGGCCGAACCGCCGGTCGTCAGCTGCTGCAGCAGTTCGCCCACGCTCGACAGTCCGGTCTTCTCGATCTCGGCGGAGCTGATGATCGACAGGGGCTGCTCCGCCTGAGCTCCCGTTTGCATGATGCGCGAACCGGTGATGATGACTTCCTGTAGCTGATCGGATGTCGCGGCCGGTAACTGCTGGGCGCCGGCGGGCGCGGTACCCAGGAGTGCCCCGAGCACGGCCAGGGCAGACGTAAGACGGGCGGATCTCGACATGATTCTCTCCCCTGGCTCTTTCTTGCGCCTCGAGCCGGCGTCCCGGAGCTTTCCGCGACGAGCGCTCAAGGTTTCTTGACTTAATGGGAGAGCCTAGCACCGCAGGAACGCGTCCGGCAATTTTGTACGTCGCACGCATCAGTCAGTCTGTCCCACGCCAAAAGAAAGTCTCCAGAGCGTTGTGGACTCACAACAAACGGAGGTTCAACGGACCGGGATCCCGGGATGGCTGTAGGCACGCCGGGCGCGCTCAGCGGGCGCGCCAGCGGTGCGGCGGGAGCGGACTTTCCGGGGTTGCAGGTGAGCTTGCGGAAACTGGTGGAGCCAGGCGGGATCGAACCGCCGACCTCTTGCATGCCATGCAAGCGCTCTCCCAGCTGAGCTATGGCCCCACGCGAAGCCGGCGCACGCTACGCAGGCGACTTTGGCTTGTCAAGCGCGGCCTGGGGCGCTCGCCGGCCCCAGTGCCCGATCGATGCGCCGGAGGGAGCGTTCGCGCCCGAGGAGGGCGAGCGTCGCATCGATCGGCGGCGACACGGCCGAGCCGGTGACCGCCACGCGCAACGGCTGCGCGATCTTGCCGAGGCCCGCCTGCAACTGCGCCGCCAGTTCATTGAGGGCGGCGTGGATGGCCGCCGCCTCCCAGGCGGGCAGCGCGGCGAGGCGCTCGCGGACCTTGGCGAGCAGCGTGAGCGCCTCACCGCAGAGGTGCTTGGCAGCGGCCTTCGCATCGACCTCGACGTCATCGACGAAGAAGAAGCGGCTGTTGTGCGCCATCTCCTTGAGCGTCTTGGCACGCTCGCGCTGCGCCACGATCACGCCCTCGAGCAGCGCCGCGTCCGTGCAGTCGATCCCGAGGCGCTTCAGCTGCGCGCGCAGGTACGGCGCGACGGCTGCCGGCGCGGCACGCACCATGTGCTGCTGGTTCAGCCACAGGAGCTTCTCGGGATTGAACGCGGAAGCCGCCTTATTCACGTCGTGGATGTCGAAGGCGGCGATCATCTCCTCGCGCGTGAACACTTCCTGATCCCCGTGCGACCAGCCGAGTCGCACCAGGTAGTTCAGCAGGGCATCCGGGAGGTACCCCTCCTCCTCGTACTGCAGCACGCTCACCGCCCCGTGGCGCTTGGAGAGCTTGGCTCCGTCCGGACCCAGGATCATGGGCACGTGGGCATACACGGGCGGCTGCGCGCCGAGCGCCTTAAGCATGTTCATCTGGCGCGGGGTGTTGTTCAGGTGATCATCGCCGCGGATGACGTGCGTGATCCCCATGTCCATGTCATCGACGACCACGCAATAGTTGTAGGTCGGCGTGCCATCCGAGCGCGCGATGATGAGGTCATCGAGCTCGGCGTTCTGGAAGGTGACGGCGCCGTGCACGAGGTCCTCAACCACGACCGCACCCTCCAGCGGGTTCTTGAAACGCACCACGGGCGCGACCCCGGGGCGTGGCTCGGTCCGCTCCCGGCAGAGGCCGGTGTAGCGCGGCTTCTCCTTGCGCGCGATCTGCGCCTCGCGCAGGGCATCCAGTTCCTGCTTCGTGCAGTAGCAGCGGTACGCGGTGCCGGCCTTGAGCATGCCCGCGATCACCTCGCGGTACCGCTCGAAGCGCTGCGTCTGGTAGTAGGGACCCTCGTCGGCTTTCAATCCCAGCCAGTCCATGCCCTCAAGAATCACGCGCACGGCCTCCTCCGTGGAGCGCTCCCGGTCGGTGTCCTCGACCCGCAGGATGAACTTGCCGTGCATACGGCGCGCATACAGCCAGCTGAACAGTGCCGTGCGCACGCCCCCCAGGTGCAGCAGGCCGGTGGGGCTCGGGGCAAATCGGGTAACGACGGTCACGGGTCACAATGGGGCGGCGATCTACGGGGGCGCGCATGTTACCAAGGGCCGCCGCGCCGTGCGCTGCGCGGGGCGTCCGCTTTCGCGGCCAGCGCAAATTTGCCTTGCACAGCAGGCACCTATAGACTTCGGCTCCCTCAAAAAGGGCGGTTAGCTCAGCGGTAGAGCACTGCTTTCACACGGCAGGGGCCACTGGTTCGATCCCAGTACCGCCCACCATTCAAGACAAGAACTTCGAACACATTCCTGATTCTGGCTGGCTCGAATTTGGGACAGTCGTCGGCCATCTAGCCGCTCTTCGGTTCGACACCCAAATAGTTGAGAAAATTGCGCAGGAGTTCGCGCTTCAGCGTCTGGTCATCTTTCGGGATCACCGCCTGCCAGCACCTCAAATCGTGATCTACTAGAATCAGTTCGATCAGCGTGCTGGTCAGCGTCATCAGCGCAAAGGCCACCGCCACCTGCGGGTCGCGGTGCCGGATCTCACTTCGATGAACGAGAAACAACTCCATCATGTACTCGAAGGCGCGCATTTCCTGTTTGGCGGCTTTCTTATTGAAGGCCGTCTGATCGCGTCCCTGTACGAAGTGCCGCACCGCGCGCAATAACCCTGCGCTGGCGCGGTAACTGATCAGCATGCTGCTGATCAGCTGCTCGGCAAGTACGGCCAGCGGAATCTGCCGCGCCATCTCCGGCGTCAGGGCCACGCGCAGTCTTTCGTCCTGACGCTCCAGGATGCCGAGGATCACCGTCTCCAGCAAAGCCTCCTTGTCCGGAAAGCGGCGGTACACGGCTCCCGGCGTCAGCCCGGCGTGTTGAGCGATTCGGGGAATCGTAGTGCCCTCGACTCCGTGTTGCCCGAGAACTTCCGCCGCGGCCTTCAAGAGTTTTCGCAGGGATTCGCGGCTGCGGGCCTGCTGTGGAGCCAACGAGTTCTTGGGCATGACCCTCCTTGATATCAGGTCGAATGCATTTCGCTTGACAAGATATATGGAACGCATGTAAATGTAAATTTACATTTACGTATAGTCGGCCAACAGTTGCGGTGCACAAAGAGAGACCCCTATGGCTTCGACAAGCGCTTCCCCCGCCATTGTTTGTGTGCCAACCGTCGAGCATCCGCTCAAAAACCCGAATTACCGGCTGTGGCTCATTGGCGGAACGATCTCCTTTCTGGGAGACCAGTTCTACTTTGTGGCGTTGCCGTGGCTGGTGTTGCAGCAGACCGGCTCGGCCGTGGCCATGGGCGCGATCATGATGGCGGGCGCAATCCCGCGAGCCGTTCTGATGCTCATGGGCGGCGCCGTAAGCGACCGCATGTCCGCACGCAAAATCATGATGGCCACCGCTACGGTGCGGACGATCTGTGTCACCGTGATTGGCCTGCTCTTACGGCTGCGCGTTTTGCAGATCTGGGAACTATATGCTCTCGCGTTTGCCTTCGGCGTAGCCGATGCATTCGCTGTCCCGGCGCAATCGGCTTACATGCCCTCGATCGTTAAGCGCGAGCAGCTCGTGGCGGCGTCCTCCATAAGCCAAAGCACAGCGCAGCTGACCACCATTGTTGGTCCCATCCCCGCTGGTTTAGTGATCCAGGCGCTGGGCGTCGCTTGGGCCTTCTTCCTGGACGCCATCAGTTTTCTGTTCATCATCGGCGCGCTCTGGAAACTGCCTGATCCTCCCAGACCTTCGCCCTCCCGGAAAGCGATGTGGCACTTCATCGCGGAAGGCATGTCCTACGTTGCAAAGGACGTCCCGCTGCGCTCCCTGATGTTGCTGGCCACCATTATGAACTTCTGCGTTTCCGGGCCGGTTGCCGTTGGTCTCGCGTACTTCACCAAGACGAGGCTCGGCTCACCCGCGGCCTATGGCACTTTGATTTCGGCGCTTGCTGCGGGAAGCCTCGTGGGTGCGGTGCTCGCTGGGCTGTGGAAGATCCACAAGCGCGGCATCTTGATTCCTCTTGTTGCGGTACTGTTGGGCCTTTGTTTGAGCTCTATCGCGCTGGCAGAACGAACCTGGAGCGTCGCCGCAATTCTCGTCGTGATGGGCGCGGCGGCGGGTATGCTCAATGTCCATATCGGGGCCTGGGCCATGCAGCGCATCGATATCGCCGTGCGCGGGCGAGTCTCCAGCGTGCTCATGCTTGCCGCCTTCGGCGTCGCTCCCATCTCCCTGGGAGTTGCCGGGTTCCTGGTTGCCTGGAACCTGAAACTCATGTTCCTGTTCGCCGGCGCACTGATGGTAATCGTCGCCGCAGGAGCTGTCTTCCAGGAGCCCGTGCGGCAAATCGAGTGACTCGCGCGAGGTTGGTCTTCACGTCATCACTCCTCAGAAATAGCACACTGTCTCCGGCCGTCCAACCGACTTGACGTTTTTCGTCTGGGACATTTCTCGGATACCACGACCGTGACATTGCCTGATATCAAGTGATATCAGATGACATCAAGTCCCTGTTGCAATTGGGAACTCGACTCGCATATCGTTGATTTGTAGGCACCCCACTTCCGGTTCACACGGCAGGGGCCACTGGTTCGATCCCAGTACCGCCCACCATTCAGAACAAGAACTTCGGGCCATTCCTTGAGCCTGCCTGCGTCGAATTTGGGACATTTTGAGATAGCGTACTAACGCTGGTGGTGCACCCCCAAAACCCCAAGCGTTCGGTTACGATGCCGCCGGGGCTGACTTGACTTTTGCTGTCTGCTCATCGAGATCTGCTGCGTAGGGAAATAGGTTCATCCTGACGTCTGACTGGGCAGAGAAGGCGCTGCGTTTGAATTTGGCTCGGGCATCCCGCACCGGGCACCGTGCAGAGCACACTGAGCCGCGGGCCACCTGCGTCGTGTACCGCGCTCGGGAGCACGCATTGCGGATCGAGCTTACGAACGGGGCGCCGATCACCATGCCGGTGAAGCTGATACCAAGTCTCAGGCGGGCCACGCCTACCAATGTCCGTTCGGCCTCGTTTCCTCCGTGTTTGCGGGACCAGCGTGGCTAGCGGAGCTCGGACAGGTTGGCGGCCGACGATCCTCGGCGGCCAAGAGGGCCGCTGCGCGTAGAAACGGGCGTAAAGGGGGTCGGCCCCGCGTTCGACCAAACGCAATGCCTTGAGGAAACCGAACTCAGGCATGCGCCACAGTCGCTCGGCCTCTTGCGGCACGTCCGCTTTGGGTCCGACAGTCAGGCGAAGACCAAACGCGGCGAGGATCGCCGCGAGCGTGTCGAGGCGCGGATTACCGCGCTTCGAGAGAGTTCGATAGAGGGTCTCTCGGGAAAGCCCCGTCTTGCGTGCGAGCGCAGTCATGCCGCCCACCGATTCGGCTACGGTGCGAAGAGCGACGGGCACGGCGCGAGCATCACCATCCTCGAGCATCGCTTCAATGTAGTCGGCGACCTCGGCCTCGTTTGCAGGTGCTCCGCCGCTCGGAACGGGCGGCTTGGGCTTACGGGCCTTGTAGTCTTTCCAGTACGCATGAGCTCGTTCGATATCCTTTGCTTGCGATCGTTTATCGCCGCCGCACAGGTGATGAGCGCCTCACCGTCCTGCGCGCAATACACGCGGTAACCTGGACCATAATCGATCCGCAGCTCGCAAACGCCTTTGCCGATGCTCTTCCAGGTCGCCTAGAAGTCCGGCTTTCAGCCGGTCAAGACGCGACACGATGCGCGAACGCGCCGCGGGATCCCGGAGGTCCGAGAGCCATTGAGTCACCGGCGCATTGCCGTCGACACCCTGGTACTCGCGGACCTCCACCTGTGTGGTGTAGCCGCGACCATGCCAATCCGCCGAAGGTCGATACGCGACCGTGATCGACCTCCAGACGGCGACTGGTGAGACCGCCGTGACGGGCCGCCGCCGTCTTTGAGCAGGGAACGCGTAGGGGCACCACCGTAGCGAAAACTGCACTGGTAGCTGCGCAGTGACCGGGCCACGAGCGGACGTCCGCGGTTCGGCTCACAAGTTTCCGCAGAGCGGACGTCCGCCAGCGGCAACCTCACCAGGCAACCGTCGTCAGAGTTTACTCAGCGGTCGCCCCGAGATTGGCGAATAGTCCGCGCCCCCAATGCACCGAACGCCCAGAGGGGCAGCCGGCCGTCTGTTGGACCCGCACCACTACTGCCCGTCTAAGCGGTGAGCCCCGACACCGCCACCGGCCCCGCGGCGACAGCAGCGGGGAGCTTGGATTCGGCCCGCCCCAGCGCCCGGCGCGTGCGGGCCTCTTGCGCCCGCCATCTATCCCGGTCCCCGTGCGATCCCCTAGAGTGCGCGCCGGACCCCCCACGCGTACCGCACCCGAGGCACTCCCCCGATGGCGCTGAGTTACCCGTTTCCAACACCCCCGGCAGCCGGCGAAGCGCACGAAGTCGCCCCCGGCGTGCTGTGGCTGCGCATGAGCCTGCCGATGGCGGGCCTGAACCACATCAACGTGTGGGCCGTGGCGGATGCTGCGGGCTGGACGCTCATCGACACGGGCATGCAGACCGCGGACACGGCCGCGAACTGGCAAAGCGCGCTCGCCGGCCCCCTGCAACGCCGCCCCGTCAAGCGCGTCATCTGCACGCACATGCACCCCGACCACATCGGCATGTCCGGCTGGCTGACGCGCCAGCACGACTGCCGGCTGTGGACGACGCGACTGGAGTACATCACCTGCCGGATGCTGGTGGCCGACACCGGGCGTGAGGCGCCCGCCGATGGCGTGCGCTTCTACCGCGCCGCCGGCTGGGACGAGGCCGCGATCGAGCACTACAAGGCGCGCTTCGGCGGCTTCGGCAAGGCGGTGCACGCGCTGCCGGACAGCTACCGGCGCGTCGTCGATGGCGAGGAGCTCGCCATCGGAGCCGGTGCCTGGCGCGCCGTGGTCGGCCGCGGCCACTCCCCCGAGCACCTATGCCTGTACGCGCCGGACCTTAAGGTGATGATCTCCGGCGACCAGGTGCTGCCGCGCATCACCTCCAACGTCTCGGTGTTTCCGACCGAGCCGGATGCGGACCCGCTCACGGAGTGGCTCGAGTCCCTCGCCGCGATCAAGGGCCGCATCAGCGATGACGTGCTGGTGCTGCCCTCGCACAACGAGCCCTTCCACGGCCTGCACGAGCGGCTGGACGCCCTCATCGAGGGGCACGAACGGCGTCTTGAGGCCGTGGCGGGGGAACTGGCGGCGCCCAAGCGCGCCGTGGATGTCTTCAGCGCGCTGTTCCGCCGCCCGGTGGGGGTGGAGATGCTCGGCATGGCCACCGGGGAGAGCATCGCGCACCTGAACTGCCTCATTGGCCGCGGCGCCGCGCAGCGCGAGCCGGATGCCGCGGGCGTGCTCTGGTACCGGCGCCCCTAGGCGCCCCGTGCACGCGAAGCGCGTGCGTTGCGTAAGATTGCCGTCCATGCAGGATCACACGCTGACCACGATTGCCGAGGAATCCGCTTTCACCCGCACGGGGCGCACGGATGAGGTGACGCGGCTGTGCGCAGCCTTCGCGGCCGCGTGGCCGCGCGCGGTGCGCAGCCTCGAATTCGGTCGCTCCGCGCAGGGGCGCTCGATGCGGGCGCTGCTCGTCAGCCGCGCCGACCCGCGCACCGTGCCGGTGCTCATGCTGCAGGCGGGCATCCACCCGGGCGAAAGCGACGGCAAGGACGCCGGCTTCATCGCGCTGCGCGAGCTGCTCGGGGACACGGCGGCTCCCGGGGTGCTGGAGCGGATGGCAATCCTCTTCGTGCCGGCCTTCAACGTCGACGGACACGAGCGCTTCGGGCGCTGGAACCGCCCCAACCAGCAGGGGCCCGAGGAGATGGGCTGGCGCACGACGGCGCAGAACCTGAATCTCAACCGCGACTACGCCAAGGCGGACGCGCCCGAGATGCGCGCGCTGCTCGGGCTGATCAATGCCTGGGACCCGCTCGTGTGCGCCGACCTGCACGTGACGGACGGCGCGGACTTCCAGCCGGACGTGTCAGTGCAGGTCGAGCCGGTCAACCAGGGAGAGCCGGCGCTCGCGGCCTCGGGCCGCGCGCTGCGCGATGAGCTGATCGCGAAGCTCGCCTCGCAGGGGTCCGTGCCCCTGCCCTTCTACCCGGATCTCGCCGTCACCGATGACCCGGCCTCGGGCTTCCTGCTGACCGTGTACTCGCCGCGCTTCTCCACCGGCTATTTCCCGCAGCGCAACCGCTTCACGGTGCTGGTGGAGACGCACTCGTGGAAGGATTACGCCACGCGCGTGCGGGTGACGCGCAACAGCATCATCGCGCTCGCCGAACTCACCGCCGCCCAGGGCCTGAAGTGGCGCGCGCAGGTGCGCCAGGCGGACGAGGTGGCCGCCGGCCTCGGCGGCCACGAGGTCATCCTCGACTACGCCTCCGGCTGGCGCGAGGGCAGCACAAAAGGCAGCGATGCCGGCGGTGCCAGCGGCGCGCGCCTGATCGACTTCCCCGGCTACGCCTACACGCGCACGGTATCGGCGATCTCAGGCGAGCCGGTCACGGTCTATGACCCGCACACCCCGCAGAACTGGCACGTGCCCTACCGCGACGAGGTCAGCCCCTCGCTGCGCGTGCGGGCGCCACGCGGCGGCTACCTCGTGCCGAGCGCCTGGAGCGCGACGATCGGCGAGCGCCTCGCCGCGCACGGCATCGAAGTGCTGCGGCTGCCCTTAGGGGCGGACGGCATCAGCGCCGAGGTCTTCCGCGCCACGCGCGCCGAGTTCACCCCGACGCCCTTTGAGGGACGCATGCGGGTGAGCCTCACGGGCGTCTGGGCGAAGGAGAAGCAGGCACTGGAACCGGGCGCGCTGTTCGTCCGCATCGCGCAGCCGAAGGCGCGCCTGGTGCTGCACCTGCTCGAGCCGCAGGCACCCGACTCGTTCTGTTCCTGGGGCTTCTTCAATGCCTGCTTCGAGCAGAAGGAGTATGTGGAGCCCTACGTGGCCGAGCAGATCGCGCGCGCGCTGCTCGCCGGCGATGCCGCACTCGCGGCCGAGTTCGCGCGCCGCCTTGAGTCGGAGCCTGCCTTCGCCGCGAGTCCCGTCGCGCGACGCGAGTTCTTCCTGCGCCGGCACGCCTCGTGGGACTCGCACCTGAACCTCTACCCCGTAATTCGCGTCGATGAAGTGCCCGGCGCCGTGAAAGGTCTCCCACGTGACTAAGCTGATGCTCGCCACGCTCGCCGCCACGATCCTCGCCGCGCCCCTGGCGCAGGCGCAGGAACCGCCCGCCGCTGCGCCCCAGTCGCAGCCGCAGCCCCCGTCCCCGGGACCGGATGCGGGCGAGAGCCGCACGTCCGCGCTGTTCGCGGACGTCAAGGCGTACTACACCGCGCCGCTGCACTGGGACGCCGGCGACTGGGCGTGGTTCGGGGGCAGTCTCGTCGCCATCGGGGCATCTCACCACTTCGATACCCAGGTGCGCACGCACTTCGTGAAGAAACAGGGCCCGGGTGAGATCTCCAAGGACCTGCAGGACGCGGTCCCGACCGTCCTGGTACTGGGCGGAACCTGGGCGTATGCCAGCCTGATCGATGACAGTGCGGGCCGCACCGAGGCCTGGATGATGGCGGAAGCGGCCGGCTTAAGCGGCGTCACCGCGTTTGCGCTGAAGTTCGCGGCCGCTCGTGAACGACCGTTCGAGACGAGCGACCCGAACGCGTGGCGCAAGGGCGGCGATTCCTTCCCGTCGCTGCACTCCACGGCCGCCTTCGCCGTGGGCACGGTGCTCGCGGAGTCCGGCAACGACGACTACCGCTGGATCCGGCGACTGCTCGGCTACGGTCTCGGGGCGGCGACCAGCTACGAGCGCCTCAAGCACAACGCACACTGGCTCTCGGACACTGTCGCCGGCGCGGCGCTGGGCATCGCCAGCGCGCGCTTTGCCATGCACCGCAACGACAGACGGCTGTCGGAATACGGCTTCGCCGTCGTCCCCATCGACGGCGGCGCCATGCTCACCTACCACCTGATGCTCCCTTAGCACCGATCCCCTCACAGCGCCCGGTCATCCTCGGCGCGCGCGGCGGGCAGCTCCGCCTGCGGCCCGGGCGCGCTGTGCGCAGGCTGCGCCGCCCGCGAGCGCAGCTCGAGCCACGCCTCGCGCGCCTGGCGGCGCACTTCCTCCAGGTCGCGCGCCGGGCTGCGGCCCGGGGGCTCGGGGAGCGTCGCTGCGCCGGCGCGCGCGCGGCGCGCCTCGACGCGCTGCCGGTACCCCTCGCGCAGGCGCTCCGCGTATTCACTGCGCAGCCCCCGCTGCTCCATCTTCAGGTGCAGGAGCGGGATGGCGGGCAGCGGCTCGCGGTCGATGCCCTGGGCGGCAAGGCTGCGGTGGTCCACGCGCGCGGCGAGGTTGGCCCGCGCGAGCGCCTCGTTGGTAAGGGTCGCCCAGCGCGCGCGGATGTTGACGTATTCCTGGCGATGATCGGGCAGCTCGCGCTGGCGTCGCTCGCGCCCGGGGAGGTCGAGCCCGGCCTTGGCGCCCAGTCCCGCGGGAGTCACCTCGCGCGTGGTGGTGAGCAGGTGGGCGTGGAAGTTGCGCGCGTCCCCTTGCGCGCGCGGCGCGTGGACCGCGAGGTCCACCGCGATGCGGTAGCGCTCGGCGATCTCCTGCGCGAACGTGCGCGCCAGCGCCACGCGCTCGAGCCCCGACAGCTCCGCGGGCAGGGTGACCTGGAACTCGCGCGCCACGCGCGCGTCATAGCGCTTCTCGGCGTGCTCGGCGGTGTTCCACAGGCGCTCGCGGTTGCGCGCCCAGCTCATCGCGGCACCGGAGAGCTGTCCAGGCAGGAAGATCTCCGTGTGCAGCACGTCCTGGCGCTGGCTGTAGTTGTGCAGGGTGCCGCTGCGCTCGTCGCGGATGCGCTCACCGGCGCGATACGCGGCCGCGGCCGTGGCGCGACGGCCCGCGCCGCGGCTGACGGAGCTGATGTGCAGGTAGAAGAATGCCATCGCTCTAGGTGCGGCGGCGAAAGCTCACCCGCAGCCACTGCGGGGACGCGGCCGTCTTCAGGTACCCGGTGAGGTCGGGCAGCTGCTCGAGCTCCGCGGCGAGCACCGCTGTCTCGGTGACGTGCTGCTCGCTCACGTTCGTGGAGCGCCGCGCCGCACGCGCGCCGAACAATCCTGCGCGGTCGCGCCCGCGGGCGAGCTGCCGCCGGATGACCTCGCGCTCGCCGATGAGGCGCGAGGCAAACTGCGACGTGCCGCCGTGCTCGCTGCCGCTGCAGCGCAGGATGAGGGTGTTACCGCAGTTCTCGACGATCGTCTGTGCCTCGCCACCGCCGTAGGTCGCGGAGACCTGCGCGATCGACTGCAAGCCGAGCACGCAGCGGCCGCCGAACTTGCGCAGCCGCGCGAGCGCGTCCTTCAGTCCGTCGATCGCCCCGAGCGAGTCGAGCTCATCGACGATGAACCACAGCCGCCGGTCGGCCTGCCTCCCGCTCATCGCCTCAAAGATCGCCAGCCTCACCCAGGCGGCGATGATCGAGCGCAGCGCGACGATCTGCGCCGCGCCGTAGGGCATGAACAGCACGCCCGGACCCGAGCGCACCCAGTGGCGGACCGAGAACGGCCGCGCCCGCTGCGCCAGCACGTACTCGAAGGCCGCCGCGGCAGAGCCGGCCACGGAGCGGATCGAGCCGAACATGCGCGCGTTGTCCGGATCGAGGAACGGCTGCGCCGGCGTGCCGGTGAGCAGCGGGCGCAGTTCCGCGCTCGGCGCCACCATGAGCAGCCGCCACAGCTCGGCAGGCTCGGTACGGCCGCTCTCGCAGCAGCGGCGCATGAGCGCCGTCAGCAAGGTACGCGCGTAGCCGCGCCACTCGCGCCCCGAGGCGTCGTCGCTTAGGGGAATGAGGCCGCTCACGAGCTGCTCGACGTCCCAGTGGTCGGCGACTTCCGCGAACGGGTCCCAGCGCGCGGAGCCTGCCTCGAAGGGATTCAAGATCACGTCCCCGCGGCCGCGGCGGTAGAAGCGCGCGAGGTAGCCCCCGTCAGGATCCGTGACCACCGCGCGGTCCCCGCGCGCGAGCGCATCCGCGAGCAAAGTCGCGATCGCGGTCGACTTACCGGTGCCGGTCGTGCCGATGAGCTTGAAATGGCGCGCCTCCTCGGGCGGCGCGATGGCCACGCCCGCCAGCCGCACGCAGGCCTCGCCGCTGCGCCGGCGCCGCCGCAGCGCGCGACGGGCCTGCCGGCCGCGCAGCACCCGGGCGCCGCGCTTGTGCACGTCCTGCGGCGCACGATGACGCGACAGCCACGCGCCCAGCAGCAGCGCGCCAGCCAGCAACGCCCCGACGTGCGCCGGCTGCGCCACGAGGCCGGCGAGTTCGGCGACGGGCACTTCAGTAGCCCTGGATGACGAAGTAGTCGGCCGCCTCGCCATAGGGTGGGGCGCTGCGGTCGATGCGCACGCACAGCCGCTGCGCGGTACCGCAACGGCGCAGCTGCGCGCGGCCGCCCGCCTGGGCGAGCTGCCGCACACGCTCGGTGAGTTCCTCGCGGGAGGCGGTGAGCGCTGCGACCTCGCCGCGCGAGGGCAGGAGCCAGCCGGCCAGCGCCAGGGGCAGCGCGGCCGACACGGTGGCGATCGCAGCGCTCCAGGCGCCGCGCGAGAGCTGCGCGGCACGGGCAGCGTGGCGCAGGCTGTGCGCCGCACGCTGTCCCTCCTCGGTGAGCGCGCGCAGCTCCTGCTCGAGCGTCGCGCGGATCTCGTCGCGCACCACCGCATCGAGCCCGGCCGCGTGCGCCTGCAGCGCACCGACCGCCGCGGCTGCCTGCGAGCGCTGCGCCTCGATCGCCTCCATCAGCAGCCCGATCCTCACGGTGAGCTCCTCCACGGTTTGCGTCTCAGGCACGCTCATAAGGGGACAGGTCCTGCGAGCGCTCGGCCGTGAGCGCCCCCGCGCGGCGGGCCGCGGCAAGCGGCGCCAAGCGCACGCGCAGCCACTCCGGGCGCGAGGCGAGCTTCAGGTAGCCGGCAAGATCGGGCAGCTGCTCGATCTGCGCCCCCATGACGGCAGCCTCGACGCCGAGGTGCTCGCTGCGGGTCACCGCGCTCATGATCTCGGTCGCGCGGCGCGAGCGGGAGGTGTGGATGCGCAGGACCTCGCGCTCGCCGATCAGGCGCGAGGCAAACTGCGACGTGCCGCCGTGCTCGCTGCCCGAGCAGCGCAGGATGAGGGAGTTGCCGCAGTTCTCGACGATCGTCTGCGCCTCGCCGCTGCCGTAGGTCGAGGAGACCTGCGCAATCGACTGGAAACCGAGTACGCAGCGGCCGCCGAACTTGCGCAGCCGTGCGAGCGCATCCTTCAGCCCGTCGATCTGGCCGAGCGCGTCGAGTTCGTCGACCACGAACCACAGCCGCGCGGTGCCCGGCTCGCGGTTCATGGTCTCGAATATGGCCAGCCGCATCCAGGCCGAGATGGTCGAGCGCAGCGCGGCGATCTGGCCGGCGCGATAGGGCAGGAACAGTACGCCGCCGCGCGCGGCATCGTGCGGCGCGAGCGTGCGCCCGCCGACCCAGTCGCGCACCGAGAGCGGCGCGCTGCGCTGGCGGGCGACGTAGTCGAGCGCACCCACGGCGGAACTGGTCACCGAGCGGATGGAATCGAACATGCGGCCGTTGTGCTCTTCCAGGAACGGCTGCGCCGGCGTGCCGGCGACCAGGGTGCGCAGCTCCCCGGTGCCGGCCACCACGAGCAGGCGATACAGCTCACGCACGTCGCGGCTGCCGGCGGCGTGGGCCTGCGCTGTCACCGCGCTGAAGAAGGTGCGCGCGTAGCCGCGCCAGCTTCTGTCGGCCCCCTCGTGATCGGGAATCAGGGAGCGGGCCAGCTGCTCGACGTCGTAGTCGGCGCGGATTTCCGCGAACAGATCCCAGCGGGCACTGCGCGGCTCGAAGGGGTTCAGGATCACGTCCCCGCGAGCCGGATCATAGAAGCGCTCAAGATACCCGCCGTCCGGGTCAGCGATGACCGCCCGGTCGCCGCGGCGCAGCGCCGCACCGATAAGTTCATGGATCGCGGTGCTCTTGCCGGTGCCGGTCGTGCCGATCAGCTTGAAGTGCTTGACCTCGTCCTCAGCGCCCACGGCCACCCCGGCGAGCGTCAGGGGCTGCGGTGCACGCGTCAGTGCGCGCCCCTCGCCCCGGCTCGGGCGCGGGGCTGAGGCGGGCCGGACAGCGGCGGCATCGGCCAGTAGCGCGCCGCGCTGGTGGATCACCGCCGGCGCCGCGCGCCGCGCCAGTGCACGGCCCGCCGCGAATCCCAGGGTCGCGGTCAGCGCGGCGGCCGCGCCGGCCTCCAGAGCGCCCCCGCCGGCGACGCCGAGCGCGTGCAGCAGCGGCGCGCCGGCGGACAGGCCGACGCCTGCGAGCGCGGTGACCGGTGCGGCAGCAAGGGGCGAAATGAGGAACTGGCGCAGCGGGGCGCGCCCGCGGGCGAGGCCCGCGAGCAGCGGCCCCTGTACGGCCGCGTACGCCGACACGAGTCCGGGCCAGCCGTGCATCAGGGTGGCCACGTGCGGCATCAGGACACCCGCAGTGCCGCACGCCGCGGCTTCAGCCGCGCCGCGCGGCCCTTGCGCTCCGGATCGAACCAGACTTCGCGGATGATGCGCCGGTGGCGCTCGAGGCCGCACTGGATGACGACGTCGACGAGCAGGTGCAGCAGGCTGCGGATGTCGGCGCGCGCGAGGCTGCGGCCGGCGGCGCTTTGCTTCACGAGCAGCATGAGCTGCTCGAAGGCGAGCTCGGCATTCGTGGCATGCACGCTCGTGATGGAGCCGGGGTGGCCCGAGTTCACGTTGCGCAGGTAGTCGAAGGCCTCCTCGGCGCGCAGCTCCGCCAGCAGGATCCGGTCCGGCCGCATGCGCAGGCAGCACTCGAGCAGCTGTTTGGGCGTCACGCGCGCGAGGCCCTGGTCGTCCTTGCTGTAGTAGAGCCGCACGTGGTTCGGATGGTCGTCCAGGCACAGCTCGCGCGCGTCCTCGATGCTGACCAGCCGCTCCGCCGCCGGGATCTCGCGGATGAGCGCCTTGGTCCAGGTTGTCTTACCCGAGCCGGTCGCCCCCGAGACGATGATGTTCTTGCGGGCCCGCACGGCGAGGCGCAGAAACGCCGCGTACTCGCCTGCGGCGTGCAGGCGCGCCAGTTCCGCGTCGACGTCCGGCGCCCGCGGACTGGCGCCGCGCACCCCGGCCAAGGCTCCCTGGCGGTCAAGCTCGCCGATCGACCACACCCTCGGGCTCGGCCGGCGGATCGTGATGGCCACGCAGCCCATCGTGGTCGCCGGCGGCAGCACGATCTGCACGCGCTCCCCGGAGGGCAGCCACGCGGACAGCAGCGGCGCGGACTCATCGACGCGCTGGCGCGTGACGTTGGCGATCAGCTTCGCCAGACGCCGGCACCAGTCGAAGTCGGCGAGCGGCAGCTCCTCGCGGCGCCAGCCCGCGTGCGTCTCGACGAAGACCTCGCGCGGACGGTTGATGCACAGCTCCGTGACCTGCGGATCCGCGAGCAGCGGACGCAGGGCGCGCAGCGTGAGATCGAGCGCGGACTGCTCCGCGATCCCCGCGACCACGGCGCGAGCCTCAGGGTGTACCGGTGAGGCGCAGGTCATAGACGGAGCGGAAGTCGATGTCGCGCGCGACCAGGACCTGGATGCGCTCGCCGTTGCGCTTGGTGAGCGTCGGGGCGATCGAAGCGGTGTCCCGCAGGACGCCGGTGAGCGCATCCTGCGGGCCCGCCGGGGTGTAGATCACCGCGCCGCCGGAGGCGCTGGCGGCCTGTACACCCGCCTGCACCGCCCCGTCGATCACCGAGATCAGGATCGCGGCCCCGAAGCGCTGCCAGAAGTGCCGCTGCACCTCCCCGCCCACGCCCGCGCGCCCGAGCTCGTCCGTACCGGGCGAATCCAGCGGCACGATCACCCCGCCGGGCGTGCGCGCCTGCGTCCACAGCACGAAGAGGCGCGCCTGTCCCTGGCTCACTTGGCCGCGGGTCTCGCCGACGAGCTTGCTGCCGCGCTCCAGCAGCACGACCCTGCCGTCGGCACCAAAGGTATCCGCCGCCGTGATGCAGGTCGTCATCCCGGGCAGCGTCGAGTCGATGGCGGTCTCGAGCGTGCAGTCCACGAACGCACCCTGAGGCAGCAGGAAGCGGCTGTCGGGGGAGCGCTGCGCCTGGGCTGCGGGCGCAAGCGTCGGCACGAGGAGCGCACCGAGACCGGCCGCCGCGCCGGGGCCGCCGCCAGCGGGCGTTGCCGTCGCCGGTGGGGCGCTCCCCGGGGATGCGGCGGCCGGGGATTCGCGCACGAACACCACGCCGGACAGCCGCCGCGCGAACGCCAGCTCGCCCGGCCTCTTCACCACCGCCGCGCCCGGGGCGGCGGGAATGACCGCGGGACTCCCGGCGCGCGCTGGCGCCTCGCCCAGCGCCAGCGCCTCCGGCAGCGGCGGGGTCGGCGCGTTCGGGGGCGCGGGACTGGCGGCGACGGGCACGGGGGCGCGCATCGGACCCAGCGACGGCAACGCCATCTCTCCCCGGGCACGGCTCGCGGCGCTCTCCTGCACGCCCGCGCGCGTGCGTGCCGGGCGCGCCAGGGCGTGGGCGTAGTACCAGGTGAGGGCCGAGAGTCCGAGGGCGATCATGAGCGCCGCCGCGAGCGCATGGCTGGCGCGCGCATGCAGGCTGCGCACGGCGCTGACCAGCGCGACGCCCCGCTCGCCGCGCACGCCGGCCGCCGGCGACGTCGCCGCGCCGGCGGCGACGTGCTCGTCCTGGGGACCTGCGGCACTCACGGCGGCGCCTCGCGGGTCACGCGCTGCACGGCCGGGGCGAGCGTGCCGGAGCTCAGCTGCGCACCCGCGCCCGCGAAGGCGCGGTTGACGATGCAGCCCTGCAGGCGGCCGCGGCGCACGATGAAGCGCCGCGCGACGCGGTGCACCACGAGCTCCTCCCCGTCGATGTTGAAATTGATCAGTGCCTCGCTGCCGTCCTCGTTGCGCACGAAGATCGCCGGCAGCTCCTGGCGCGAGCCGAAGCGCAGGTGCGTCTGCACGCCATCATCCCAGGCCGACTGCGGCTTGAGCCCCGGGCTGCCGCAGTAGCCGTACTCCAGGTTATGAGCCCGCGCCGCGGGCGCCTGCGCCAGGCGCTGCTGCACGGCATCCGCGGCCGGCCGCTGCCCCGCGGGCGGCGCCGGATACACGAAGCGCAGGGCGTAGATCAGCTCGCCGAGCTGCGGATCCGGGCGCTGTGCGGCGCTGAGGTACTCGAAATGGTAGGTCCGCCGGGTGGTGAGCACCGTGAGATTGGTGTCCACGCCCGCCGCGCGCGGCTTTAAGAACAGGTGGTTGTCCTGAGCGGCGAACGTGAGGCCTTCCGCATCCCCGGCGCCAAGCCCCACGAAGTGCTCGTCGCGCTCGAACTCCAGATCGATCTGGAAGCCGACGTACCCCTGTAGCCGGTAGACCTCGTCCGCGTCGTACACGGAGGTGCGGATGCGCGGATCGCCCGCCTCAGGCGCCGCGGCACGCGCGCCATACCAACCCAGGTGCAGCGCCAACGCCAGCGCCGCGCCCGCGAGGCGCCCTGCGCTCACCGCTGCCCGATGCGCCCGCGAGCGCACCCTAGCCGCCCTTCTCCGAGGCCTGCGGCTGAACCTCCGGCTCCGCGGTGAATTCGACGACCTTGAAGCCGAGCGGATTCCAGTGCCGCACGCGCACGTCCTGCGAAGGGGTCGTGAAGGCGTACTGCACGGTTGCAATCCAGTGCGTGAAGCGCTCGTCCGCAGCGCCCGATGCGCGCTCGGCCTTCACGTAGCGCACCTGGGCGAGGTCGGTCACGCCGTTGCCGCGCTGGAAGAAGCTGACCGACTGCACCTGCACCCGCACGATGCTGCCGTCTTTGTGGACATTCAGTGGCGAGGCCGGGTTGTGTGGGTTCCACAGCGCATACCACGCCAGGTTGCGCTGCGCGGCGTGGAACGCCCCGCACTCCTCGTAGTCGCTCTCGGCGGTCGCGAAGTTGAAGCGTTCGCAGACCGTGACATAGTGCGTCAGGAAGTAGCGCGCCACGGCCGCCTCCACCGGGACCTGGCTGCTGTACACCGGAACCACGTCGACCACGCCGGTGCTGCTGTCGACCCGCACCACGAAGGGCTCGACCCGCTTCAGCGGCATCAGCAGCAGCAGCGCCAGCGCGCACGCGCTCGCGCATGCGCAGCCCGCCGCGGCGACGAGCCACGCGCGGCGGGCGCTGCGCGAGGCCTGCGCGAAGCGGTCCGCGTCCCACGAGGCCGCTTGCGCGAAGTAGGCCTCGAGCGGGTCACTCGCCATGATCCGCATCCGTGCGCGCGGGGGCGACCGTGGCCCGCGCCGGGTTGATCGGCTGCAGCGCCTCGCAGCGCGGTTCGCGGCTGGCGCAGGCGGGCAGGACGATGCACGCCAGCAGCACGGGCCACCACCTCCAGGGCCTGACCCGCGGCTCTTGCACGTCTGGCTCCCCCGCAGGGTTCATGAGAGGTGCCAGCTGCGCGGCTGCAGCGTGGGCGCGGTGGCGGGCGTCGGTGTTGCCCCACTCGGTGTGCCCGCCGCGAGCGCCGCGGCAGCCCGGCCTGCGGCGCGGCCGGCTCCCAGGCCCCAGCTGACGCAGCGGCTCGCGGCCCCGAAGGTGGCGAGCGCGACCCCGCCGGCCAATGCGGAGGCGATCGGCATCACCTGGCGCATGAGCAGGAAGACGAGGACCGCGACCAGCACCATGTCGAGGGCATCCACGGTCACGATCGCCGCGCCGCGCGCCGCGGTTTGCTGGGCGTAGCTCTGCACGACCTGCAGCAGCAGAGCCGCGACCAGTACCGTGAGGACGGTAATGAGCGCGTAGTTCGCCAGCTGCGCGATCCAGGCTTCGAAGAAGCGGCGGGTCGTGTCAAAGAGCAGCAACGCCAGAAACAGCGGCCCCAGCGCCAGCAGCACCGCGAGCGCCACGCTGGAGAGGGTCACCAGAAACATGGTGTACACGCACAAGAGGCCCATCAGCACCCAGACCACCGCGCCGGCGACGTAGTAGCCGAAGTCCCCGCTGAACACCCCGCCGTTGTTCCACAGGTAGCCGGCCACCGCGCCCCCACGCTCCCAGATGGCATCGAGCGTCGAGACCGGATCGGGGCTGCCTACCACCACCGCCGCAAGCTGCGCGGGCGCCCGGTAGAACGTGTCGACGATGAGGCCGTTGTAGAGCCACAGGTGCAGCGCGGCTCCGAGGACCACGGCCAGGGTGAGCAGGCGCCTTAAGCCCGCGACCAGGGGCTCATCGATGCGGCCGGTCAGCTGCAGGTAGCCCCAGACCATCACGTAGACCGTCGCGAGCGTCACCAGCGCCGGCTGCAGGGCTTCGGCCACGCGCGCGGTGTTGTCGCCGATGTAGCCGGCGAGCTGCCCGTTCAGCCACGTCCAGAAAGTTGCGAAGAACCCCATGCGCCGCCTGCTGCCGGAGGCACTAAGGCTGGGGCTGGAAGCGGCCGCCGAACTGCCCGTGCCCGGCGATGGCGAGCTC
>Ga0316624_10000156_pt1 | contig 20942 bp, 22 predicted proteins | sample OWC_Aug_N3_C1_D5_FD_207657 | JGI IMG/M metagenome (GOLD analysis project Ga0316624, IMG submission 207657) | Wetland soil microbial communities from Old Woman Creek delta, Ohio, United States - OWC_Aug_N3_C1_D5_A | ecosystem: Environmental > Terrestrial > Soil > Wetlands | place: USA: Ohio... | reverse complement strand
GATTGCAAAAAAACAGAGGGAAGACAAGGAAGAAGTAAGGAGTAAGGAGTCAGGGGTAAGGAACGGAAAAAGAGATCCCTCACACCTCACACCTGACGCCCCACACCTCACACCTCACGCCTCACGCCTCACTCATCACTCATCACCCGTCACAAGTTTCAAGGGCTTTGAGTTGTCGAAAAGACCTTATGAGATATCTTCCTTCGAGTGCAAGGGTTGCCCGAACGTCTGCGAGATCAACAGGGTGAAGGTGGAGGGCGAAAAGGGATATCTATTCTACGGCGGAAGGTGCGAGAAGTATGACGTGAAGAAGAACAGGCAGGAGAACAACCTCCCCGACCTCTTCGCGCTCCGGGAAGACCTTCTCTGGAGGGCACACCTCAAATACAGTGAAAAGTTAAAAGTGAAGAGTGAAAAGGCAGAGGATGAAGACCACGCACCTCACACCTCTCACCTCACATCTCACGCCTCACACCTTACGCCTAACGCCTCCCGCCGCAAGATCGGTATCCCATACGTCTTTTACTTCCATGATTTTCTCCCGTTCTGGTCGACGTTACTGTGGGAACTCGGATTTGAGGTCGAGGTCTCCGGGAAAACAGACAGAAAGATCGTAGACCTGGGGCTCGAGTCTGTGCTCTCGGAGACCTGCTTCCCGGTAAAGACCGCGCACGGCCACATCAAGCACCTGATCGACAACGGCGTGGACACGATCTTCATGCCGAGCTTCGTGAACCTGAACCTGCCCGACGATACCTTCGAAAGGGGATTCGCATGCCCTTATACCCAAACGATCCCCTACTCCGCCAGGGTCGCCTTTAAAAATGGAAAATTCCTGACACCGGTCATCGACCTCAGCAGGGGAGACGAATTCATAAAAAAGGAACTGAAAAAAGTCTTCAGGGCTTTTGGCGTCAGGGCTTCTGAAATCTCGCGGGCCTTTGACATCGCCAGCAGTGCCCAGGAAACATTTCTGACAGAAATCAGGGATGAGGGCAAGAGACTACTCTCGGCATTGAAGGAAAGAACTGTGGTGATAGTCGGCCGGGCCTACAATTCGTTCGACAAGGGAATGAACCTCAATATTCCACGGAAATTGGCCGACCTTGGCGTGATGGCGGTCCCGATGGACTTTCTGCCGATGGAACCTTCCACTATCGACAGGGACTGGCCGAACATGTACTGGCGGGCCGGTCAGCGGATACTCAGCGTGGCTAGGCTCGCCAGGGCAAACCCGCTGCTCTATGTGGTTTACATAGGAAATTTTTCCTGCGGCCCTGACTCTTTCATCATCAAGTTTTTTGAGGAAGAGATGTCCGGGAAGCCATACCTTCACCTTGAAATCGACGCCCATAGCGCCGACGCGGGCGCGATCACGAGATGCGAGGCCTTCCTTGACAGCGTCGGGAACCACGGAGTCAGGGGTCCGGAGCCGGGAAAAAGTGAGAAGTCAGGAGTAAGGAGTGAAAAGTCAAGAAATGAAGACACCTCACGTCTCACGCCTCACATCTCTCGGGTCGCATCTCACTCCTCACGCCTCACCCCTAACTCCAGAAGGACTGTTTACATCCCGCACATGTCCGACCATGCATTTGCCCTGGCAGCGGCCTTTGAATACTGCGGTGCAGATGCAGAGGTGCTTCCTCAATCTACGAAAGAGGCGGTCGATCTCGGGAAGAAGTTTGTCTCCGGGAAAGAGTGTTACCCTTGCGCAGTGACCACCGGCGATATGGTGAGAAAGATACAGGAACCCGGGTTTGTGCCGTCCAAATCTGCTTTTTTCATGCCCTCGGGCTCGGGGCCGTGCAGGTTCGGGCAGTATAATGTATTTCATCGTCTGGTGATAAGGGAACTCGGATACGAGGACATCCCGGTGCTGTCCCCGAACCAGGACGAGAACTTCTACGAACACCTTGGAGTCATCGGCGGTGATTTCGCGATGAGATCCTGGCAGGGTATTATCGCGATAGAACTGCTCACCAAGTGTCTCCATGAAACGAGGCCCTACGAAGTTGAAAAAGGCTCTTCGGATGCCCTTTACGAAGAGTATCTGCGAAAGGCGTGTAAATCGATAAAAGGTGCCGATGGGAATATCGAGAGCCTCCTCAGAAAGGCGCGGGCCGATTTCGAGCGCGTGCGCACAATCAAGGACCCGAAGCCGCTGATCGGCATCGTCGGCGAGATATTCGTGAGATCCAACAAGTTCTCGAACGAGGACCTGGTCAGAAAGGTCGAGGCTCTGGGCGGCGAGGCATATCTGTCCCCCGTGGAGGAGTGGATATGCTACATCAACCATATGGCATTCCGTAAGGTCTTGATAAAAAAAGATTGGTCTGGTATGATTAAACTTCTGCTGAAGACGTTCTTCCAGAAGAGAATCGAGCACGGATTCGGCAAGAATTTTGAAGGGTTCTTGCGGAACCTTCATGAACCCGACTCGAAGGAGTTGCTGGCAAAAGCGGGTCCTTATCTCCACTCCTCATTTGAAGGAGAGGCGATCCTCAGCATCGGCAAGAGCATCGACCTTATCACGAGAGGGGCATCAGGCATCATCAATGCGATGCCGTTCGGCTGCATGCCGGGCACGATCGTAAGCGGTCTAATGCGGGGAGTCGGCACAGACTTCGGAATCCCGTGCCTGAGTCTCCCTTATGACGGGACAGAATCGTTGACAACGGAAATTCAGCTTGAGGCGTTCATAGACCAGGCGAAGGAATACAGAAAGACCGTGGTGCGTGATGAGTAATTGGTAATCTGCAAAAGGCATTTCTCATTACCCGTCACGCATTACCAATCACGAAAGGAAAGGAGGTGAGTCTGTGGGGAGCGTTGTTAAATGGCGTAAGAAGAAAATGAGCAAGCACAAGCACAAGAAGCTGCTCAAAAAGACCAAACATCAAAGAAGAAGGAATAACTAGGTTGCGGACCTTTTTCATTACATATTATGACGGATTCATCAGGATACCCTCTTATCCTGATTACTGCTCATCTGCGCCGAACCGGCTTACCCGTATCCCGGCAAAGGGCATTGTCTGCAGGTAATCAGGGAAAGAGACCTCTTTGACTTCTCCGCCCCCTCCCTTTGTCCCGCTTGCATGGATCAGATAGACGCCGTCCTTCTCTCTCTTAAGGATCCCGATATGTCCGATGGTAATCCCTTCGGCTATCCTGGCGGGCGTGTTCACAAAAAAAACGATGTCGCCGCTCCTGAAAAGGTCGTTCCCTTTCGCCACGGCCCCGGCCGGCACAAATAAGACCGGCTTCCCCGCCGGCGTCGTAATCGTACTGATCTTACCCAATTCCGAAGTTACTTCCTTCCCCCACTTCCCGCTTTCAAGCATGTCCTCGCCATATTGAAACCGGTCGTCATAGTTCATGACTTTCCCATGTTCGACCTTCCCGAGATGCATAAATCTCATGCTGAGCGCCACCTCCCTCGCATCATCCGGGTCCCTGCTCATGGCGAGTTCGACCGCCCTGAATGTAAGATACATGCAGTCTACCCTTTCGTCCGCGACGATGACCTCTCTTCTCACATATTCCCCGAGGGGATCGGTATCATAGGGAGTGCCGATGAATTTTTCGGCCCAGAACGCGATCCGTTCTCCTACAGGCATCACCATCGCCTGCCTTTGAAAGGTCGCGATGTCACCGTCGGGGAAAAAGGCGGAGGCGAACGCGGGAACAAAGACCAGGACGAAAAATAACATCCTCATTGCACTATTATACCCGCTGGAAAAATTTTGAAACAATCCCGGTGAATAGGGTATCATTCATAGGTGATCAAACCTTTTTCGACAACGGGGATAGGCAGCCTGCCCCATCTCGACGCCGGAGAGGCCTGCAGACTGGTACTCGACATTTTCGATATCCCGTTCTGGCCGCAACTCCCAAGAGTATCGTTCAAAGAGTTCATGGTTCCTCAGTATTCCGAGGGCATGCCTTTCTTCAGGATCGACGCCGAAAGACAGGCGGTATGGGTTGAAAAAAACGGCTCTGACGAGCTCGACAGGTTCTATGAAGGCTGGAGAGAGGAATGCAGGATCGCAATATCCGAGGACTACGCGAAGGGCCTCCACACGTTCCTGCGCCTCGTCAAAAACAGAAAATTCGACTTTCTGAAGGGCCATGTGACCGGGCCCCTTACCTTTTCCCTCGGGCTGAAGGACGCCGGCGGAAAGCCAATCTATTTCGACGAGGAATTCCGGGAAATCTCCCTGATGCTCCTGAAGGCCAAGACACGCTGGCAGATAGACGCGCTGAAGCCCTATGCCGGCAAGATAATAGTCTTTATTGATGAGCCGATCCTGTCCGCCCTCGGGAGCTCGGCCTATCTCGGCGTCAGCCAGGAAGAAAGTCTCAGAATGTTAAGAGAAATGACCGCCACGATACAGAAGGAAGGCGGCCTTGCGGGTATTCACTGCTGCGGAAATGCGGACTGGCCGCTTGTAATCAAAAGCGGCGCCGATATCGTCAACTTCGACGCGTACGATTACGTAGACACAATATCGCTCTACCCGGGGGAATTCAGGGACTTTCTCGAAAAGGGCGGCCTTCTCGCGTGGGGGATCGTGCCTACGTCGGACGCAATCGTGAACGAAAGCCCCGAATCGGTGAAAAGCAGGTTCCATTCCGGGCTCGAAAGGCTTTCGCAGCATATACCGGAAAGGCTTCTTCTTTCGCAGATACTGCTCACCCCTTCGTGCGGGACCGGGTCAAGGACGATAGAGGAGACCCTCAAGGTCTTTCAAATACTTATGCGTCTGAAAGAGGCGCTTACATGAAAGGCCTGTTCATCTCCCTGGAGGGCATCGAGGGCACCGGGAAATCCACACAGGCAGAGCTGCTCGCCGAACATTTCAGGAAGAAGGGATTTGCCGTAGTTAAGACCGCTGAGCCCGGCGGCACGCGAATAAGCCTCAAGATACGGGAACTCCTTCTTTCCACGGACAGTATGAACATGGACCCTCTCACCGAGCTGCTCCTGTACAACGCGGCACGGGTCCAGCATGTCAAAGAGATCATCATACCTGCGATTCAGAGGGGAGACATGGTAATCACCGACAGATTCAGCGACTCAACAATGGCATACCAGGGCTATGGAAGGGGCATCGACCCGAAGCTCATCGATTCTCTTGACCTGATTGCAACAGGGAGATTACGCCCTCATCTTACGATCCTCCTGGATATCGATGTCGCAACCGGCCTCAGACGAAACCGCGCTGCAGACAAGATAGACCGCCTCGAACTCGAGGAAATCTCTTTCCATGAGCGGGTGAGGGAAGGGTTTATCAGCATCGCCGCAAAGGAGCCCGAACGGATCAGGCTTGTCGACTGCTCGGGGGACATCGAAACGGTACATAAGAAGGTAGTCGGCCTTGCCGATACGTTTCTGGATGGCCTGAGGACCTGAAAAAAAATGTCTCTCAGGGATATCATAGGGCAGGAAAAGGCTGTTGCGATGCTGCTGGGGATACTCAAGAGGCAGAGGGTCGCGTCCTCCTATCTTTTCTGTGGTGAGTCGGGAGTAGGAAAGAAGGCGGCGGCGATAAATTTTGCGAAGGCAATGAACTGCCTGAACACGACAGTCAGGAGTCAGGAGTCAGGAGAGACAGAGAATAGCGAAAAAGAAGATTCACACCTCACCCCTTTCCCCTCTCCCCTCACTTCTTCTGATGCCTGCGACGAGTGCGAATCCTGCCTCAAGATCGAAGCAGGGACGCATCCGGATTTTCTGCTGGTTTCCCCCGAGGACCGGCAGATCCGGATAGAAGAGATACGCGCAGTCGACGAGGCGCTCTCGTTCAAACCCTTCGAAGGCAGGGAAAAAATTGTAGTGGTGGACGACGCCGAGGCGATGAACATCTCGGCCGCAAACGCCTTCCTCAAGACACTTGAAGAACCCCCTGAAGACAGTGTCATCGTTCTGGTCTCGTCAAAGCCGGACCTTCTCCCCGCCACGATCAGGTCCCGCTGCTCGAGGATCAACTTTGTCCCTCTGACTACCGATTCGTCTATGAAGGTGATAGGCCGGACAATTGAAGGACAGGAGGCCCTTGAACTCGTCGCCAGGCTGTCGATGGGACGACCGGGGTACGCACTGTCCTCTGATCTGTCGGAAGAAAGGTCCTGGTTTCTCGATCTTCTCAAGGGCATGCTCGGGGCCGAAAAAGACGGCTGGACTTCCAGGGATGACATGGAGCGCTGGTTCGACCAGGGTCTGATCTTCTTCAGGGACCTTGCCGTTCTGGCGATAACCGGCGATCCTGCACGTCTTATCAATATGGATCTTAAAAGCTATATGGCCGGTTTCAGCAAATCCCTTGATATAAAAGGTATAATATATATTCATCAGGAGCTGAGCCGCCTTAGAAGGCTGCTCCTGTTTAATCTCAACAAGTCCATAACGTGGAACTATACTGCTTCGTTGCTGCGAAAGGAACTTGCCGGCTAGAATGGCGGATACTGTAGGAATACGGTTCAAGAGTTGCGGGAAGATTTACGATTTCGAGGTGAACGGACTTGAAGTCACCCGGGGAGACCGCGTAATTGTGGAATCCGAGTTCGGGTTGAGCATAGGGTATGTAATCACCGGACCCAATGCCCCGGAGGAGTCCGGAAAAGAACTGAAGAAAGTGCTGCGTGTCGCCAGCGAAGAAGACCTGCGACAAAAGCAGGAAAATGAGGAATTCGAGCGGACCGCGAAAAACTTCTGCCTCGAAAGGATCATGGCGCGGGGGCTGCCGATGAAACTCGTCTGCTCCGAGGTCACTCTCGACCGGAAACGGATAGTGTTTTATTTCACCGCCGACGGCAGGATAGATTTCAGGGAACTCGTTAAAGATCTGGCTGCAAAATTCAAGACAAGGATCGAGATGCGCCAGATAGGCGTGCGGGACAAGGCAAAGATGGTGGGAGGACTCGGCCTCTGCGGTAAGGAGCTCTGCTGTAGGCTATTTCTTACCTCTTTCGAGCCCATTTCCATTAAGATGGCCAAACAGCAGGAACTGGTGCTGAATACCGGCAAGCTTTCGGGCATATGCGGAAGACTGATGTGCTGCCTCGGGTACGAATATCATGAAGGAGGAGTCCCCCCCTATCCGCGGGCCGGCGACCGCGCCGTGCCTCCCACGGAGGAACCGGAAACAGCCGAAAACCCTGTCGAAGACAGCGGAATCAGCCCCGACGTGATCTGCTGCAGCGTTGTGCCTTCGGCCGGCGTCGTGCCTCCGCCCGGCCTTGCGCCTGTCGGACCCGACAAACCGGAAGAGCAGAAAAAACCTGACGGGTTCAAGAAAAAAAGCAAGAGAAGAAGGAGATACAGGAAGAAATTCCAGAAGAATGAATAAGAAATTCTACGTCACCACACCGATATACTACGTAAACGACATCCCGCATATCGGGCACGCCTATACAACTGTTGCGGCCGATATACTGGCAAGACATAACAGGCTTCTGGGCCGCGAGGTTTTCTTCCTCACCGGGACGGATGAACACGGCCAGAAGGTCGAAAAGGCGGCAAAAGAAAAAGGCCGGTCGCCGAAGGAGCATGCCGATTTGATGGTGCAGAACTTTAAAACCCTCTGGGCCGGCCTGAATATATCAAATGACTCGTTTATCCGCACCACCGACGATGCCCATATCAAGACCGTCCAGGGGCTTCTCCAGATGTTGTGGGACAGGGGTGAGATCGAAAAAAGGGAGTACGCCGGCTGGTACTGCACCCCTGACGAGCGTTTCTGGACCGAAAAGGACCTTATCGACGGCAAATGCCCTGACTGCGGCCGGCCCGTCGAGCAGATACGGGAGGAAAATTATTTCTTCCTTATGTCCAAATATCAGCAGAGATTGATCGATTACATAGAAAAAAACGCCGATTACATCCTCCCAGAGACGCGAAGGAACGAAGTGCTCGGCTTTCTCGGAAACAATGCGCTCGGCGATCTCTGCATCTCGAGGCCGCAACAGAGGCTTTCATGGGGAATTCCGCTTCCTTTCGACGACAACTTCGTCACCTATGTCTGGTTCGACGCGCTCGTCAATTATTTTTCTGCGACGCGCTACCTTGCCCCTCATGCCGAAAAGGCCCGTGAAGGCGACTTCTGGTGGCCGGCAGAACATCACCTGGTGGGGAAGGACATACTCACCACTCACGCAGTTTACTGGACCACAATGCTGATGGCCCTTGACCTCCCTCTGCCGAAAAACATCTTCGCGCACGGTTGGTGGACAATTGAGGGGAAGAAGATGTCCAAGTCACTCGGCAACGTCGTTGACCCGAATGCGATCATCGCCAAGTATGGCGCCGATGCCTTCCGGTACTTTCTCTTCAGAGAGGTCCCTTTCGGCCTTGACGGTGATTTCTCGGAAGAGGCGTTGGTGAACAGGATAAATACCGACCTCGCCAACGACCTGGGCAACCTCCTCAGCAGGTTTCTCACCATGGCTGAGAAATATTGCGGGGGCAAAATTCAATTGACTTCCGATACCGGCACAACCGCTACGAATGACCTCGCCCGGGCATGTATTGGTGAAATAGGGCATATCGTTGATGAAGATAATTTCACCTACTGGTCTCATCTTCGCTTCAATATAATCCTTGATCACATCTGGGGGATCATCAGCGCTGCCAACAACTTTATTGCGTCGCAGGAGCCATGGAAGCTGGCAAAAACAAATCCACAGTGGCTCGAGACCGTTATGTTCAGTCTCTGGAATGCTCTCCGGCTTAGCGCAATCTTTCTAGCGCCGTTCATGCCGGAAACCGCAGAAAAGATATGGCAACAGATAGGCTGTAAAAAGACGATGCTCGATGAGATTTCCGAAAGTCGCTCCCGGTCCGGCGAGCAAAAGTACTCTGACATTTTCGGGTGGGAGTGGCAGCCCCATTATGAGGTAAGAGTCTCAAAAGGTGATCAGCTTTTTCCGAGGATAGAGAAGAAGAAGGAACAGGAAAAGGCGGAACCGGAGAAGAAGCCCGATCTTCAACCGAAAGAAGAAAACCTTATTTCTATTCAGGACTTCATGAAAGTAGAGCTGAAGATCGGCAAAGTCGTCAGCGCCGAACGTGTAGAAAAGTCAGAAAAGCTGCTCAAGCTCCAGGTGGACACAGGTGAGATGAGACAGATCGTCGCCGGAATAGGCAAGGCATACGGCCCGGAGGACCTCGTCGGCAGGAAGATTGTCGTCGTGACTAACCTCCAGCCCGCCAAGTTGATGGGCAACGAGTCAAACGGCATGCTCCTCGCTGCGACCGGACCGGACGGTGTTCCTGTGGTTCTCACCCCCGAAAAGGACGTTGAAGAGGGCTCGAAGATTAAATAGATACTTTGCTCAGCTTGATCGTTTCAGTCGTAAAGCAGGGTTTTCCGGCTTCTAGAGAAACGGTTTCAGTGCGGCGCAAGGTTATTTATTTTTATAATATATTTATAATCCTCCCCGAAAAGAAGCGCTTTCGAGTTATCATATCTTGTAATCGATACTATTCCGGGGGACTAATGGCCTTCAGATGCAAAAATATGCAGGGATGTCCTATGTACAATCTCATCACGACATCTCTGAGGATCATGCAACTGCAACCATATTTGATGGAGTATTGTGCAAACCCCGACCACTGTCGGGAATGCGCCCGGTTCAAGATCATCGAAACCGGCAAGGAGCCGCCCGCCGACCTTCTACCCGACGGAAAGAAACTGCCTACTTAGTCCTCCTCCCTTTTCAGCCTCTCGAGGTATTCTTCCCATTCAACAGGGAGCATATGCTTTTTCTTGCTGTTGCATTCCTTACATGAGGGGACGACGTTCCCCTTTGTCGATTTCCCCCCCCTGATCAGAGGAACGATGTGGTCCATCGTCAGTTCTTTCGCGGGAAACTTCCGGCCGCAGAAATAACAGACGCCCTCGGACCGCTTGCGCTTCCACCACTGCGAATTGCGGAGTTCGCGGGCCCTGGCGCGTTCTCTGCGAAGTTCCTCCTCAGTGACATGAGAAATAAACCCCATTTCTACTTTATGCTGGTCCATAGCATACTCTGGTTCCTTCCGTTATGCTTGGCATGGTAGAGCGCCTGGTCGGCCTTCTCTATCAGCTCTTCCTTGTTAGCGGCATCAGCAGGCGAAGTGGCTATGCCGATGCTTACCGTCACCCTGAACGACCTTCCGTCGGAGGAGAAAGTCTTGTCCATCACCGCCTTCCTCAATCTTTCCGCGATATTCTTAGCGCCTTCGCCGCCGGCCCCCGGCAGGATCACGGCGAACTCCTCTCCTCCATACCGTGCGGCGATGTCGATATTCCGTATCGTCTGCCCGATAGTCTTTGAGACGTCTTTCAGCACCACATCGCCGACAGGATGCCCGTATGTGTCATTGATCCTTTTGAAGTAATCGATATCCGTGAGCAGGAGAGAGACAGGGTCTGCAAATCTGCTCATCCGCCTGAATTCTTCCGCAAGCCTTTCCTGAAACACCCTGTGGTTGAAGAGCCCGGTAAGCCCGTCGGTCGTTGCCATTTTTTCGATCGCGGCGTGCAGCTTCGCGTTCGCAATCGATGTCGACGCCTGGTTACACATGACCTTCATCATGTCTGTCTGGAACGTATCGAGGAAACCCTTATTTTCCGAGAGCATCACAAAAAGTCCGATAAGATTATTCTCGTAGAACATGGGGATAGTAAAGACAGCCCCTACATCCCCGGTTTTAAAGGGCATCACCGGGACCTTGTACGTAGTCACGTCGGACAGGTAAATGTGCTGCCTGTTTTCCACCGCCATATCGACGAGCGTGCCCCTGAGTGTAAAGAGTTTGCCTCCCGGAGGCGGCGTCCCGGTGTGATGTACGAGCGAAAACTCGTCTCCCTCCGAGAGGAAAAAAAAGACACGGCAGGGTGCGATCTTTTCTGCACCCTCGCACAGGTTCTTCACGATCACCGCGATATTCAGTGATGAGACGAGGCTGGAACTCTGTTCCGTCAGCATCTTCAGACCAAATGTGTCGCGCTTGATCCTCATATAGATCCTCTCACGTTCGAGGACCCTCGCGATATGCTCGCCGAACATTTTTGCAGTATTTTTCTCCGTCTCGCTGAAGGCCTGAAATCTGGCACTGTCTACAGCGAGCACCCCTGCGGTCACGGTGCCCTCCGTCACAGGGACGGCGATGATCGAGGCGATCTTACCACTCTTGATATAGCCTGTCTCGATCTTTTTTTCCGCTATTTCCCCCGATGCGACGATCTTCCGGCCCCTGACGCAATCGTAAATTACGCCTCTGTCCGAGATAATGATTCCCTCTTTCTCCTCGGTGGTGCATCTGAGCGCAAAGCCGTTCCCTTGAGGAACGAGGAGGCTGACCGAATCGGCAAAAACCGCCTGTTTAACGGTTAGGAGCATCTCCCTGATTTCCTCATCTGTTTTCAACAGCGAGGCGAAGTAGTGCGACATTATCTCGTCGCTGCTGAGGGATTCCATCCCTTCCTCCAAGGAGATGCTCCGTGCATTGTCTTTAATCTCGTCGAGGGACGAAATCGCTTTTTCCCTTTGCCTGCGGAGCCGGTCCGTTATCGCGGAGGAGATCACCGCCGTTAAGACGAGCGATGCAGCAAACGCGGCGTCATAGGCAAGGGTCCCGCCGGACAAAAGAGACCTCAGGGAGAGGAACGGGATGAGAAACGAGACCGGCACCACTGTTGTCATGCCGTAAAAAGCAGTCATCAGTATCACTACGGGAAAATACAACAATCTCAGCCAGAAAAGCTGCGAGGCGAGGATCAGACCGCCAAGCATGACCATCAGGGAAAAAAGGAACTCGACTCTATACTCGCGCCTTCCCTTCGTAAAGTGAAGAACCGAAAATACCCCGACTGTCAGAGTAATGAATGGAAACCACAAGACCGGCTGCGTGAGCGGGAATTCGAGCAGCAGGCCAAGCCAGGAGAGAACGAGCAGAAGGAGCGGGGAGCTCCTCTTTATCCAGTAGCCCTGCCCTTTTTTATCTCCTCTTCCCTGAAAAATTTCTTGTAGAGAACTTCCCATTCAGGGCTGCCTTCTATCAACTTCTTCGTAAAGGACTGGAGTTTTTTCCTGACAACCTGATCAATCTCCTCACCGATCTTCAGTTCCGACATAATCGTCCGCTTTATTTCGCGCCGTATCGCGCCCTCGTCCTCGACTGTTTTCACCAATTCCTGCTTGATAAGGTCTCTGAGGAGCACATGGCTGAGGTGGGAAATTTTGTCCTCCGAGAGCATCATAGGACCAGATTTCTCTCCTTCACGAGTTTCTGTTTAGTGAGTTCAAACAACCTCCGGTAATCCATCCTTCCTCGTTCGATATCGGATGCATGTTTCTTCAGCAGCTCCCTCACTTCTTCGTTCAGCCTGTCCTCCACCATGAGTTCTTCGGTAATAATCTCATCCGTCTTCGCGATAAACTTCTCCATCGGGACTGTAATCCTCACCATCTCCTTCGCGACGAGGTTCTCCGCAACATGCTTTGCGAGCAGGACAACCCATGTCTTGGGAATCCTCATCCTATTTCTCTACAAAGGAGAGGAGCGCAATATTCCTTGCCCTCATGATCGCCTCGTTCAATTCCCTCTGATGCTTCGCGCAGGTGCCGGTCATCCTTCTGGAGAGCATCTTACCCCGTTCGGTCAGATAACTCCTGAGAAGCCTGATATCCTTATAATCGATGAATTCCGTCTTTTCAGAGCAGAACTTGCAAAACTTTCTCCTCTGGAACCTCTTCTGCTGATACGCCATTGTTTCTCCTTTCGCACTGTATATCCGATAATGGTATATTCGTAAAAATGTTAAAAAGGCTCTAAATCCGTGGTCTCTTCGGGCGGCGCGACATCTTCTCCTCCTCCGCCCTGGCCCCCGCTCTTTTTTGATGAAAGAAACTTGACCGTATTGGCGACCACCTCGAACTTGCTCTTCTGTTGTCCGTCCGCCTCCCAGCGCCTTTCCTGGAGCCTGCCCTCCACCAGCGCCTGGCTCCCTTTATTCAGGTACTGACCGCAATTCTCGGCCTGCTTGCCGAAAACCACGATATCGATAAATGTCGTCTCTTTCTTCCATTCGTCACCCTGCTTGTACGAATAGTTTATCGCAAGTCTGAAAGTTGCCACGGGCGTCCCCTGTGGGGTATATCTCAGTTCGGGGTCTTTCGTAAGATTTCCGATGAGAATTACCTTGTTGTACATTTAAGCCTCGCTCTTCGGCTGTTCCGCCTCGGCGGCCTGAAGACTTTCGAAATGCTTCACCTGCTTCGATCCGAGCTTGATGACCATATATTTGATCACCGGGTCGAACACCTTGTAAAACTCTTCGAGTTTTTTCACGGTCGCCGGCGGCGTTTTGTAGATCAGGAGCACATACATCCCCTTGTTCTGCTTCTTGATCTCGTAGGCGAGTTTTCTCCTCCCCCACATGTCCGTCTTGAGGATCTCTCCGCCTGCATTGACAATCAGGTCCTTGATCTTCTGAAGCGATGCGGTGATTTCTTCGTCGGGGAGTGCGGCGTCAAGAATGACGATATTCTCGTAGATGTTCATTCAAACACCTCCTTATGGATTTTTCCCCGCCGCGGCGGGGATTAAAGCCCTTCCCAAAGGAAAGAGCAAGGGGCCTATTTTTATACCATAGACAGCGCGTTTCCGTCAATAAACCGCAGAACGGGTAAAAGACGGGAGTCCCCCTGCATGGTCCTTTTTGGCCTTTCCCGTATTGTTTGATTTATAATGAATAATGCTTAAAAGGATAGGAGAGAAAATTCTTACGGGAAAGCGCCTCACGGAACGCGATGCGCTGCGACTCTTCGAAACCGATGACATCTTTTCCCTTGGCATGCTCGCATCGGCCGTCGCCGAAAAAAAGAACGGAAAGAAAGCCTATTTCATAAGAAACCGGCATATAAATCCGACGAATATCTGCGTCAACCGATGCCGGTTCTGCGCCTTCAGCAGATCCAGGGGACAAGATGGCGCGTTCACACTTACCATCGAAGAAATTATCAACAAACTTCGGCCTCAGATCCATGCTTCTCATCCAATTTCCGAAGTGCATATCGTCGGCGGGCTGCATCCCGACTGGCCTTTCGACTACTATCTCGATATGATCTCAGGGATAAGAAAGCAATTCCCCAAGTTGCATATAAAGGCCTTCACCGCGGTCGAAGTGGATTATATGTCGCGCATAAGCGGTCTCAACCTGCGTGAAACGCTGGCAGCCCTGAAGAAGAGCGGTCTTGGCTCAATGCCCGGCGGAGGCGCCGAAATATTCGACCCCGCCGTTAGGAACCGGCTCTGCCCGGAGAAGATATCGGGCAGGAGATGGCTGGAAGTGACGGCCGCAGCCCATAAAGCCGGCATCAGGACTAACGCCACTATGCTTTATGGTCATATCGAAAAATATGAGCACCGGGTGGATCATCTTTTTAGACTCAGGAAGCTTCAGGACGAGACCGGCGGATTTCAGGCCTTCATCCCCCTCGCCTATCATCCGAAGAACACCCGTATCAGGGGAAGATATACGTCGGGAATCGACGACCTCAAAACGATTGCGGTAAGCCGCCTGTTCCTCGACAATTTCGACCACATCAAGGCTTACTGGATCATGCTCGGCGAAAAGATCTCTCAGCTGGCCCTCCGGTTCGGGGCCGACGACATCGACGGCACCATCATAGAAGAAAAGATCACTCATTCGGCAGGAGGGCTTACGGCAGAACAGCTTACGGCAGACCAGCTGATTCATATGATCAGGAAGGCCGGGAGAGTACCGGTCGAAAGAGATTCCTTTTACCGGCGGGTGCGCGCGAAATGAAACCTGCACGACCGAAGAGCCGTATAACCCGCAAGCAGGCGCTCGCCATGATGAAGAACGCCGATCTGCTTGAACTCGGCAGCCGCGCCGATGAATTGAGAAAAGATCTCCATCCTGAAGGGACCGTGACCTTCGTTGTCGACAGAAACATCAATTACACGAACATCTGCATCAACCGATGCCGGTTCTGCGCCTTCTGGAGAGAAGAGGACGCCCCTGACGCCTATCTGCTCGATAAGGGAACGCTCTTTTCAAAGATCGAAGAAACCATAGCCTTGGGCGGCACCCAGATTCTGATCCAGGGCGGCCTGCACCCCTCGCTGGACATCGCCTATTACGTCGATCTGTTGCAGTCCATCAAACAGAGGTTTGCCATAAACATCCATGGTTTTTCTCCCCCGGAGATATGTTATATCGCGGATTCTGCGGACCTTACGCTCAGGGAGACATTGACTATTTTAAGAGGGGCGGGACTCGATTCGGTGCCCGGCGGCGGGGCTGAGATTCTTTCCGACCGGGTGCGGGAAGTTGTGAGCCCGAAGAAGATCCGCTCTTCGCGCTGGCTCGCGGTTATGGAACAGGCCCACCGGCTCGGGATGAGGACCACGGCAACGATGATGTTCGGCGGCATCGAGGAGCCCGATGACATTATCGAACACCTCGCTTCGATACGCGACCTTCAGGACAGGACAGGCGGGTTCACCGCCTTCATCCCCTGGTCGTTCCAGCCCGGAAATACGGAACTCCGTAAAACGTTAAATGTAAAAAGTGAAAAGTTTGGAAAAGGTCCGCAATCCGCAAAACTCAAAACCGTAGATTATCCTGCCACTGCTGTCGAGTATCTAAGGGTACTTGCCCTTTCAAGGATCTATCTGGATAACATCGAAAATATCCAGGCATCGTGGGTGACGCAGGGGCTTAAGCTTGCCCAGGTCAGCCTGAGGTTCGGGGCAAATGATTTCGGCTCGACCATGATAGAGGAAAACGTTGTCGCCTCGGCCGGCTGCAGTTACCGCGTATCGAAAGAAGATATAGTCGCCGCCATAAAATCGTCCGGGTTCAAGGCTGCCCAGCGGGACACGTATTACCGCCTGCTGAAAAAATTCTAAAATTTCACCTCGTCCCGGTGCGCAAAGCCCTTGTTGTAGTCGAGGAAAAAACCTGCAATCGGCTCGATTCTCACGAAGATCATGTCGGGGTTTGGCGGAAAATCCGCCACGGCCGGGAATTTCCCGATGATCAGGTCTGATGCCTGTTTGATGTCTTTCATCTCTGTAAGCAGCTCCGCCCTTCCTTCGATCTGTACGCCCTGAATCTTCGTCCAGTCATCGTAATCCTCGTCGACGGCATACGAGACGTGGCTGTTCTTAATGATGTTCTGCGCCTTCCTCGTTGTCCTCAGCGTGCCGAAATAGACCGTAGCGCCGTCGGAGGCGTATTCCACGGTATGGGCGAGCGGCCTTCCGTCGAGGGTTACTGTCGCAAGTGTCATCTTCCTGTGGCCCTTGAGATAATCCGAAATCTTCAGTTTGATCTCCTCATCGTTCATGGCACACTCCTTTAACGCGACACCCTCCACTCCTTAGTAGCATTATAGGAGCACTCCGGACCTTTTGCAATGAACGGGCACAACTGTCGTCCAGGCAGTCTGTGCTGCTGACAAGCCCTTGCCTTGTATGGTTAAATAGAGTCTGTGCATAAAGTATTTTTTCTTGTTTGTCATTCCCGCAGTCAGTAAGCGGGTCACCTCTGCGACTCGCCGTGGCGAGAACCCAGGGCTTTCAGGAGGATTACTGACTTTGAATTTATACACAGACTCTAAATAATATACAATGAATTTCAGTATGCAGGAGGTCGTATGACGGAAACGGAAAATATATACGATGTTGTCATAATAGGCGGAGGCCCCGGCGGCCTCGCGGCTGCGCAGTATGCGTCAAGGGCCAAACTCAGGACCGTCGTGCTCGATAAGTCGGCCGCGGCCGGCGCCCTTGCCTACACGAGCCACATAGAAAATTATCCCGGTGTGATGGGTCCTGTTTCGGGCAAGGAACTCCTCGACTTATTTCGCAGGCAGGCTGCCGAATTCGGTGCGGAGTACGTGGAGGCCCAGGTCGTCGGGGTAAAGCTCGATGCCGAGATAAAGGAGGTCTACACGATGGAAAAGAGCTATCAGGGGAAAACCGTCATCGTGGCTACCGGTTCGATGGGGAGAAAACCGACGATTAAAGGCGAGGCCGAATTCCTCGGCAGGGGCGTCAGTTATTGCGCTGTGTGCGATGCGGCATTTTTTAAAGGTAAGACGGTCTGTGTAATAGGCAACTCCGAAGAGGCGGTGAAAGAGGCCGGCTATCTCACGAGGTTCGCCGAAATAGTGTATCTGATTTCGCCGACCCCCAGGTTGAAGGTCGAGAGCCATCCGGCCCTTGAATCGCCCAATCTGAAGGTTTTATCGGAAAGCACCGTCGTAGCGATAGAAGGGAACGAGGCAGTCGAAAAAATCAGAGTGAGCGGTCCTGACAAGAAAGAGGACGAGATCCCTCTTCACGGCGTCTTCGTATACATCCACGGCAGCAGGCCGATAGTCGATTATTTATACGGCTCCATCGAGCTTACCGAAGACGAATGCATCGACATCAACAGGATGATGGAGACACCTTTGCCGGGCGTCTTTGCCGCCGGGGACGTCACCTGCACGGAAGTCAGGCAGGTTGTCACCGCCGTGGCGGGAGGCTGCGTGGCTGCGCTTTCCGCCGAGAAATACATCCATCACCGCACCAGGAGAAGATCGGACTGGGGCAAATAGTCCATTCCCGCTTCTCAGCATGTCTTTTCAGGTGTTGATTGGTCCGGGAGAAGCGGGCGCACAAAAGAAAAGGGGCGATGGAAAAATCCACCGCCCCTCAATAAACACAAAAAATCTTTTACATCTCGGTAAGGGTAACCGCACCGGACGAGCATACGCTCGTGCAGGTCTGGCAACCCTCGCAAAGATCAGCCTGCTCGGCAAATGCCTTGCCGTCTTTCATCACAAAAACGCTGACCGGACAGTTATTCACGCACTCTTCACACGCTTCGCATTTTGATGCGTCTACGGAAACCAGATACATTATTCAATCCTCCTTATCGTCATTAACCAGAAGTATGGTTTTCTTAATTATAAATAAATCTCTTTATAAAATCCAGCGCTTAATCGTGATATCCGCCTTCTTCTCTCACCGCTACCGCAACTTTGTATAATACCGTCAGGACCAGAAAGCCAATCGCCCAGACGCCTATTGTAATAATCGTCTCAGGCGTCGTCGGCCAATACTCGGTGACGCCTTCGAACATATTGGGGACGAAACCGCCGACTATCAAGCCGAACCCTTTGTCGATCCAGAGGGAGACGAACATCGATACGCAGGCTACCGCGAGGATGTTTTCGTTTCTCCTGAGGGCGGGAAAGACGAGAAGAGTCAGTGACAGCACGGCCAGAATGCTCGACGTCCACATGATCGAAACGAGTTTGCCGTGGCCTTCAAACCCGGTATAGAGGTACTCGATCGGGGCCATGTGGCCCGGGATATTGCTGTAAAATGCGGTGAAGAACTCGAGCCCGAGGAAAAATACGTTGGCGAACATGGCATAAGTCACGATCTTGCCGAGCGCCTGAATCGGCTCAGCCCCCGGGTCGAATTTTGTAAGTTTCCTCACCAAAAGTGCAAGGATAATCAGGAGGGCCGGTCCGCCGGCAAACGCAGACGCGAGAAATCGGGCCGCCATAATGGCCGTCAACCAGAAATGCCTCCCCGGTATACCCGCATACAGGAAGGCCGTAACAGTATGGATACTGACCGCCCACGGGACCGAAAGGTAGATAAGGGGCTTCACCCACTGGGGGGGGTGCACTCCTTTACGGTCCGCACCAAGCGTCGTCCAACCGATGACGATATTGAGAACCAGGTACCCTGTAAGCACGATGAAGTCCCAGAACATGATAGAGTTCGGCGTCGGATGGAGCACAACATTCATGATCCTCATCGGCTGTCCCATATCAACGAAGATGAAAAGGACGCACATCGTGACTGCAGAGACAGCAAGGAACTCTCCCAGGATCACGATCTTCCCGAACTTCTTGAAGTCGTGGAGATAGTAAGGAATAACGAGCATGACAGCCGAGGCCGCAACACCGACCAGGAAGGTGAACTGGCCGATATAAAGCCCCCACGAAACATCACGGCTTAGCCCGGTGATTCCCAGACCGTAGCTGAACTGATGCAGGTACTGGATAAAGGCGATCCCGATTACGACGAGCAGCGCCCCTATCCACAGCCAATAGCGTTTGCTTCCGATAAGCGCTTTCTCGAGCATTATTCCCTACCTCCTATCACATAGTAAATACTGGGCTGAGTCCCGAGTTCGGGTTTCCGCCTGATAGTATAATTTGCATCGATGACCTTCCTCACCTCGGAGTTTGGGTCTTCGAGGTCGCCGAACACGATCGCCCCGTTCGATGCCTCGGCGCACGCAGGCAGAAGTCCCACCGCAAGCCGTTCGTAACAGAGCGTGCATTTTTCGACCACACCGATCGTGCGCGTAGGATACTCCTTGTTCTCTTTTTTGATGAAAGGCATTCCGTTGGCATCCTTGCCCCTCGGGTCCCGGTAGTTGAAGCTGCGCGCGCCGAAAGGACATGCCGCCATGCAGAACCTGCAGCCGATGCAGCGGTGCATGTCCTGCATCACGATGCCGTCCTTCCTCTTGTAAGTCGCCTGGGTAGGGCAAACCCGCACACATGCAGGCTGTGCGCAATGATTGCAGAGAAGAATAAACGGCTTCTCCTTCAGTTCCTTGTTCATGATCTTGTCTTCAGTCACCGTAGGAAACGTATGCTCGTACGTGTCCTTCCAGATCCACTTCACCTCGTCCTTCGGATTACCGAACTCCGGGATATTGTGGATATCGTTACAGGCCTTGATGCACTTTTGATATTCTTCGTCAGTCTTTAACTTCCTCACATCTATCGCAAATCCCCACCGCTTGCCCGTGATGGCCTTGGGGTCGGTGGTAAAATGAGGGGTGGTCTGGGAGACGGCCTCGCCCTTCCCGGTCAACGCGCTAAGGACCGAGGCCCCACCGACCCCGAGTACGGTCGAAACTCCGGCCAACCTTAAAAATTGTCTTCTATTTATACTCATGACTGTTTCTCCTTCGGCACGATATGGCAACTGAAGCAGTATGGGTTCACCGCGAGATAATTGTGGCACTTGTCGCAGAACTCTTTCTTGTTCGAATGGCAGTTCAGACAGGTATTCTGAAGGCTCATATGGAAACTCTCGCCACGCGAATTTACGTAGATGCGGTCGCCGGTGCGCACTACCGCATCACGCCATTGGTTCAGCAACTGCATATGCTCCGCCGACATGAACGCCTTGGATTCGACGCATTCCTTCTTGCCGTATTCTTTTTCGTACTGGAGAATTGCAGGGGTATCGTACTTCAGCTTGGGCGCCACGTTCGCCTTCCCGATGTTGTAGTAAAACGGAAAGCCGAAGAAGATCACAAAGCCGATCACCACCCCGATGACAACCTTTCCGGCATTTTTCATATCAGTTGCCCTCCTTTCCCGGGAGAGGTTCGCCGCGTAAGTTGGTCTCCCTCTTCTTCTCTCCCTTCATGACGAGGGCGTTGGCAACGAGTTCGTGAACCCCGGTAACCCCGACACCCGGGACCCAGTAGTCCACCGCCGCCGAAAGGGTAGCGCGGTCGATGGCGCAGATATTGGCCAACATGTTGACCCCATGCTTTTCCTTGACGTATTTCACCGCATTGGCCCTCGGGAACCCGCCCCTCATCCTCAGTTCCATGTTCTCCCCGGCATTCAGCCCGGTGCCGCTTCCGCAGCAGAAGGTCTGCTCGCGGATTGTGTTCTCCGGCATCTCATGGAAATGGTTGCAGACGTTCTTGATGACATAGCGCGGCTCTTCAAGAAGCCCCATGCCCCGCGCGGTATTGCACGAATCATGATAGGTGACTACCAGATTATCGTTCCTCGAAGGGTCGAGCTTCAGTTTACCGTGGTTGATAAGATCGGCAGTAAACTCGGCGATATGGATCATCTTGAGCGATTTCGCAGTATCGAAC
>Ga0316624_10000155_pt1 | contig 20972 bp, 20 predicted proteins | sample OWC_Aug_N3_C1_D5_FD_207657 | JGI IMG/M metagenome (GOLD analysis project Ga0316624, IMG submission 207657) | Wetland soil microbial communities from Old Woman Creek delta, Ohio, United States - OWC_Aug_N3_C1_D5_A | ecosystem: Environmental > Terrestrial > Soil > Wetlands | place: USA: Ohio... | reverse complement strand
TGGAGGTGAAACCGGGCTCGCCCAACGTGGTGCCGGGCGAGGTCTATTTCACGGTCGACATGCGCGATCCCGACCCGGCCGTGCTCGACCGCATGGAGAACGAGATCACCCAGGCTGCTAAGAAACTCGGCGGCGAGTTCGGCCTGCAAATCGCCATCAAGAACATCTGGACGCAGCCGCCGACGCAATTCAATGCCGACTGCATCGCCGCGGTGCGCGAGGCCGCCCGCGTCTCGGGCTATTCCACCCGCGATATGATCTCCGGCGCCGGCCACGACGCGGCCTACGTGGCACGCGTCGCGCCGGCGGCGATGATCTTCGTGCCGTGCAAGGACGGCATCAGCCACAATGAGGCGGAATACTCGTCGAAGGAGCAGTGCGCGGCCGGCGCGCAGGTGCTGCTGCAGGCCGTGCTCGACTACGACCGCCGGCTGGCCGCGCGTTATGGAAAATAAGCTTTTCTAGCCCACTCGCTTTTGCTCGCGTCCCGCATTGACTATGCGGTTGCCTTGCGCGCGTGCAGTGCCATGGCGATTAATGCCACGCCGCCGAACAGCATATTGACGCCGACCAAGAGCCCGAGCGCCCAGGCCGCCGTGCCCGGCAGACCGGCGAAGATGATGGCGGCCAGCCCTAGATCGACGATGCCGCTCACCAGCATCCAGCCCCAGCGTCCGGTCAGCTCGCGCTTGTGATCGAGGGCGAACATGATCGTGGCAATGCCCTCGATAATGAAGAAGACGACCAGCACAATGGTGAGCGAAAACGCCCCGGTCAGCGGCATGGCGAGCAACATAAATCCGACCACGATGCCCAGCACGGCCGAGAGCAGCGCCCACCAGAAGCCCGGCGCATGCCGCATCCAGAACGTCGTGAACAGGCCCGTGACACCGCTCACCAGGAAGAGCCAGCCGAGAATGATCGTCACCGCCAGAGTCGCCAGCGGCGGCAGCACGATCGCCGTCGCGCCCAACACGACCAGCACGACGCCTTCGACCAGGTAGAGAACCCAGTGGTCGTGCAGCGATTGGTTCACTGCGCGTTGAATATCGGCGATATTCGGTCGATTGGTGGACATGGCAGCCTCCCGGCGGTTTGCCCCCGCGTCGCCAGCATACACCTTCCTTGTAACGGCGGTATATCGCGCCGATACTCGCAATTCGAGCCGATGCACAATATATCGGCCGGGGCGCCGGAAGGTTGCCAGCCATGGCGGACACTTCAGCCAACGCGCAAGCTCAGGGTCCCGTGGTCGTCGTGGAGGTGGCCGCGCTTACGCGGACTTTCGGCGACCTGACCGCGGTCGACCATGTCACGCTCACGATCAATCGGGGCGAGATATTCGGCTTGATCGGCCCCAATGGCGCGGGCAAGAGCACGCTCATCAAGATGCTGACCACCTTGCTGCCGCCGACCAGCGGGACCGCCAGCATCGCCGGCTACGATATCGTGACCCAGCCCGCCGATGTGCGCCGCCGCATCGGCTATGTGCCGCAACTTCTGTCCGCCGACGGCTCGCTCACGGGTTACGAGAACCTGCTGCTGTCGGCGCGGCTTTACGGCGTCCCCTGGCGGGAACGCAAGGAACGCATCGCGGGGGCGCTCAGGCGCATGGGCCTCGCGGAGGCGGCGCATCATCTCGTCGCCCACTATTCGGGCGGCATGATCCGCCGGCTGGAGATCGCGCAGAGCCTGCTGCATCGGCCGGAAGTGCTGTTCCTCGACGAGCCCACCGTCGGCCTCGATCCCGGCGCGCGCGAAACGGTGTGGGAGCGCGTGCTCGACCTACGCGACCGCTTTCACCGCACGATGATCGTCACGTCGCACCACATGGACGAGGTCGAGGAGTTCTGCGACCGCATCGCGCTCATCGACCGCGGCCGCATCGTGGCAGTCGGCACCGCCGCCGAATTGAAAGCGCGCGTCGGCCCGGACGCCACGCTCGACGACGTCTTCATCAACCTTGTGGCGCCCACAAGCGAAACCGAATCGGGAGAAAATTATGTCGACGTCAGGCGAGCCCGCCGCGCTGCCCGCGACCACGGCTGAATGGTCGCCGGTTCTGGCGCTCGCAAGCTTCGTGACGCAGACCTGGGCGGTCACCGCCGCCGAGGTGCAAAAGCTGCGTCACGATCCGTTCGAATTGTTGACACGCGCGATCCAGCCGGTGCTGTGGCTGATGCTGTTCGGCGAGGTCATGGCACGGGTGCGCGGCGTGGCGCCGGGCAACATTCCCTATCTCGATTTCCTGGCCGCCGGCATCCTGGCGCAAAGCGCGCTGTTCGTGGCGATCTTTTACGGCATCTCGGCGATCTGGGAACGCGATCTCGGCGTGCTGCAACGCTATCTCGTCAGCCCGGCGCCGCGCGGCGCGCTCGTGCTCGGCAAGGCGCTGTCGGCCGGCGTGCGCGGCTTGTCGCAGGCGCTGATCGTCTATGTGCTGGCGCTGCTGCTCGGCGTCGGCATCGACCTTGCCCCGCTCAACATCCTCGGCGTCGCCGCAGCCATCGTGCTCGGCTCCGGGCTGTTCGCCACGCTGTCGCTGATCATCGCCTGCATCGTCAAGACGCGCGAGCGTTTCATGGGTATCGGCCAGGTGCTGACCATGCCGATCTTCTTCGCCAGCAACGCCATCTATCCGCTGTCGCTGATGCCGGCGTGGTTGAACGTGATCTCGCACGTCAATCCGCTCACCTACGAGGTCGACATCCTGCGGGCGCTGATGCTGACCGAGGGCGCGTCGGACTACGGCTTGCCGCTCGACTTCGGCATCCTGGCGGCGACAGCCGCCGTGCTGGTCGCGGTCGCGGCGCGCATGTACCGGCGGATGAGCTACTAGGCCCTGCTCACATCCACAATTCGTGGCCTTCCATGCCGCTGTAGATGCCGGCGACGTATTCGCCATAGCCGTTGAATAGCTGCGTCGGCACCCGCTCGCCGGTGCCGATCACCTCCTCGGTGGCTTGGCTCCAGCGCGGATGCGGCACCTTCGGATTGACGTTGGCCCAGAAGCCGTATTCCGACGCCTGCAGCTCCTGCCACATGCCGAGCGGCTGCTTGTCGGTGAAGGTGAACTGCACAATCGACTTGGCCGACTTGAAACCGTATTTCCACGGCACCGCCAGGCGCAGCGGCGCGCCGTGCTGCTTGTCCATCGGATGGCCATAGGCGCCGGTGGCGAGGAAGGCAATCTCGTTGGTCGCTTCCGCCATCGTGAGGCCTTCCACGTAGGGCCACGGGAACCAGGATAGCCGTTGGCCGGGCGCGACCTTGGTATCGAGGAAGCTGGTCATCTTGAGGAACTTGGCGGAGCCCAAGGGCTTGGCGAAATCGACCAGCTTGGCGAGCGGGAAACCGGTCCAGGCGATCGCCATGCTCCAGGCTTCCACGCAGCGGTGCCGGTAGGTGCGCTCCTCCAGCGTCATCTTGCGGATCAGGTCGTCGATGCCGACTTCAAACGGCTTCTCCACCATGCCGTCGATCTTCACCGTCCAGGGCCGCAGCGGCAGCGCCTGCGAAGCATCCGCGATGTCTTTCGAAGTGCCGAATTCGTAGAAATTATTGTAGTGGTCGTTGATCTTCTCGTCGGTGACCGGCCGGTCGAGCTTGTATTTCTCGTTGCGCTTGGCCGGATAGAGCGCGGCGCTCGGATCGGGGAGCTTGGCGAGGTCCTCGACGCGCTGCGCCTTTGCCGCATGCGGGGCAAGCGCCAGCGCGCTGGCGCCGCCGATCAACACCGCCCGGCGGCTGAAAGCCAGATGCTCCGGCGTGGCGAGACGCTCGGGGATTTCCCAGCCGCGGCGGCGGATAACGTTCATGGGGCGCGCTCCGTGATTCTGCGGCCAACAGGTACGGCGCTCCGCCCCTCACAGGCAAGTCACGGTTGCGGGAGGGTGGCGCCAGACTCGTGTCCCGGACGGTTGATCACAATAAAGCTGGGTCCCGGGTCTGCAGCGCACCACTTCGTGCCGCGCTGCGCCCGGGACACGAGCAGCCTTACTCCGCCGCCCGTCGCGCCGCGATGATCTGATCGGCGGTACGTCCCGTCAGCTCGGCCATGTGGTCGAACTTGAAGGTGAAGGAGCCGACGCCGGCGGTGGCCGAGCGCACCTCGATGATGAGGTCGCCGATCTCGGCTTCCGCCATTTGCGCGCGCACCAGGTCCCAGCCCGGCCAGCCCTCGCGCGCGTCGAAGCCGAGGATCTGCCCGCGCCGGCTCGACAGGATGGCGTTCATCTTGGCGGTGGCTTCGCTCGGGCAGACGATCTCGACCTCGTGGATCGGCTCCAGCAGCACCGGCTGGCACTGCGGCAAGCCTTCCACGATGCCGATGCGCCCGGCGGTGCGGAACGCCATGTCGGAGGAATCGACGGTGTGGTAGGAGCCGTCGATCAGCGCCACGTGCAGGTCGACGACCGTGAAGCCGAGCGGCCCGTGCTTGAGCGCGTCGATGACGCCCTCCTCCACCGCCGGGATGTAGTTGCGCGGCACTACGCCGCCGGTGATGCGCTCCTCGAACTGGAAGCCTGAGCCGCGCGGCAGCGGCTTGATCTCCAGCACCACGTCGCCGAACTGGCCGTGCCCGCCCGACTGTTTCTTGTGGCGGCCGCGGATATTGATCGGCTTGCGGATGGTCTCGCGGTAGCCGACCGTCGGCGGCCGCGTAGTGACCGGCACCGCGAAGCGGTCGGCCAGCCGCTCGGTGGCGACCCGCAGGTGCATCTCGCCCTGACCCCAGATCACCACTTCGTGGCTTTCGGCGTCATGCACGATGGTGAGCGAGGGGTCCTCCTCGGTGAGCTTCGTGAAGGCGGCGCCGAGCTTGACGTCGTCCTTGCGCTCCTTGGCCTGCACCGCGGTGGCGAGCACCGGCGCATAGGGCATCACTTCGATCAGCGAGGGATGCGCCTGCTTGCCGGTGGACAGCGTGTCGCCGGTCTTGGCGCCGTCGAGCTTGCCGAAGGCGACGGTTTCGCCGGGGCTCGCCTGCGCGCGCTTCTCGAAATGCTGGCCCATCAGCTTGAACACTCCGGAGACGCGGCCGGCCTCGCGCTCGGGGGTGTTGAAGGTGGTGCCGTCGCCGGCCTGGCCGGCCAGCAGCCGCGCCACCGACATCTTGCCGCCGTGCGCGGTGTGAAAAGTCTTGAGCACCAGCGCCACCGCCTCGTTCTTGACGTCGACGCCGAGCCGCTGCGCGGTTTCCGCGATGCCCGGCGCTTCGTGGCGCAGCGCTTTCAGCAGGCGTAGCACGCCGTTCGAGCGGGTGGCGACGCCGAGCAGCACCGGCACGACCATGCGCTCGCGCAGTTCCTTCGACAGATCGTCGAACACCTTGTCGCGCGGCGGCTCGATGTCCTCCAGCAGCTGTTCCATGAGCTGGTCGTCGTGATCGGCCAGCGTCTCCAGCATGGTGAAGCGCGCTTCTTTCTCGCGGCTGGCGTCTTCGCCCTTGAGCTCGACAATCTCCGACGGCGCGTGCTCCTTGTAGACATAGGCGCGCTCGAGCGCGAGATCGACAAAGCCGGAAATGATGTCGCCGTTCCAGATCGGAATCTGGCGCAGCAGCAGCGGCAGGCGCGAGGCCGGCTGCAGCAGCTTGATAGTCTCGCGCACGCGCTTGTCGGCCTTGTCGATCTTGTTGAGGTACAGGAAATGCGGAATGTTCTGGTCTTCCAGCTCGCGCAGGATCAGTTGCAGCTGCGGCACCTTCTTCTCGTCGGCCTCGCAGACCACGACCGCGGCGTCGACCGCCGGCAGCACGCTGCGCATGTCATGGATGAATTCGATCGAGCCGGGGCAATCGACGAAGACGTAATTGTCGCCCATGAAATTGCCGGTGGCGAAGGTCGCCTCCACGCTCATCTTGTGGCCGCGCGCTTCCTTGCTGGCGTCGCCGACCGTGGTGCCCGCATCCACCGAGCCTTGCCGCTGGATGGCGCCGGTGCGGGCGAGAATGGCCTCTAGCAGAGTTGTCTTACCGCTCTGGAACGGGCCCACCAGCGCGATGCACCGGGGACCCTTGGGTGCCGAGCCATTTTGTCCCATGAATACCTCCCTTGCCGGCCGGGAGGTCGGACCTGGTTTCCCGGCCCTTGTCACACCATCGTCGCAGTAGTGGCGGTGGCTGGCAAGGGCGCATATCGCCCCTGTGGTGGCGGTGGATTACGGCCCGGCGGTGAAACTCAAATCGACCGCCTGGCGCGCGTCGACTTCACCGTCGATCAACCCTTGCGCCTTGTACCAGGCCACCTGGCGCGCAATGTCGCCGATATCGATGCGCGCCCGCGGATCGATGAAATAGGCGCCGGCCTCCACCGCCGCCGCGCCGTCGGAAGCGCCGGGATAGACATAGCGCGCGATGATCGCGGCCGCAGTGTTCGCCTTGACGTCGGCGACGCGCTTGCCGATGCGGTCGCGCCGCAATAGCGCGGCGGCATAGTCGGCGACGCCGCGGCGATAGGCGCGCACGAACTTCTCCACCGTCGCGCGCTGCGTCGCGATAATCCTGGGCGTGGTGAACAGCGCGCCGAGCTGTTGCTCATCCAGCTCGGAATACCACCCGATCAGCTTGGCCTGGCTCGCGGTCAACAGGTCGCGCGCATATTGGGAGGGCAGGATGGCGGCATCGACCTTCCCCTCCGCGACCGCGCGCGCCACCGCGTCGAGCGATTGCAGCGGCTTCAAGATGGCGCCGTCGAGCGTGAAGCCCTTGGCTTTGGCGATCTGCCCGAGCTGGTAATGCAACGTTGAGCCGAGCCGGCTGATGGCGATGACCTTGTTGGCGAGATCGGTATAGCTGTGCAAGCCGCGGTCATAGGCCGCGTTGGACGCGACCACCTCGTTGCCTTCGAAGCCGCGCCGCTCGCGCGCCTGCGCGGCGATCGCCCTGATCGCGCCTTGGCCGGCGAGCGTGAAGGTCGTCGCGCTGAACATCGTGAGGCCGAAATCCACGGCGCCGCCGGCGAGCGCCTGCGCGACCGGCCGCCCCGACGGGTAGGCGCGCAGCGCGAGGTCGAGGCCTTCGTCCTTGAAGTAGCCCTGCGCGGCGGCCAGGAACAGCCCGCCGTTGGCGGCGTGCGGCACCATGCCGACCGTCACGCGCTCCTGGGCGGCGGCGCTGAAGGTGCTGGCGATGAGGACGAGGATCGCAAAGGCACGGGAAAACATGCGCGGAGATTAGCGGAGCGTCGCGCGATTCGCCCTTTCTTCACCTCTCCCCGCAAGCGGGGAGAGGAAACAAGCGTCACTTCAAATTCCCGCAGAATCGCTGGATGCGCCGGCAGGCCTCTTCCAGGTCCTCGGTCTTGGTGGCGTAGGAAATGCGGAACGCCGGGCCGAGGCCGAAGGCCGTGCCCTGCACCACCGCCACGCCTTCGGCTTCCAACAGCTCGGTGACGAAATCCTCGTCGCTCGCGAGCTTCTTGCCGGTCGGCGCGGTCTTGCCCATGGTGCCGGCGCAGGACGGATAGACGTAGAACGCGCCCTCCGGCGTCGGGCACTTGATTCCGTTCGCCTGGTTCAACATCGACACCACCAGGTCGCGCCGCTCCTTGAAGATCTTGTTGTGCTTGGCGATGAAGTCTTGCGGCCCGTTGAGCGCTTCCACCGAGGCCCATTGCGACACCGCCGCCGGGTTTGAGGTCGATTGCGACTGGATCATCGCCATCGCCTTGATCAGCGGCTCAGGACCGCCGGCATAGCCGATGCGCCAGCCGGTCATGCAATAGGCCTTCGACACGCCGTTGATGGTGAGCGTGCGCGGATAAAGCTCGGGCTCCACCTGCGCCGCCGTGCTGAACTTGAAGTCGTCATAGACCAGGTGCTCGTACATGTCGTCGGTCATGACATGAACATGCGGGTGCTTCTTGAGCACCTCGGTGAGTGCCCTCAGATCGGCGCGCGTATAGCCGGCGCCGGTAGGATTGGACGGCGAGTTGAGCAGCACCCATTTGGTCCTCGGCGTAATCGCCTTCTCGAGCTGCGCCGCCGTCATCTTGAAGCCGGCCGCCATGCTGGTGACGACCTCCACCGGCTCGCCGCCGGCGAGCAGCACCATGTCGGGATAGCTGACCCAATAGGGCGCCGGGATGATGACCTCGTCGCCCGGGTTGAGCGTGGCGACGAAGGCGTTGTACAGCACCTGCTTGCCGCCGGTGCCGACCGTGACCTGGCTCGCTTTGTACTCGAGGCCGTTCTCGCGCTTGAACTTCTTGACGATGGCGTCCTTCAGCTCGGCGATGCCGTCCACGTTGGTGTACTTGGACGCCTTGCCGTCGCGGATCGCCTTGATCGCGGCTTCTTTGATATTGTCGGGCGTGTCGAAGTCCGGCTCGCCGGCGCCGAGGCCGATGACGTTGCGGCCCGCCGCTTTGAGCGCGCGCGCCTTGTCGGTGACGGCGATGGTCGCCGACGGCTTGATGCGCTTGAGCTGCTCGGCAAGGAAAGCCATTGCGAATCTCCATAGGCGTCGCACGGACGCGTGCTAGGTAATGGGACCGCGCCGCCACGGCAAGCGGCAAACCATGATGCACCCATCAATCGTGCTGATAGTTGTGGTTTTTTGACGCCTGTCCCGCCCGCCGCCGCCCGGCGGCGGCCTCGCGGGCGGCCGCGGAACCGCGTAAACGGCAGGGTCGCTTGCCACCGCACATCCCGCACCTGCGAACACGGTGCGCCAGCGCGGGGGATGCCGGCAACCCGGCGCTGGCGATTTGCGTTGGTGCCGATACAATAGCCGCCCAAGAGCCGGTCAACGGTCGCAACCCCAGCAGGGAGCACGCTGATGCAGCTCAATGCCGAGCAACTCGCGGCCTTCGACGGGCAGGGTTACTGCTTCTTCCCCAATTGCTTCTCCGAGGACGAGATCGCGCTGCTGCGCGCGGAAGCCGACCAGATCCTCAAGCTCGACCGCCAGGAAGTCTGGCGCGAGAAGACCGGCGCGCCGCGCACCGCTTTCGCCGCCCATACCTTCAGCGAGGTGTTCGGACTGCTGGCGCGTCATCCGCGCTTGGTCGAGCCGCTGCGCCAATTATTCGGCGAGGAAGTCTACGTCCACCAGTTCAAGCTCAACGCCAAGGCCGCCTTCGAGGGCGACGTCTGGCAGTGGCACCAGGACTACGGCACCTGGGCGCGCGACGACGGCATGCCGCAAGCGCGCGCCATGAACATCGCCGTATTCCTCGACGAGGTGATGCCGATCAACGGCCCGCTGCTGCTGATTCCGAAAAGCCACAAGCAGGGCGTGTTCGAGGCCGGACACGACAAGCTCACCACGTCCTATCCGCTGTGGACGCTCGACAAGGACACGGTGACCCGGCTGACGCGTGAGGCGGAAGACGAAAACGGCGTCGGCATCGTTGCGCCCACCGGCAAACCCGGCTCGGTGCTGATGTTCCACGGCAATCTCGTGCACGCCTCGCCGCCCAACATCACGCCCTACCCGCGCAAGATCGTCTATCTCACGCTCTGCGCCGTCTCCAACCACATCACCAAGTTCACGCGGCCGGAGTGGATCGCGCACCGCGATTTCGCGCCGATCGTGCCCGCGGACGACGATTCGCTGCTCGAATATGCCCGCGCGCACCGCGAGGCGGCGGAATAAAATTTCCGTATCCGGCGCGTCGAGAGACTGTCGTTCGAAATTTGTACGCAATTTAATAATGGCGCGCCCGCTGTTGCAGTGCGAAGGCCATGCAATTGCCGGACTTGGCGTGCATCCGTTTTGCGCGCCAGATATTCGGGGTCCCGGGAATGTACACGCTCTACTCGATGCAGCGTTCCGGCAACAGCTACAAGGTCCGCCTTGCGCTGGCCCGGCTGGGCATTCCCTATCGCCAGGTCGAAGTCGACATCCTGCAAGGCGAAAGCCGCACGCCCGAATTCCTCGCCAAGAATCCGAACGGGCAAATCCCGCTGCTCGAGGTCGCGCCCGGCCGCTATATCTCGGAATCCAACGCCATCCTCTGGTATGTCGCCGGCGGCACCACGCTGGCGCCGGACGACCGCATCGGCCGGGCTGAAGCGCTGCAGTGGATGTTCTTCGAGCAGCACAGCCTGGAGCCCAATATCGGCGCGGCCTATTTCTGGCTGGCCTTGATCAAGGGCGGACGCGATTTGCAGCAGCACGCGCTCGAGGACTGGATGGAAAACGGCTATCGCGCGCTGGGTGTCATGGAAATGCACCTCGGCAAATATCACTATTTCGTCGCCGACCACTTCACCATCGCCGACATCGCGCTCTATGCCTATACGCACCTGGCCTCGACCTGCGATTTCGACCTTTCCCGCTTCCCGGCGGTGCGCGGCTGGCTTTCCCGCATTGCCGCGGAGCCCGGCCATGTGCCGTTGAACTGGCAGCCCGACGAAATCGCCGTGGCGGAGTAAGGCTCAACATTGCAACGAGCGCTTTTCACCCTCCCCCGCGAAGCGGAGGGGAGGGTCGGATCGCGTCGCGTGTAGCGATGCGATCCGGGGTGGGGGGCCTTCTCAATGTACTCGCCATCTCCTCCCCCACCCCTGACCCCTCCCCGCCACGCGCAAGTGCGCGTGGGGGAGGGGAAAAGCGCAGCGGAGAGAGCGACGCGCCGTTCACGTTTCGTTAACGATTGTCACAAAATGGCCGCGGTTCGCCACCCGCTTTGCCCAAATCGGAACCAACGGTTGCCCGGTTCCCGGTAAATTATGAGCGGATAGGAACAAGCGAATCCTTTGCACGTTGCCACCTTCGCCATGAGCAAGCCTATTGAAAACACCGGCTTTACGCCGCCCGCGGACCGCAGCCTCGGCGGCCAGCGGCGTAACCTTGCGCTCGCCGAGCTGATCGCCAGCATCACGCTCGCCATCGCCACCATCGTCGTCGTCACCGTCGTCTCCGCCGGCGTCGCCCGCGCCAACGTCGCCGACGGCGTGATCGGCCATGAAGTAAGCGTGTTTGCCGTCGCCCTGTTGCTCGGCCTGGTCTTCATCGGCATGAGCGGGCTGTCGTTCGCGCCGGGCAGCAGGCCGAAAAAGCGCTAACCGCAAAAGGGACTATCGGAACCCCGGCCGATGCCGCACAGTTGACGCGGCACCGATGGAGAGGGGTATGCGTTTCATCCTGGCGCTGCCGGCGATTCTGCTGGCGGCCGCGGCCGGCGCCGCCGAGACCGAGCATTTCCCCTCCTCCGCCGGCACGCTGACGGTCGAAACCGTCGCCGGCGGCCTGGTCAATCCCTGGTCGCTCGCCTTCCTGCCCGACGGCCGCATGCTGGTGACCGAACGGCCCGGCCGCATGCGCATCGTCAGCCGTGGCGGCAAGTTGTCGCCGCCGCTCGCCGGTGTGCCGCAGGTCTACGCGCACAGCCAGGCCGGGCTCATGGACGTGATCCTGGCGCGCGACTTCGGGCAGAGCCGTGAGATCTTCTTCTGCTACGCCGAACCTTACGAGGGCGGGGCCCGTATCGCGGTCGCCCACGCCCGCCTGCAGGACGGCGAGCGCTTGGACGGCGACAGGCCGCGGCTGAGCGGCGTCGCCGTCATTTTCCGGCAGCGCGGTCCCGCCGACCGCGGATTGAACATCGGCTGCCGCATCGTGCAGGCCGCGGACGGCAATCTGTTCGTCACGCTCGGCGATCATTTCAACGACGCCAAGATGGCGCAGACGCTCGACAACGACATCGGCAAGATCATCCGCATCAAGCCGGACGGCGGCGCGCCGCCCGACAACCCGTTCGCCGGCAAGCAAGGCGCCTTGCCGGAAATTTGGGCCTTTGGCCTGCGCAACGCGGAAGGCCTCGCCTTCAATCCGGCCGACGGCAAATTATGGGAGCAGGAGCACGGTCCCATGGGCGGCGACGAGATCAACATCATCGTGAAGGGTGGCAATTACGGCTGGCCGGTGGTCTCGTTCGGCGTCAACTACGACGGCTCGCCGGTGGGCGCCGGCAAGCAGCATCACGAGAGCATGATCGACCCGGTCTGGCACTGGACGCCGTCGATCGCGCCATCCGGCATGGCGTTCTATACCGGCGACCTGTTTCCCGGCTGGAAGGGCAGCCTGATCAACGGCGCGCTCAAATTCGCGCTGGTCTCGCGGCTTGCGCTCGACGGCGACAAGGCAGTGAATGAGGAGCGCCTGCTGCAAGACCTGCACGAGCGCATCCGCGACGTGCGGCAAGGCCCGGACGGCGCGCTCTACCTGCTCACCGACAACGCATCCGGCCGCATCCTGCGCGTGGCGCCGGCGAAGTAGCGGTCGTTTACTCGCATTTGGTGCAGGCGTAAGCTTTCGCTCAGGCTAGGGGCGATCATGCGCAAAATCCTGACTGTCCTCGTTATCGCCGGCGTGACCGCCGTTTCCGGCTCCGCTTGGGCCAAGCCGAAGGCGCAATGCAACCCAAAAGACAAGGTCACCAGCAACTGCAGTGCGATCTGGAAAGCGATCGGGCTGCCGGCCTATACCGGAACGGCGGCCGGCAAGACCGCCGTCTGCCATGACCGCTACGTGACGTCGAACGACAACGCCAGCAAGACGCCCGATTGGGTCGTCGAGCTTCTCACCAAAGCCAAGCTCACCAATAGATACAGCCGCCCGCCCGTCGATTTCACTCCGGATCCGTGCGTACCGGACGATGGCTCCCCGGATTCCGGCGACTACGAGAAAACCGCCGACAAATTCGCGAAAGGCCACATGGCTCCCTCGGAGGATTTCAACAACAGCCTCGTCAACATGCGTGACACGTTCTATTTCTCCAACGCCGTCCCGCAGATCGGCACCAAATTCAACGGCTCGGTCTGGAAGACATTGGAAACTGAAGTGCGCAAGGCCGCCGTTGCGCGCAACACGCTTTATATGATGTCCGGGCCGGTGCGCGGCGACGGCGTGCATCGCACGATCGAGATAGCCAAAGCCGACAACGCCTGCGGCGGCGCCATCGAGCTCGACGCGGTCAAAACGGCGATCGTCTGCAAGGCCGTCAACAAGAAACAGGCTACGACCTGTTCGACCGGCGTGGTGGTGCCAGTCGCGCTCTACAAGATCGCCTACGATCCGAAGGCGAACGCGGCCTACGCCTTCGTGATGCCGAACCGCGCCTATCCGGGCGGGCAAGGCCGCGACTATCTCGAAGAGTGGCGCGTCAATGTCGGCGTGATCGAAAGGCTGACCGGGCTGAAATTCTTTCCGGACTTGCCGCCCGAAAAGCGCGCCAGCCTGATCGACAAATGCGAGCCGACCACGCTATGGCCGTGAGCGCCGGCCAAAAACAGAATTAGAAAAAACCGAAATAGCCCTCACCACTTGTGGAACACGAAGAACGCGCCGGCCGCGATCAGCGCGAAGCCGAAGCCCTGGCCCAAGGTGATCGGCTCCCGCAGATAGACATAGGAAAACACGGCGAATACCAAGAACGTAATCACTTCCTGCAGGGTCTTGAGCTGCGCCGGATTGTAGATCGCGCTGCCGTAGCGATTGGCCGGCACCGCCAGGCAATATTCGACGAAGGCCAGCCCCCAGCTGATGAGGATCACCTGCCAGAGGGAGACCTCCTTGTAACGCAGGTGCCAGTACCAGGCGGTGGTCATGAAAACGTTGGAGCCGACCAGCAGCACGACCGGCAAAAGATAGGGCGACAGGTTTGGCATGGTCTTCTCGGCAGGTGGGGAAAGCTCGCACACGGGGCGATGCAGCGGAGGGTCGACCGCTGCGGAACGCTATCCACAGGCGTGGGCCGCCTGTCAACGTCCCGTCATATCGCCGCGCTATCGAGAGAATGCTTCTGTCGTTTGTTGCGTTTGCGTCATCCCTTTGCGGTCCCGTGCGGCTAACCCTGCTCTCCCGGGACCGCAAATTTTTTGGGCCGCCCCGTCGCACGACGGTTTTAGCCGAGCCCGGTTCCGCCGTCGCGCCCCTCATCCGTAGCGCAGCTTCATGGCCAGGATCGGCAGCATCAGCGCCAGCGTGACGGCATTGGAGCCGATCAGCGGCCAGTCGCCGATGCCGAGCCCGTAGACCAGCCAGAGCCCGATGCCGAGGGTGAAGGCCGCGGTCGCCGGCAACGACAGCGCGCGCGTGTTTTTCTCGCGCACCACCTTGAGCGCCTGCGGCAGCCAGCACAAAGTGGTGAGCGCGGCTCCGGCGATGCCGACGAGATCGATGAGATGGCCGAGCATGTCGGCATTGCCATAGCGGCGATTCGGCGCTGGAATGTGACAGCCAAAGTTAGCCGGCGACAGCGAGGCTTCCGCCATGACCGCACCCGTCACGCCGAACCCGCCGCGCCGGCTCGCCTGCGCGCGCTGCGGCGCGCCGTTCGAATGCAGCGGCGACGCCGGCTGCTGGTGCGCGGCCGAGCCTTACCGGCTGACGATGCCCGCGAGCGCCGCCGACGATTGCCTCTGCCCGGCCTGCCTGCGCCAGGCGGCGCAATCCGCCGGTCCGCTTGCGCCGGCGTGACTGCCGGCCCTCCTGCCACGCTCTCGACACGAAGCGCCTCTAACCGTCGCGCGGAATCAAGATCTGTGAAATAACGCCGGCGCGCGGCGCCCGCAAAGCGCCCGCCTGCACGAGAACCGCGATGTTCCAGCTTTTCGAACGCTGGGTGAAAATCACCGCCCTGCCGAAACAGTCCGAGCCGCCGGCCGGGCTGACGGCGTTCTATTGGCATTTCGCGCGGCAGACCAAGGGCGTGTTCATCGGCCTGTTCGCTGCCGGCTTCGCCGTCGCGCTGCTCGACGTGATGATCCCGGTGTTCATCGGCAAGGTGGTGACGCTGGTGACCGACAGCGATCCTGCGGCGCTGCTCACCAAGGCCTGGCCGATGCTGCTCGGCATGGCCGGCGTGCTGCTGGTGCTGCGGCCGGCCGCCTATGTCACGCAGCAGTTCATGATGAACCAGGCGATCGCCGCCAACGTTGCCAACCGCATCCGTTGGCAGAACCATTGGCACGTGGTGCGCCAATCCTGGGCATTCTTCCAGAACGACTTCGCCGGCCGCATCGCCAACCGCGTGATGCAGACCGGCCCGGCCTTGCGCGAGAGCCTGGTCTCGCTGCTCACCGCCGTCTGGTTCATCCTGATCTACGGCACCTCGGCGCTCATCCTGCTCGCCTCGGCCAACCGCTGGCTGGCGCTGCCGGTGGTGCTGTGGTTCGCCGGCTACACAGTGATGCTGCGCTATTTCGTGCCGCGCATGCGCGACCGCTCGAAGACGACGTCGGAGGCGCGCTCCATGCTGACCGGGCGCATCGTCGACACCTACACCAATATCGTGACGGTGAAATTGTTCGCCCGCGCGCGCGAAGAGGACGCCTATGTACGCGAGGCGGTCGACCACCACACCGGCAGTTTCCAAAATCAAGTGCGGCTCAACACGCTGTTCGGCCTGACGCTCAATGTCCTCAATGCCCTGCTGATCACCGGCACCGCCGCCTTCGCCATCGTGCTGTGGACGCACGGCCACGTCACGGTCGGAACCGTCGCCATGGCGCTGCCGCTGGCGACGCAGATCGTCAGCGCCTCCGGCTGGGTGGCCTGGCAGGTCACCGGCATATTCGAGAATGTCGGCGTGGTGCAGGAAGGCATGATGACCATCGCCCGCCCGCACACGCTGCTCGACAAGGCCGACGCCGCGCCGCTCGTCGTCAGCCGCGGCGAAGTGCGCTTCGAGGACGTGCGCTTCGGCTATGGCCGGGCGACCGGCGTGATCGACGACCTGACGCTGGTGGTCGAGCCGGGCGAGAAGATCGGCCTGGTCGGCCGCTCCGGCGCCGGCAAGTCGACGCTGGTCAACCTGCTGCTGCGCTTCTTCGATCTGGAAGAAGGCCGCATCCTGATCGACGGGCAGGACATCGCCGCCGTCACCCAGGAGAGCTTGCGCGCGCAGATCTCGGTGGTCACGCAGGACACCTCGCTGCTGCACCGCTCGATCCGCGACAACATCCGCTACGGCCGGCCGAACGCGAGCGAAGCCGAGATCGTCGCCGCCGCCAAGATGGCGCACGCGCACGAGTTCGTCGTCGAGCTCGAGGATCTGCAGGGCCGCCGCGGCTACGACGCCCATGTCGGCGAGCGCGGCGTCAAGCTGTCCGGCGGCCAGCGCCAGCGCGTCGCCATCGCGCGCGTGATCCTGAAGAACGCGCCGATCCTGGTGCTGGACGAGGCCACCTCCGCGCTCGACAGCGAGGTCGAGGCCGCCATTCAGCAAAGCCTCGGCACGCTGATGCGCGGCAAGACCGTGATCGCCATCGCCCACCGGCTTTCCACCATCGCGCAGATGGACCGCTTGGTGGTGCTCGACCGCGGCCGCATCGTCGAACAGGGCAGCCACGCCGCGCTGCTGCGCGCCGGCGGCCATTACGCCGCGCTCTGGCGGCGGCAGTCCGGCGGCTTCATCGACGCCGACGCCCCGCAGCAGGCGGCGGAGTGAGCGCGGCCGCGTGCCCCGGATGCGGCGCAGCACGTAGCGTGAGCGGAGTGGTGCGCCGCTGATCCGGGGCCCAGCTTTCTTTCAAAGCAACCGGCGTCCCGGGTCTGCAGCGCACCGCTTGCGCGCTGCGCTGCGCCCGGGACATGCCGCTCTTTTCACGGCCGCCGGCACAAAGGATAATGCGGCTTCCGCCCCTACTAACTTCAACTACGAAAGCCCCCGCCATGATCATGGAAATCGCTCAGATCGAAATCACACCCGGCATGGAAAAAGAATTCGAAGCCGGCGTGAAAAAGGCCGCGCCGATCTTCAAGCGCGCCAAGGGCTGCAGCGCCATGATGCTGACGCGCTCGCACGAGCATCCGCAGCGCTACCGGCTGTTCGTGCGCTGGGCCACGGTGGAGAACCACACGGTCGACTTCCGCGGCTCCGCCGACTTCCAGGAATGGCGCAAGCTGGTCGGCCACTGCTTTGCCGGGCCGCCCGCGGTCGAGCACGTCACGGAAGAGTCGCGGGCGGCTTCTGAAAGCAGGCCGCCAATGCGGCCTAGCTTTGCACGAGATCGATGTGCTCGACCGTCGCCTGCGCGGCGGCGGCCATTTCGCCGCGCGGCAGCAGCGTCACGCTCGGCTGTGGCGACAGCCGGTCGGCCCTTTGCAGCTTAGCCAGCACGTCGGTGACGTTGAACGAGGCGCTCGAATGGTTGGCGCCCATTTGTCCGTCGCCCACCATGATGTTGAAAAAGCCGAGCGTCCCGACATAGCCGGGGTCGGACGGCGTTGCCTTCGCGCCCTCCGGCAGGTTGAGGTAAACGTCGTACACGACCTCGCCCGGATCGGCATGCAGCATGATGCCGCTGAGGATGAGATACGCGGTGCGGCCGGCTGAAGCCGCCAACAGTGGTGCGGCGCGCGGCGCGATCCCGACCGGCGGCGCGGGCGGCGTCAGCGCCGCCCGCACGGGCGCGTTGCCGAGCCCGATCGCTTGCGTCACCTTCGCCATCGACTCGGTGGGCGCGGTGGCTGCACTGAACGGCCGCGCTGCGAGCACCGGCGCGGTGCTGACCCCGGGCGGCACGTAGTAATCGTCATAATCGTAGCCGAGCAGCGCCACCCGGTCGGCGCCGGCGACCGGCGCCGACACCGCCCCGCCCAGCGCATTGGCGAACACGAAGTTGCGGTTCGGCCATTTCGGATTGAGGCGGCCGGGCAACCGGTTCCAGCTTTCCCACAGCCGGTCGATATTACAGTGATGCAACCAGAACACCGGATCGTTCGCCGCGGTGGGGATATGCCCCATGTTCTTCGTACTGCCGACGTCGACATGCACGGCGCCATGAATGCCGTTGTCGAGGATCGGACAGAATCCGACCTCGGTCGGCTGTCCGTTCACGGTGACGACCTTGTAGTAGACGGTCTCCTTAAACGCGTCGCCGTTGATCGGAATGCCGCCGGGGCTGGTCTGGATCGGCTTGCCGTCGTTGACGACCTTGTATCGCTTGGCCTGGTAGAGCGGGCTCTTGCTGGCGCGGAATTCCGGCGGAATGATTGCCGCACTGGGGCCGCTGCCTAGATAGCTCCAATAGGGCAGCGTGAAGGTGTCGCTCTGCAGAACGCCACGGATAATGTCTTCGAAGTAATAGACGAAATAGCGGTGCCAGGGCAGGAAGAAGAGCTCCTGAAAATAAGTCGGATCGTCGGTGTTGTCGCCGTGCGCTTGGCAGTCGTCCCACATCTGCTGCGCCAGCAACCGGTGCGGATCGTTGGCCGGCTTGCCCTTATAGACGTCGTTGATGGTCTGGGTCTTGTGCGCCTTGACTGCGCTCCAAGGACCTTGCGGTCCAGGAATCCAGTGCGTGTACCATTGGAAGTCCCAGTTGCGCGGGTCGCCCTTGGGGATCTTGTTCATCATCGTGTCGACGGCCTGCGCGTAGAGCTTGAGCATCGCCTTGCCCATGGCGCTGGTGGCGCTGTAGCGCGTGCGCGTGGCCGCTGCGGAGGATCTCACCCAATGCGGTGCCGACAGCGCCAGACCGGCCGACGCGCCGGCAGCAATGACAGTACGCCGCGTGATTTTTGCCATGATCGACCTCCTCATTCACTTGGTAGAGGTACGCGAATATTTCTAGTATAGGTAGAAATGGCGCGACAAGCAACATTGCGCCAATACGGCTTCGTGCGCGCGGAAACGATGGCGCGCTAAGGCGCCACTGCGATCAACGCAATGTTGGCGATTACCGCGGTCGCGGCGCGGCCGGCCGCGGGATCGTTCGGAGCAATGGTCACTGTCGGGTGGTCGCTTAATCCGCCGTGGCTGCGCAGCGCCTGCAGCAGACTAGTCACGTTGAACATGGCGCTGCGCCGCCCGGGCGCGGCATTGAAAAAATTCAAGTCGCCCACGTAATGCCCGCCATCGCGCGCCGGTGCGGTCCCCGCCGGTAGATCGAGATAGACTTGATACCCGGTGCCAACCGGTTGGTCGGCGCGCAGCCCCTGCAGCACCAGATAGAGTTGATCGGACGGCGCGAGCGCGCCGACGCGGCTCTGCAAACTGCCCGGAGTTTCCGGCGAAGGCGCGAGCGTCACCGACACCGGCTTGTCGCCGAGCGTTAGCGGCTCGCGCTGGCTCGATTGGGCGAGCGGCACGGTCTGTCCGGCGATCGCGGGCATGGGCCCATAGACCTGGCGCAAGCCCGCCGCCATGACGGCGAGACCGAGTGCCGCAGCGGCCGCGCGGCACAGGATCGGCAATGCGCGCCTCATCAGCACACCTTGGCCGCAGGGTGCAAAGGCGATGCGGCCGAATTGCGGCTGCGTCGGCTTGCGTGCAAGGCGCGCCGGCGCTGGCGGGGGCGTGCCCCGCCAGGCCGCCCGCCTCGCTACGCCGCCACCTTCGGCAGTGCGGCGAGCGCCGCCTGCAGCTCGGCCTCGTCGTAGTCGCGGTCCTCCAGCTTGCCGGCGAAATAGTCCGTGTACGCCTGCATGTCGAAATGGCCGTGGCCCGACAGGTTGAACAGGATGGTCTGCGCCTTGCCTTCCTTCTTGCAGCGCAGCGCCTCGTCGAAAGCGACGCGGATGGCGTGCGTCGCTTCCGGCGCCGGCACGATGCCCTCGGCGCGCGCGAAGGTGACCGCCGCCTCGAAGCACGGGATCTGCCGCACCGCGCGCGCCTCGATCAGGTCGAGCTCCTTGAGATGGCTGACCATCGGCGCCATGCCGTGATAGCGCAGGCCGCCGGCATGGAAGCCGGGCGGAATGAAGGTCGAGCCGAGCGTGTGCATCTTCACCAGCGGCGTGAGATGGCCGGTGTCGCCGAAGTCGTAGGCGTATTTGCCGCGCGTGAGCGAGGGGCAGGCCGCCGGCTCGACGGCGATGATGCGCACGGACTTCTTCTCGCGCAGCTTCTTGCCGAGGAACGGGAAGGCGAGCCCCGAGAAGTTCGAGCCGCCGCCGGTGCAGCCGATCACGATATCGGGCCAGAAGCCGGCCATCTCCATCTGCTCGATCGCCTCGATGCCGATCACCGACTGGTGGATCAGTACGTGGTTGAGCACGCTGCCGAGAGAATAATTAGTGTCGGCATTCTTGGCGGCGACTTCCACCGCCTCCGATATGGCGATGCCGAGGCTGCCCGGCGAGTTCGGCGTCTTGGCCAGGATGGCCTTGCCGCTGTCGGTTTCGTTGCTCGGGCTGGCGATGCAGGTGGCGCCGTAGGTCTCCATCAGTGCGCGCCGGTAGGGCTTCTGGTTGTAGCTCACCTTCACCATGAAGACTTTCACTTCGAGCCCGAACAATTGCCCGGCGAAGGCGAGCGAGGAGCCCCATTGGCCGGCGCCGGTCTCGGTCGACAGCTTCTTGATGCCGGCTTCCTTGTTGTAGAAGGCCTGCGGCACCGCGGTGTTCGGCTTGTGGCTGCCCGGCGGCGAGACGCCCTCGTATTTGTAGAAGATGCGCGCCGGCGTATCGAGCAGGCGCTCGAGGCGGCGCGCGCGGTAGAGCGGCGCCGGCCGCCACAGCTTGTAGACCTCGCGCACCGGCTCGGGGATTTCGATCTCGCGCTCGGCGGAGACTTCCTGCGCGATCAGCGCCATCGGAAAGATCGCCGACAGGTCGGCCGGCCCGATCGGCTGGCCGGTGCCCGGATTGAGCGGCGGCGGCAGCGGCTTCGGGATGTCGGCCGCGATATTGTACCAGGCCTTCGGAATGCGATCTTCCGGCAAAAGATATTTGACGCTGTCACTCATACTCCCCTCCCGGGTTACGCTTGTTTGTGCCGCCATTGTGCAAGTTCTTGCGCGCGAGCGCCACTGGGGCCGAAGCGCGCATGGCCGCCCTTTCCTCGCCCGCGGACTCGCCCCATATTCGGGGCGATGGCGAAAACCCCTCCGAAAAAGCCGAAAGACCCGGCCAAGCCGACGCGCGCCAAGGCGGCGCGGCCGGACGAGCCGGCAACGCCGGAGGCGCTCGCCGACCTGCTCAATCCGGCGATCAACAAGGGCACCGCGGGCCTGGGTTCCGGCACCGGACTCTCTTTCACCTCTCCCCAGCGGGGAGAGGTCGACCGAGCGAA
>Ga0316624_10000154_pt1 | contig 21155 bp, 16 predicted proteins | sample OWC_Aug_N3_C1_D5_FD_207657 | JGI IMG/M metagenome (GOLD analysis project Ga0316624, IMG submission 207657) | Wetland soil microbial communities from Old Woman Creek delta, Ohio, United States - OWC_Aug_N3_C1_D5_A | ecosystem: Environmental > Terrestrial > Soil > Wetlands | place: USA: Ohio... | reverse complement strand
CCCTATCGCAGGAATGGGCGGCAGAGTAGGTCTTAAGGGGACAGACGGGGAAGCTGCCCTCCAAAGAGCTACCGAGCTTGCCGCAGTTCCTGTGTGTCCTCAGAGAGCCGTGACAGCACTTCGTGCGATCGAATCTGTGACAGACAATATCATAATAGTCACTTATCCACATGAGATGGGCCAAGATGAGGTCCTAGAGGCAGGACTCGATCCGGTGGTCATTGGGCGAATCGATCGAGAAAAGACTGTCGCAGAAGACACTCGGAATGCTGTGAAGGATTTCATGAAGATGAAAGTGGACTTGGTCCTGTTTGCCGGTGGAGACGGGACTGCCAGAGATGTATGTGGTGTTCTCGATCGAACAATACCTGCATTGGGTATTCCTGCTGGCGTGAAGATGCACTCGAGCGTGTTCTCGGTCAGCCCTGCAAAGGCAGGTGAGCTGGTTGCGATGTTCTTCGCAGGAGCGGCCTCGCTAGCTGAAGGTGAAGTGATGGATATAGACGAGGATGCCTTCAGGGCAAACAGACTGAGTTCCAGACTCTACGGCTACATGACTGTGCCCTATGCGAAACATCTTGTGCAACCTTCAAAGAGCGGCTCTGCCTGGGCCCCGGAGGAGCAGGCGAGCCAAAGGTCGATTGCTGAAGGAGTAATCGACGACATGGGCAAAGGTTTCTACTTCATGGGACCCGGAACAACCGTAAAGGCAGTGTGTGACCTCATCGGAATCGAGAAGACACTTCTTGGAGTCGATGTCATCAGGGACAGGCGCATGCTCTGCAGAGACGCGAACGAAACCGACCTGCTGGGATACGTTGACAGTGGTTTGGTTCGCATTGTCGTGGCTCCCATTGGGAGCCAGGGCTTCATCTTCGGAAGAGGAAACCAACAGATGAGTGCCCGAGTAATCAGGAAGGTGGGCCGAGATAACCTCATCATTCTCGCGACGCCGAATAAGCTGGCCTCGCTGGGAATCGGTGAGCCGCTTCGTGTTGACACGGGAGACCCGGAAGTCGACCAGCTGCTAACTGGTTACGTGCGTGTCATAGCAGGGTACAGAGAAGAAGTCGTGATGAAGGTTGTTTCGTGAACCTGAGCAAGAACTCACTCGTCTTTCTGGGGTCTGCCCGGAATGATGTACTCTGCACCGTCGTCAGATCTGACTTTGACGCAGCCACAGAGAGAGCACCTGAAGTAGCGGTTGGAGTTCTTGCCAGCTTTCTCATCTCCGACGTAGTCAAACTTGTGTTCGCAAGCCATGATTCAGCCCAGCCTTCTTGGCCTTCAAACGATGCCTATGAGCTTTTCGAGGCACACTGCTACCCGACTACCAGCACAAGAACGCCGGCAACAATTAGGAGCACACCGATTATCCCCTTTGTAGACAGACGTTCCCTCAGGAAGACTACTGCAGTGACAGTCGCAAACAGAGGAGTTATCGAAGACAGTGGCACGACGAGAGCCGCAGGCGCAAGGATGAATCCCCAAGTCAAGAGATACCAGCCGACTCCATAGGCGATTAGGCTTCCCAGCAGGAGCAGGGCCACAGAATGCCTATCCAGCTTGAGGAATCCATGTTCTCTGTCTGCGAGCGGCGCGGCAAGCAGGAGAAGCATCCCTCCTGATGCCGTCCTTAGAGCGTTCAGGGCAAAGGCGCCCTCTATGCCGGCGGACGCCATCGAGGCAAGGGCTTCGTCTAGAAGGATCATGGCCACTGAATACAGAAAAGCTGTACTCAGACCTGCTATGGCACCGCGGCGCATTGTGTCACGCGACACCACCGGTTCCCTTCCCGCTCCCCTATGCATCAGCAGCCAGACTCCGACGAGAATGGTAGCTGCACCGCCCGCAGCATGAGGCAAGACCTCTTCGCGACCGAGAACAACCTCAAGCCCGAGCGAGAACATTGGATAGGTGGCGACAAGACCAACTGTCCTTGCCACTCCGACCAGCTTGAAACCTGTCATGTAGAGGACATCGCCGACTCCAAGGCCGACCATTCCACTGGCCATGGTCAGCATGACGATCTGTGGGGCAAGGGCCGTGTACGGTGCGAAGCCCCATAACGCAAGGACGATGCCCACAAGGATAGCTCCGGTACTCGTAAAGCGAACTATGCTCGCTGAAACAGCACTTGTTGACATCAATGGTCTTCTGTAGACCGTGGCGGCTACCGCAAAACAGAAGGCCGCGGCGATCGCAGCAAGCTCACCAATCATACCCCGTCTGGCTCCGATTCAGTCACAGGCGCACGGCCGGACTCTCTTGTATTGTGCCACATTCTCAGCGTCCATTGTCCAAGTTCAAAAGTCCAATCGTGTATTTGTTCCTTGTGCAATCTTGGGTGTCTGCATTAGAAGGTTTTTTAAACCTGTTTCTCATCGTTCGAAGCCCAGTTTCCAATGTGTGAGTGGTATTGAGGATGAGCAAGAAGACACCCCTTGACGAACTCGATGTGGCAATCCTGAAGGAACTTCAAAAAGAATGTAGAAGCCCGCTGCAAGAGATTGCCGACAAGGTTGGAGCACCGGCCTCAACTGTTCACTACAGGCTCAAACGACTTGAAAAGGCAGAGATTGTTGAAGGTTATTTCGCCAAGCTGAATCCGGAGAAGCTGGGGTTTGACTACACTGCCGTTATACACATCAGGGTCGACCTAACACCGGGATACTATAACACGATAGGCAAAGAGATTGCAAAGATATCCGGTGTCTGGGCTGTCTACCTCATACTGGGCGATTACGACCTCCTCGTTTTGACAAGGTCCAAGGACCGAGAGAGCTTCATGGCCATCGTCGACCAGATTCTCCAGGTGAAGGGAATCCGCCAGTCGTCCACTTCGGTTGTCGCCAAACTCATAAAAGAGGACACACGACTGGATCTCGATTGACCCAGCGTGAACCCCTACGTCAGCCTAAGGATAGATGCGACTCACGGTCCTCGGAAACGGCACTGCGTCTCTGATATGCTCTAGATTGAGCATCCAAGCAATGAGCCTGTCGATTCCTACCCCGAATCCGGAGTGCTCAACAGAACCGTAGCGGCGGATGTCGATGTACCACTTGTACTTCTCCGGATTGTCACCTATCCTCACGAGGTTCTGGATCAAGGTTTCGGCATTGTCCTCACGCTGACTGCCGCCAATGATCTCAGGTCCGCTTGGCGCAAGCAGGTCATCATTCTTGTATGTTCGCGGGTCTGCCTCATTGTTCTTCATGTAGAATGACTTGATCTCTTTGGGGTAGTACTGAACAAAGAGGAAGTTCTTGCGGTCCTTGGTGAGTATCTCCTCTGCCTCCGTCCGTATGTCGTCGCCCCATTTTATGTCTAGACCACGCTCTTGGCAGAACTTGATTGCCTCGTCGTACGTCATCCTGTCGAATGGTGGCTTGATTGCCATGAGCCTCCCGGGATCCACTCCCAGTTCCTTGAGTTCGTTCAAGCGGTTCTTGGCGACTGACTGACATATATGGCTGATCAGCTCTTCTTGCCGCTTCATGTTGCACTCGTGGTCGCACCAAGCCTCTTCGGCCTCGAGATGCCAGTACTCGGTCAGATGTTTCCTTGTGCGTGACTTCTCTGCTCTGAACGACGGTGCTAGTGTGAACACTCGTTCCATTGCGTACAGCTGTGGCTCCAGATGCATCTGGCTGGTCTGGGTCAGGAACATCTTCTGCCCGAAGTAGTCGACCGTGAACATGTCCGCACCCTCCTCACCCATTGTCGCCACGAACATGGGCGAGGTTGTTTCATAGAAGCCGTTCTTTCTGAGATATTCGCGGGAGGCCCTGAATACCTCATCCCTGATCTTTAGGGTGTTAGTGATGGTCCGCGAGCGCATCCACAGATGTCTATTGTCATTGAGAAACTCCACGCTTTGACTCTCGGTGATTGGGAACTCCTCCGCGAAGTGGAGGACACCAAACTTGCTCACCTGTACCTCATAGCCGCCGACGGCTCTCGGGTCCGCCTTGACAACGCCCTCAAGCGTCACAAGTGACTCGATGAGCATCTTGTCTGCGTCGGCGTACTCCTGCTCGCTCACGACCGCCTTCTTTACGACAGTCTGGACGACTCCTGAAGGGTCTCTGAGAAGGACGAAGATCATGTTCTTCTGCTTGCGAAGACGGTGAACCCATCCTCGAAGGTGAACTGCCTTCCCTTCATATTTGCCTTCCAGTATGTCGAGTACGTGGATGTATCTCATCATGCTCACCGAACATTGTACTGGTCTGGCCCAGTCTGTCCAGACCAAGGCCCCCTGAGGTATGAAGGATAAAAGGGTGACGGCGTACCGAGCCGTCACATCCCCTAACGACGACGAATGTACAGGACCACTAGAATGACAGCTAGGGTCAGGCCAGCCAGGCCGCCGACGATGCCAATGAGCAATGAGATCTGCGATGAGAATACCGTCGCCATTACTGTCGATGATGCAGTGTTGTTGCCTAGGTCGCGGACTGTCAAGACGACATAGTGGACGCCTTCCGAGAGGCCAGAGAATATGAATGAGATAGAGTCAGATGTCCAAACGTCCTCCACGACGACGAATCCATCCACCGCGATCGTGTAGTTCTGCTTGAAGTCATCTGTCACAGTCCAGTTTCTGACTACATTCAGGTCGCCGCGATAGTAGTACACATCAGTGGGTTCAAAGACGAACACTGGTGCTACGTCATCGGCCTTGACTGTCACGGTGACACTGTCACTGGCCTCGTTCCCACTTGTATCGTTGGCGGTCAGAAGGTAGACGTACACGCCGATTCCGAGTCCTTCGAGGCTCACTTGGGCGAATGGTTGACTTTGTGATAGGGACCCGTTCGCTACGAGTTCACCATTTCGGGTTATCGAGTAGTGGTCAAGGTTATCATCTGTCACATTCCATCTCAATGAGTAGCCGGTTTCTGTGTAGTAGAATGTGACGTCCGCGGGACCTGATATCACTGGTGTGACATTCTCATAGATTCTCAGTCTTATGACGTCCTCAGCAGTGTTCAGGTTGTTGTCCGTGGCGACCAACTTCACGGTGTATCTTCCAAGTGCGTAGCCAGTGACGTTGAGGAAGAAACTCGTCTGGTTTGTCCAAGTCACTGTCTTCTTGCTCACATCATCGACAAACGCTTGAAGTGTCTTCGGGTGCTCGTCGAAGACTTGCCAAGTGATTGTGATATTCGACGTGCCCACTAGGAATTCCTGATCACCGGGGCCGCTGACTACCGGGTCTCTCACATCAGTACTTGCAGTGGTCAGGTCGCGGTAGTAATCGCCGCTGCCAACAGGCGTTCCATTGAGACTGACAGTCCAGTTGACGAAAGCAACTGGCAGATCGACGAATAACACGGTTCCATTGGCGGGAGTCACTTTCACGCCGATTACCGTCCCATTCTTGTAGGTGACATTGACCAATGCTCCCACGATGGGCGCTATCGTGGTTTCATAATATGTGAACACTTCCAAGTCGTAGTAATCGGGGCTGCCAGTGAATGGTCCAATCGTCTGGTGCACAAGGAGCAGGGTGCCATCGGATAGGAACGTGCCTTGCGCAAGGATCGTGCCTGCGTAGGAGCCCGTCATGACAGTCACTTTCCACCTGTAGCTACCGGTCGGGATGTCATAGAAACTGACCTGCCCTGTGGAGCCAATCACGACTTGTTGGTAGACGCTTCCGTTACCAAGGAAGTGAATACTGAAATTCAGACCTTGAGCGGGATTGCCGTCGATATCGAGTACTGTGGCTTTCAGGTCGTCGTCATCATTGTCAGCCTCAAGGTTGCCCACCTGCACAGTCGCAAACGCGTCAGGTCCGTCTGACAAGAGAGTGCCGGTCTTCGTTGCCCCTGCCCATGTGACTCTCCATTGGTAGGCTCCTTGCGGAACATTGTAGAACACAGCAGTGCCATCGCCGAACGTTATCTTGGACTGGTACTTGGAGGAATTGCCTGCGAAGGAGAGAGTGACATTCGCCCCAGCTACTTGGAACGTGTAGTTGTAGACTCGGAATAGGAAGTCGTCGTCATCGAATGCCTGGAGATAGTTGAACGTGGTGTTCTGGACTACCAAGCTGGTGGCTGCGACAGTAAGGTTCTTGGTCGCCGCAGCAGGCTGTACAAGCACTGAGTCATCTCCCAAGGATGCAGGAGATGCCAATCCTGTGAAGAACAGCAGTATCAAGAGGAGTGCTACTGCTCGATTCGAATCGCTCATCAAATGTCACACTCTAAATCTCAGACGGACTTCGCCAGCCCAGTGGCTAGCCGGGCTCGAACCTTTGAACGGCATAAAAGCATTTCCCAGAACGTTCAGGGCCTCCTGACAGGATGTGGCTCAGCCTGACAAGACAGCTAGGTTCCAGCCGCGAGCGTGCTATGCCTTTAAGGTTGAGATGGTTGGAAGAATGAACCACAGACGCGCGGGATCTGAGTGCAATCGTGTCATGACCGTGAAACACGATTTAGCACGCCAAAAGCGAGTCTTTAAAAGGCGACTTATAAGTGCCAATCCAATCTTTATAAGGCGGGAGCATAGATGCCACGTCCGAAGCCAAAGACCAAGATTGAGAACGTTGTCGCCTCGGTGATACTGAATCAGCGTCTCGACCTCGACGAGATCGCTGCGACGATGCCGAATGTTGAGTTTGACCCGGAGCAGTTTCCTGGACTTGTATATCGTCTCAAAAGTCCGAAGACCGCAACCCTGATCTTCAACTCTGGCAAGATGGTATGCACAGGCGCCAAATCAGAGAAGGAAGCCAAGAGAGCTGTCCACAAGATTGTCAAGAACATCAAAGAAGCCGGGATCGAGATCACTGGCAAGCCCATCATTGTTGTCCAAAACATTGTGGCCAGTGCGAGTCTCGGCGCGGAGCTCAACCTCGAGCTTGCAGCGATGAAGCTGGAGAACACGCTCTATGAGCCAGAGCAGTTCCCCGGTCTCATATATCGTATGCGTGACCCAAAGGTGGTTATCCTTCTGTTTGGCTCTGGCAAGCTGGTAATCACTGGTGCCAAGTTTGAGCCTCAGATTGATGAGGCTGCCGAGAAGGTCATGGACCGTCTGCTTCAGCTAGGTGTCATGAGAATCCCAGAGGGAGAGGACTGGGGTCAGGATGATTATGAAGCGGCAGAGGAAGAAACCGCGGCCCCCGATGAGGACCTTGAAGACGAAGACTCGTGAATGTACGTACATGATTGTGGAGTCGAGTACCGGACCCCCGTATCAGGTCCGGGGCTCTCCTTTCTTCTTCTGAACCGTGAGTGGCACTGACTGTGCGAATGGTCAGCAAAGCCGCCCTGTTGCACCGCTCTAGAACAGACTGAAACCTATCGGCGGTATAGAGATCGCGAGTATCACCATTGCGAGAACAAATAGTGCCATTCTTGCTTTCGAGATAGGAATCGTATCATTCAGTGGCCCGGGATGTCCTCCTCTCCCCGATAGAAAAATGACAAGAATGGCCATGAGAAAGAACCCGGCCAAGAACATCAGGGCAATCGCTGCATATCCGATGTACCTGTGTTTCTCCTGTGACACTACTGCTCTCAATGCATGCCCTCCGTCCAGTTGGCTGACCGGAAAGAGATTGAGAGACGTGACCAGACATCCGACCCATCCTGCAAAGCCAACAGGATGGATGTACAGGGTTCCGCCTGCCGGCACGAACCCGGCAAAGAAGTAGTCCAGTATCGTGAATATCAGCGGGACCCCAAGCGTTGACGTCTGATTGGGAAAAGCCGCGTCTATTGCCGCAAGTTGCTCAGCCGTCACTGGCACAGACATCATGTATCCTATGACAAGAACGATGATTGTGACCGCGAACCCGGCGAGAGGCCCCGCAACCCCCAGATCGAAAAGGTCTCTGCGATGTTTCGGGGGGCTCTTCTGTTGAATGAAAGCGCCGAATGTTCCGCCCAGTTCTGGAATGCCGGGTATGAAGTACGGGGGAGTTGCTTCGATTCCTCTCCTTTTTGCAGTCAAGTAATGTCCCATCTCGTGCGTGAAGAAAATGCCAATTATCGAGAGCATGAATATGGCCGTCACAAAGATGATATCATAGATGGTCCAGCCTCCCGGATAGAAGAGCGTCAGAAAGACCGGGCTGGTTGCCTGAAAGAAACCGGCCATCGCTATGGTGCATAGAGTTGTAAAGAACAGAGCGTAGTTTATCCTGACATCAGACTTGGGCTGCTTCTGGACGGGTACAAAGCGTGCCACATACTCTCCTGCCTGCCGGTCTCTCCAGCGAACCACGGGCCACACTCTGAGCTCTTCTGCCCGCCGGTCGATGTCGTCGAAGACGCGTGTCTGTTCTTCGACCGACGGCACCTGACCGCTCAGCCAGTGGAATGCAAAGGTTGGCATTCCATATTCAATTGCGCTCGCGGTGACAAGGAAGTGAGTCGAAAGAATCGAGTTCAGCTCGGTGAATGTCGGATAACTGAGCACCCCGCTGCTGAATGAATCATCATCTTGTGACACGTTGACTCATCCTCTGTACGTTGGCAGGTCGGCTTCGGAAAGTAGTCCTATAAGAATAGTGTCTACGGCACCGTTTCTCTACTCACCAGTCATCTTGTGGAGGTCAAGTCCGTTGGCAAACTCAAATGCCCGGTGAACTGTCCCAAGGAGGTCCATCGGCCTCTCCGATGTACCCACCGCCGCACAGGGAACGCCAAGAGAACTGAGCTGCTGAAAAAGCCTGTTCCTTGGTTCAGGTTGCGATGATACGACCATTAGGTTTCCTGAGATGAGACGCACATCGCCCTCCTCTGACGTTATGATATACTCGCCCGTAACTTGGGAAACCTCCGATCCCGTATGAATGACTACATTCCTCTCCTTCAGGGCTTTCAATATGACCCATCTGGTTGTTCTGCCGAGGTCTGTGCCTATGGCCGGGCTCCTCTCGATGATATGGACCTCTTCTGCCTTCTGGCTCAGGAACAAAGCGACGTAGCATCCAACTGCGTCTCCCCCGATGACGAGAGCTTTCCCAGGGCTGTCAGGTGGGTTCTCTAGTGCATCATGCGCGGTCATCACTGCGGCCGACTCGACTCCTTCTATTGGAGGCGCAGTGGGTATCGTGCCTGTGCTGCACACAACGAAGTCGAAACCATTGCTGAGGTCATGCACAGTTGCGGCTCTCCCGAGCCTGAGGTCTACTCCCAGTCGCCTCATCTCTCTCCACATGAATGAAACATAGGCTGCAAATTCGCCCCGGCCCGGCACCCTTGCAGCAAGTCTGAGCAACCCTCCCGGAACTGTGTCCTTCTCGAACAGGGTCACTTCGAAGCCTCTCTGTCGGAGTACCCTAGATACTTCCATTCCGGCAGGTCCTGCTCCTACTACTGCGATCTTCCCCTGTCCTTGCGGGCGGAGGCCACGGGTTGACTCATAGCCCGCCTGCGCGTTTATTGCACATGTCACTGGTCCCAGCAGAAAGACCCTGTCGAGGCAGCCCAGATTGCATCCGATACACGATCTTATGGTTTCAGGCTCTCCCGCCCTGATCTTCTCCGGGAGTTCCGGGTCTGCAATCAGTCCCCTCGACATCCCTATCAGGCGGGCCTTGCCTCGAGACAGAATACGTTCTGCAACGGAGAGGCTGTTGATTCTATTGCATGCCACTACGGGTACACCGACGGTTTCCGCGATTCCTTCTGCCAGGTAGGCATAGTGACCGCGCGGAACATTCATTGTGATCTGTGGGATTCGCGTTTCGTGCCAGCCACCAGTGACATTGAAGGTATCGACGCCTGCTCTCTCAAATGTGGGTGCGAGGGATTTGTTGTCGCTTAGTGTGAGACCGCCTTCGACGAAGTCTTCTCCGCTCATTCGGTATATTACGGGGAATCTCTTGCCGACCGCAGTGCGCACAGATTCTATGATTTCCAAAGGGAACCGGGCACGGGACTCGAGAGTACCTCCGTATTCGTCAGCGCGTTTGTTCGTGACTTCGGCGAGGAACTGATTGATCAAGTAGCCAGCGGAACCAAGTATCTCAACCGCATCGAAGCCGGCTTTCTTGGCCCGTGCTGCTGCTGCACCGAAGTTGCGGACTGTCTGATGGACTTCTTCCAGTGTGAGGGCTCTCGGAGTTTCCTTTGTGAGTCTTGAAGCGACCTCCGAGGCTGAAACCGATTGCTCGCCAAGAACAATGGAATTGGCATACCTGCCTGCATGATAGAGCTGAGCCGCAATGGGAACTCCATACTCATGTGTTGTGTCCACTAAGGACGTGAGACCCTCAATGTATTCGTCCTTGCTGATCCCAATCATGTTTGGAAGGCTCATGCCAAGATGCTCGGTAAAGCAGCCTCCCACTATTATCAATCCGGGGCGATACTTCGCTCTCTCTGCATAGAAGTCGATGAGCTTGCGAGGGATGAAGCCATCCTCACAGTAGCCCAAGTGTGTTGCAAGCATGATGAGCCTGTTCTCTAGCTTGAGTCGGCCGATGTACTCAGTTTCCATGAGGTGCATATCATCGCTCCCTCAAACACGTTATCCAAAGGCCCAGATCATCGTCATGACCGCAGTGACAAGTGTCATCAGGAATGCCACGACGACACCGTACCTGATCACCTGCCCCTCAATTCCAATCTTGTCGATCACGGCGGCGGCGTTCTGGATCTTCGCTGGACTGAGCACGCTCGCAAGGCCGCCACCTATGCCGTTCGAAGCAGAAACCACGAGAGCGTTTGCCCCAATCAGGTTCGATGTTTGGATGTGATACTGAGTGAACATCTTGATGGCTGACGCCTCGCTGCCCGACACGAATCCTGCGAGCAGCCCGAGGAAGGCCGCCGTCAAGGGATACATGTGACCCAGTGAGTCGCTTGTCAGCTTTGCAAGCATGTAGATCATATTGTTCTCACCGACGGGCAGAGTCCATGGGCCGTCCCCATTGAGGACATATCCGCTGAAGTTCAGCACCTCTGCCATCGAAAAGAAGATGGCCGCAGCGAGAACAGGGCGGGGAGCTCGCTTCATGAACTTGGAAAATGTCCTGCTTGCAAGGGGCCTGTCCATCTTGAAGAAGGGCACCGATATGACAGTCGCCAAGAGCATCAGTGTGTATGCCTGCCATAGGAAACGCGTGTCGATAGCAATGGGGTAGCCGGGGACTGCAATGGGGAACTTGAGCTGATAGAACAGGAGGTCCCTGACAGGCGGTATCAGGTTCGTGCCCAGACACAGAAGAACCAAGACTGCCCAAGGTATGCTTGCCCTTGATAGGCTCATCTTCTTCTCGGTTTCTAGATCTTGTTCATTCAGCGTGCTCCTCTCTATCATGCGGCGCTTTCTGATTTTGGTGTAGAGAAGGAGAACGACAATCACGGCCGCTCCTGCGAAGACGTTGGTGAGGGTCGTCTGGTTCACCAAGGGTGAGTTGGCTACGATGGCTGTGCCACCCGCTGTGACACCGCACAATACAGCCAGCAAGACTCCCTCTCTGTTGACCAGCAGCTTCCTGCCGCCAGCAATCCATAGCATCGATAGGGCGATTCCCGTCGTGACTATCGGCATGTAGATTGCAAAGGTAGAACCCGCCTGTGAGAGTGTTATGTCGGTCGTAGTGGGATTGTAGTTATACTCCCCCCAGAACACGGTTGCAGGAACGCCCAGCAGAGCAAACGTCGTCAGAGGGTCGTATCCGATAGCAGGAAGTGCCACTGCGACCAAGGGGTTGAAGCCCAGCGCGAGCATGACTGGCGGAAGCATGGTGACCGGCGTCGCACCAATACCGACCAAGAAGAGGCCCAGTCCTAGGTTGATTATCATGATTTGCAGAGACCGACTGCCGCCACCCAGGGTCTTGAAGAATACAATGAGTCGTTGGAGCGCGCCGGTTTCCTGCATATAGGTCATCATGAGTATAGATGTCGCCACCATGAGCGAAATCGGGAAGGAGTTCACGATGCCTGCCACGCTGGCGGTAAGTGCGACGACAACATCGGTCTGAAAGGCGAAGATGGCTATTAGCACTGTGACTAGCCAGACCACGATACCCGTCACATCCGCAGCTTTCTTCAGGAACACCAACATGATGAATGCAAGTAGGATTGGAGCTATAATGAGCAAGAAGGCGAGGACTCCATCCATCAAGTCTACCTCCTTTCAAGGTAGCCGTTGGCCCAACACCACTCGATCTGTCTTCTGATACCTTCCTGCATTGTGACTTTGGGCGCCCAACCGAGCAGCGTCCGCGCACGCTGGTTGGAATACCATCTGTCCTGGTCCATGCTCTCAATGGTCTTTGCATGCCAGAGAAACGTTGTTCCCTTTCGGTTCTTGATAGGGCTCATGAGTCCAATCCCCATCTTGGCAATCGACGTGGGTACATAGGTCTTCGGGGTCTTGACGCCGAGCTGTGATGTCACGAACTCTATCAGCTCCCTGTAGGTCATCGGCTGGTCTGGGCAGAGGATAACAGTGTTGTTCAGCACGCTCTTTGGTTTGAGCGCCTTGAGGAATCCGTCGACCACATCGTCAATGTATATGTACATGATGTGTTTCTTGCCGTTTCCCGGGAGTACCGGAATCTGCTTGTCATTAAGTGCCTTGAGGAGTTCGTAGGCAGTGTACATGTCCCCCTCGCCGAGTACCCCAGCCGGCCGGATGATCACATGGCTGAGTCCCGTGTCAGTCGATATATCGCGTATGGCCTTCTCGGCGGCAACCTTGCTCTTGCCATAGTCGAACTGGGGGTTCAACTCGGTGTCCTCGTTACCAGGCGGGAATCGAACAGGGCCGATGGCTTCCGTGCTCGAGCAGTATATGAAGCGTTCAACATTCGAGCCTACACAGGCGTTCATCAGACTCCGCGTGCCATCCACATTCACCTTGTACAACAGGGGTACATCGCTCGGGTAGAAATCGAAATAGGCTGCAAAATGAAGCACGGCATCCACATTCTTCACGGCGGCCTCAAGCGAATGACTATCAGTCAGATCCCCTTGAACGAGCTGTGCGCCCTTCTGAATGTCCCCGACGTTGCTAGTCTTGCGAACGAGTGCGACGACTTCGTGGCCCTCTTTCACAAGCCCTGCGACCATTCTTCCTCCGATGAATCCAGTCGCGCCAGTCAGTAGAACTCTCGTGCCACATTCCTCTCCTACAGGACGAATCCAAGGCCGATTTATCTCTTGTCTACAGTGGCTCTGAATGCTACGTAATCCTCATTAGCGAATGCCCGACAGTATGAGATAGGAAACAGTAGCGAGGGAGTCGCATGGGGAAATCGAGGTCGGGTGAATCTTCTCGTCCGGAACCTGACTCGGACAAGGAGCCTTCGAGTGCAGCAGGATGGGTTGGACTGGGAAACAAGCTGAAGCCATCAGACCCAGACCGAGCTCTGGCCGCATTTCGCCGAGCTGTCCTTATGGACCCCAAGTCCTTGGCTGCGTGGTTGTCCATTGCAGAGCTCTGTCTTGCAGGAGGCGAGAAACGTTGCGCGGAAGACGCAGCCAGGGAAGCGATGGCTTTGCAGCCAACGGGTGCTGAGGAAAGCGAGCGGCTGTGCGTGCTGCTTCTGCTCTTGGGTAGGGAAGTCGACGCTGAGAGACTCGGCAAGCGGCTACTTGCTCTGAACCCCGAAGACAAGCGCTCTTGGTCCAAGCTGCGCAGCGACCTGCGAGCTAGGGCCCTGTACAGACCGCCTCTCCCGGCAGTAGCCACCGGAGCTTCGGTAGACGGAATCCCCGAGCAGGGCCAGAAGCAGGAGGCGCGAATCCCTGGTGTCACGGCGGAAGCTCAAAGGCAGTCTTGGGGCGCGAAGCAGTACACACCATCACGAGAGAGCGCAATAGATACGACCATGCCGTCCCAAGCTCTGGCGGCAGGAAGAGCTGCTCTACTTACCAGTCAGACAGAGAAGCCACCCGCATCCAGTCCGTACGAGGCTGCTCCACAAGCAGCAGCCGCCCCCGATCAGAAACCTCTTGTCACACAGACGCCGACCAGACCGCAGGGCGAGGCGGAGATGACTCTCAGGCGTCTCGTGGAGGAGAACCCGGACAGCATCAATGCAGTCAAGGGTCTCGCCAGATCACTTCATGCAGATGGCAAGCTGGTCGAAACCATCCAAGTGGCCGAAAAGGGTCTTGTCCTCAAGCCCGATGACCCTGAGCTCCTCTACCTACTGGGCTCCTCGGCGCTTGACATGGGAGACTTCGGCAAGGCACGCCAGACCCTGCAAAGATGTACGGTCGTTAGTCCACGAAGCATCGAAGCTTGGACTGACCTCGGATGCTGCCACATAGCCGAGGGCAACGCAAACGACGGTGCAAGGGCACTTCTGTCTGCGATAAGAATCGACCCAAACAACGCAAAGGCCCTTGTCTACTTCGCAACGACCCTGATGATGCAGAATCAGAACGAACGTGCGGTGAGCGTACTGATGAAAGTCCTAGAGATTGAGAAGGCGAGTCCTGCATTACTGGAGAGGGCGGCAGAGCTGCTTGACCAGCTGGGGCAGACTGCCGCTGCGAGAAGAGCTAGAACTAGGGCGGCAGCCCTGAAGCCGCAGAACCGATAAAAACAGAGCACCTGCTGACAGCTGCATTGTAGCAGAAACGCGCCCTGCCTTTACAATGCTTCACTTCTCTGAACGTCTGGCTATCGACAATGCGATGCCGAGCAAGCAGTACACCACTAGGACTATCGTGGGCACAATCACATCCAGAAGCGTGGCATTGAAGAAAGCCAGCGACCTGACCGCCATAACGTAGTACGTGAGTGGAAAGAAATAGGGCAGCCAGGCAAGATATGAGGGCAAAGCACTGAGAGGGAATAGGAGACCAGAAAGGAACATCTGGGGTATGATGAACATGGGTATCATCTGCATGATTTGCAGTTCGTTCTTCATCCGGTAGGACGCGGCTATCGCAAGCGTGACAGATCCTATGGCTAACAGAAGAACCAGAGGTACCACCTGCAAGATCGATGAGAGCAGTGTCGGAGAGAGGTAGAGTATGACACCGCTGATGAGTGTCGTCTGGACAATGCTCACACCAACGAATGCAATTGAGTACCCCAGGACAATCTCCAAGTCCCCCATCGGAGTAGAGCGCATCCTCTCGAGCGTGCCTTGTTGTCTCTCGCGTAGGAAGAAGACCCCTGATATCAGGAATCCAAAGAACATGCTCATGAAGCCAATTATCCCTGGACCTGTGACCTCGATCATCGACATTCCGGCTTCTCCATACACATACGTGACGTTCGCCTGCGCCTCGCTCTCTCGTCCAAGAGCCCGTGCTACGGCCTTTGTGAGGGAGTCTTGGACTGCCGCCAGTGCCGCCGCAGCCTCAGCATACTGTATGCCGTTCACGAACAACTCGATGGGCGGATTCTCGCCGTCGAGTGTGGCCCGGGTGAAATCAGTAGATATGTAGACACCTGCCAATGCCACTTGACTGCGGAGAGAATCTACGACTGCCGTGCGATTGTCACAGGTAATGACCGATACGTTGCCATTGTCGGATAGTATCTGTCCGAATATTGCGCCTATTGTATCGGGAAACCCTAGATCCTCATTGACCAGAGAGAGGTTGAACGACAGGTCGAGCGGGATAGCAGGAAGTGGAACTACGAATGTGATATTGGATTCCATCTGGAGTCCTCTGCTGCCGAACATGTCTATCGCAGCGTGTGAAGTCACATTTGCTATCACGCCCAGTACGTAGTTCGCCTGCAGCTCAGTCGTGACGTTGATGTGCAGGCCGATTGTGACGTTTTCTCCCCTCAAGATCCCCTGTGTAAGATCCGGCGGTAACAAGAGGGCAGCTTGGATCGACGCCCCAAAACCATCGAATGCATCAGCAGGAAGTCGATTGAAGACACTCACATTCGCATTGGTTTCGAGAAGAGATGATACCGTGGCGCCGAGAGAGTCTTCTAGAGGTTCGTCTTGAATGCATACCGCTGTCGGCACGTTCGTGACAGTTCCTGCAAATATGAATGACCAAAGGAACGTGACAAGAAGAGGAGCAGCGATCATTAGTCCTAAAGTCCTTCGGTCTCTTCGAATCTGACGCACTATTCTTCGCACCATGGCAATGATGCGGTGAGAGTCAACTCGCATGCTCATTGCTGACTCCTCCTGACATAGTATGTGAATGCCTCTTCTAGACTTGGCTGTTTCACAACAATACTGCTGACCGAGATGCCAGATGCTTGTATGGCCTGAAAGATCCGAAGGATACTGCCGCCGGCAGCTGTCACAATGAATCGTGTGACATTGACTTCGGTCGGCGCGACGTTCTGCAAGACACTCTTGAGCCGTGCAGAATCCTCTGCCCCTACAATACCGCCTATGGTGCTCTCCAACGGAAGCGAGCTGATTAGTTCTTCAGGTGCACCGTGCGCAAGTATCTTCCCTTGGAAGATCATGGCAACGGCATCGCACCTAGTTGCCTCATCAAGATAATGCGTTGTCATGACGATTGTCTTACCTTCGTTGGCCAGTCGGCGGAAATAACTCCAGAACTCCATTCGTAGCTCCGGGCTGACCCCAACTGTCGGCTCGTCAAGGAATATCAGTTCGGGATTGTGCGCAATCGCGCAGGCAAGGCTCAGTCGTTGGGCTGTTCCTCCACTGAGTACCTCTACGGTGCGATCCAGAGAGCCACTTATCTGAGTCAATTCTGCAGCACGTGCAATCAACTCTCTCCTTTTCTGAGCGTTCCGAATACCATAGCTCTCTGTGAAGAACTCGAGATTCTCTCTGGCGGTCAGATCAGGGTAGAGTGCTTTCTGCTGCGTCATGTAGCCCATGCGGGCACGCGCCTCAGGGGTGAGTTGATACGATGGTGTATCTCCGACGAAGCAGGTCCCACTTGTCGGTCGCAGAATGCCTACCATCATGCGCACAAGCGTGGTTTTCCCAGCACCGTTGGGTCCAATCATGCCTAGGATTGTTCCCTTGGGAACGTCAAGAGTGACGTGGTCCACGGCAACGACATCACCAAACTCCTTGGAAACGTCCACAACTCGAATCACATCTCGTGTCCTCCACTTGAGTGCTGTTGCCTTTTCTCGCGGCCCTTTATAGGGGTGAGCCTCTCTCAGAATCGCACTTTTGGACGTCTACCGCGCCGCTGCCTGAGAGTCCAAGACGAGAGGCTAACGGGAATACCTGAGATGTGACGCGGTGCGGAAACCCGCAGGTTCGGAAATAGCAGGAATGCTGCCGTCGGCATCATCCTTATTAGTCCACAGATAACTATCGTGATGTTAACTATGTCGAAGAAGGTCTGAGATTGGCTGGCGATCGTGTGAAACAGGTCAAGAAGCGAACATGGCTGATGCCACAGGAAGTCGAGGTCTGGTATGTGTTGCCTGCCCTGCGAAGAGAACTTGCTTTGGCTATGATTAGGAAGGAACTTCCGCAGAAGCAGATCGCCAAGATGCTGGGCGTGACCGAGCCTGCAATCACTCAGTACAAACTGAAGAACAGCAAACGAGCCAGGGGCGACCAGGTTGAGATTCCCGGGGATTTCATGCCTGAGATCGAGAAGGCAGCCGACAAGATGACGAGGGCGTGGAGTGACCAACCCTCACCTGAGGTATTCCACGAAACCATGACTCGCGAGGTGAACCGGCTTATCAAGGCTCTACGTCAGGCAGGAGTGATATGCGGCATCCACCGGGAACACTGCCACGGTGTCAAAGAGGACTGTGGCGCCTGCTGAGCACACACCTATCTTGGCTCTAGCCGTAGACAGAACACTTTTCTATGGGCCACGTCGACGTGAACCATGAACATAAAGGAGTGACAGAGTTGGACGGCGAAATAAGAGTAGAGACCGAAGGACCGATCGCAAAGGTGGTCATTTCAAGACCCGACAAACTCAACTCTGTGACACGCGGCATGCTGATAGCATTTGAAGACACCGTTTCGAGACTGGCAAACGACCGGGGAACCGTAGCTATAGTCGTTACGGGGGATGGCGACAAGGCTTTCAGTGCTGGATTTGACCTCGAGATGATCAAGTCGCTCAAGGGCGAAGACCATTATGACTTCTTCAAGATACTTGAGCGCACCATCTCTGTTCTGCGCCAGACTCGCAACTGTGTCACAGTCGCAGCTGTGAACGGATACGCTGTGGGGTTTGGAGCCATGGTCGCCTGCGCGTGTGATTTCAGGCTCTTCTCGGATAATGCCGCTATCCGATTTCCAGAACTGGACCTGTCTGTTTTTCCGGCATCTGGTGCTGCATCAAACCTCATTCACTTGGTTGGTCCTTCGCGGACCAAGGACATCTTGCTCACCGGACGTACGGTGACAGCTGAAGAAGCGCTCAGAATCGGAATCGCTGACAGGGTAGTACGGCTCAGGGAACTGATGCCTACCGTAATGGAATTCCTGAATCTGGTTCTGAAGAAGGACCACAAGCTGATAATGAGAACGAAGACACTGATTGATGGGATGACTGGAGAGGAACTCGTAGAAGCGGCTGATCTTGAGGGAGTCTACCTAGAGGAGTGGCTCCGGGAATACAAGGAAAACCCCGACAAGTGAACGAGTTGTAGACTCGAATCGCCCCATTTCTGATGGCCGCCCAGCTCGCAGTGTCCGCAGGTGAGAATCATAGACTAGGCCTCACTCGAACTGGCATGAGCGACCCCAACAGCCTTGCGGCAGAGAGCTCTACAACCTTATCACAAACTCGCATTCCTGCGCACCAGAAACCGCAGATCTCACCAGCTCCACTTCGACAGGCCTTTCAAGGATACTCTCCCAGAATCGTTTCACGAATGCCTTTGAGCAGTGGCAATAGGTCTGAGACACAGTCTTCTCAGGCGGGAGGTCCCGTAGCAGTCCGCAGAAACATCTCATCGGGGGCGTGTACTTGCTAGGTGTGTAGAACTGATGCAGCTCGTTGCCATTTCTTGCTAGCCTCGTGCCCTTCACGGGCTTTTTCACTTCCGCGGCAAGGAACTCGTCAATGCTGGCGAACTTCCTCCTCCTTGCCAACGCTCTGTTGATGAGTCCTTGATTGTGTTCAGAGCAGTTGCGTCCGCAGGCTTCCATGATCTCCATGCGGTCCTTGGAGCCAACGAGGTTGTCAAGTCGCGCGACCGCTTCCCTGACCCATTCGGCGACCTCTGGGCGTCGGGCTATGCTTATTCGCTCGCTGCCCTGCATGACTTGATCACGCACGGACTTGCCTGCTATCCGCTCCACATTTCCGCCGAACTCCTTGACCATTCCGTCGTGTGTCTTGCCCATATCGCTTGGCCGCACTATCTGGTCCCTAGCACTGTAATATCTCTTGTGCACTCACTTTTCGTCTGAAGGTGTAGCTGCAGTGTCAAGTCTTGATACGACAAACGGATAATAGCGTCAGGCCGCCCATTGCGTTTGCCAAGTGAAAGGGGACTTGTACTATGCCACATCATCATGCCAGGGAGCTACTCCTGAAGCTCTGTTTGGGAATGGTAGTGGTCATGATTGTCTACCTTCCCCTGTCATTTGGTTCGCAGGCCGTCCACAGAGAGCTTGCACAGGAAACGCTCATTGCATTTCTCTCCGTCATCGGCGCCGCTTGGGCTGGAATTGGGATGAGAAGGACCTGCTCGCCCCTGAACGCACTCCTCTTCTCTGTCTTCTCGTTTCAGGCTGTTGTCCATTTCCTGCAAGATGCACAGATCTTGCTGTGGCCTGAATCTCTCTTGGATATGGGTTCTGCCGCCTACATGCTGGCAGCGAGTACGGACGTGCAACTGACATTCGTTCTGCTCTGTGTGGGTGTACTTCTCAGGTCGAGAACGATGTCGTTCAGGTCGACCGTCCTGCTAGCCTTGGCGGCGGGCTCTGCGGCCGCACTGGCCCACTCCCTGACGGTCGCATTTGCCGTCGAATGCCTAGACGACTTCGGACTAAACGCGGCATCATTGCTGCTGGGAGTAATCTCGCTGTCGCTCATGTTCTTGCTCTCCATGTCGCTCCTGAGGTCTTCAGAGAGTCTTGACGACATTGACCGATACTGGATGATTGCTGGTCTTGTCCTGCTTGGTGCCGCGTCTACTGTCATGATCCACGACGTTGGTGCATCTTCGAGTCTCTACGGCCTCAGCTTCAGGGCCGGAAGCCTGTTGACCATGGCACTGGCAGTGGCGGTTAAGACTCAGACGGCGGACGGCATCGGGCTGCTGGATTCGCACCTCGCACCTGTATTAACCTCGGCGATGGCGATCTTCCCTTACGCTGTGATTCTTGCTGTCGAGGCGACAACCCCGGTGGCAGATCTTCCGAATCTGGGCGCATATCAGCTCGTGCATATCATCATGGCTGGCTTGTGCTTGATCATGGCATTTCTCCTCTACAGGTATGTTCAGAGAATGCCCGTGCTCATTCTCTACCCTGTTGCTGGACTCTTCGCCTTCTGGGGAATTGCCCACGCCGTAACCGCCGTAGTGTCTATTGGACCAGTTGCGGCCGCGCTTGGTGAATCTCGGTATCCGTACATAATGGGCGGCATGGTGTCAATATCGGTGATCGTTAGGGCAGGCTACTGGGCACACAAGCAGACGGTTTCGCGAGTAGTGGCTCAGCCGAAACGTTGGGTTCTGACGCGGCCGGGTGTGTTTGCAGCGCTGCTGTTCCTCGGAGTAGCAGCTGAACAGATGCTTGTGCCTGTGGATGTTTCAGGGGCTTTCGACGCTCCGGCAAGAGTAGCGCTCCTCACCACAAGTCTGATTGCGACAGGCGGTGCCGTTCCGCTATCGTATCTGATTGTCAGACAGAAGCGAACCTGGAGATCCCTTGAGGGATTCTCCTCTTCTTTCATAGCAGTGTTGCTCATACCACTCATCCTGAAGAGCGTGTTTCCAGACTTCTCACCGGGTTGGTGGTCAGCGGAGCTAGTTGGCCTGTTCGCGCTGCTCTTGATGCCTGCAATCGTGGGCCTGTTGTATATTGATGCATTATCAAGCGCAAGGCAGTCCGAACGACATGCGAATCTCTACTCCGACCTCCTAATGCATGACATATCGAATATGCATCAGGCCGCCTTGATCTCGTTGTCCCTTTGCGAGGTGGATGGAGTACCTGAAGCGTCTCGAAGCGTGGCACTGGACGATGCGCGTAGGAGCTTGACCAGAGCAATGGAAATAGTCTCGAATGTCCGTAGCATCTCTTCTGCGAAAGC
>Ga0316624_10000153_pt1 | contig 21191 bp, 17 predicted proteins | sample OWC_Aug_N3_C1_D5_FD_207657 | JGI IMG/M metagenome (GOLD analysis project Ga0316624, IMG submission 207657) | Wetland soil microbial communities from Old Woman Creek delta, Ohio, United States - OWC_Aug_N3_C1_D5_A | ecosystem: Environmental > Terrestrial > Soil > Wetlands | place: USA: Ohio... | reverse complement strand
GGCGAGCAGCAGTAGAACTTCACCCCGGCCTCGTGCGCGTCCTTGATGAAGTCGTAGATGGACTTGGGCGAGCCGGGTTTCACGAAGAGCTTTTCGGCCACGCCCTTCTTCATCAATCGGCCGGCGGTCGCCGTGCAGACAACCTCGACCTCGTAATCCATCGCCGCGGCGACGGTCGCCTGGAAGAACGGCGCGCCGAGCTCCTCGCCATTGCGGGGATCGGTATTGACCATAATGATGATGAGCTTTTTGGCCATTCCTCGGATATCCCGTTAAGAGGCTTTTCTTTTTATAATACAGGTTGCGTTCGCACGCCCCATATTGAGCGAGATCAAAACGCGTGCCGAATACATATTCCGAAAACTGAATAGATGCTATAGGGAGGAGGCAAAAAATCTTCCCTTTTCAGGTGGGCACCGATTGCGGGGGCGGCTGCATCAGATGCGTCAATTCGATCAAGCCCACCATGATCTCGCCGAGAGCGGCGGCGATCTCGCCTTGCACGGCGCGCAATTCGGCCAGCGTTTCGGCTGTCCCTTCAGGCACTTCCTCGAATTCCATGATCAGATCCTCGATCATGGCCGATTTGGCTCCGGGGTGGCCGAGGAAGCCGAGGCAGTTCCCGCGCAGTTGAAAGACCACCGGCTCGCCGCCCGTCCCGACCGCCAACACCTCGGCGTCGGCCGGCAGCATGGGGCGGTCCCGCATATAAATAGCAGTTGGGAAAGTCTCCGGCAGATGGCCGTTGAGCGCGCCCGGCAATGTGCGCCGCGCCCGCTCGACGATGAAGCGCAAGGGGGCGTCGTCGGCGCCGCCGCCGGCCGCAGTTGCCAGAATTGCAGCGCCGGCCCCGATTCCGACCACTGGCAGCCCGCGGTCGAGGAAATCGCGCGTCAGCCGCAGCTCGGGCCCGAGGCTGGGTATCAAACTACCGCTGACGACGCCCTTCGGGCCCGCGCCCAAAAGCACCAGCCCGGCGAAGCCTTCGCCGCTCGGCGGCATGATGGCGCCCGGCGTGAACGGCCGGACGTAGTGAAAGCGGATGTTGCGGCCCTCGAAATGATCCTCCATCAGCCCCAGATACTCGGCTTCGACGTGCTGGAGGACGCACAAGGTCTTCATGACTTAGTCCGTATGGGTGACAGCGCCGCGCGATACTAGCCGACCGTGGGCGTAACATATAAAACTCAACATGTGAGGAGCGCGAGGAAACAATGGCCTGGTTCGACAAGCTGCAAGAGATCGAGCCGCTCGAGGATTTGCCGTTCGACCGGACGCTCGTCGCGGGCCTGGAGAGCGCCGCGCGCGAGCGCGCATTGGGGCCGCTGCGCTTTTACACGCCGACGTTCCGCTCCTATGCCAACGAAGAGCTGAAGGGCTGCGGCAAGGCGAGCTTTCCTGCTTTCTCCATTACCGGCGGGGCCTGCGCGCTCAATTGCGATCATTGTCAGGCGAAAATTCTCGAACCCATGATCGCCGCCACCAGTCCGGCCGAGCTCGAGCGCAAGGTGCGCGATCTGGTCATGCTCAAGGACCTGGGCGGCTTCCTCTTGTCAGGCGGCTCCAACCGCCGCAACGAGGTGCCCTACGACCGCTATTATCCCACCATCGAGAAGCTCAAGCGCGAATTCCCGCAGCTGCGCATCGCCGTGCATTCGGCGCTGCTCGACGAAACGCGCGCCAAGCGCATGGAATCGGCCGGCGTCGACGTTGCCATGATGGACGTGATCGGCGCGCAAGAGACTATTCGTGACGTCTATCATCTCGACCGCCCGGTGTCCGACTTCGAGGCGACGCTGGCGGCGCTCACCGCGACCAAGATGGAAGTCGTGCCGCATATCGTCATCGGCCTGCATTACGGCCGGCTGTTGGGCGAGGAGAACGCGCTCGACATCATTTCGCGCTACAAGGTGGCGGCGCTGATCCTGGTCATCGTGTCGCCGATCTACGCGCCGCCCGATAAGCCCTTTGCCACCATCGGCACCGACGACGTCGCCAAGGTGTTCGTCGCCGCCCGCCAGAGCATCCACAATGCGCCTGTGCAGCTCGGCTGCATCCGCCCGGCCGGCCGCCACAAGCTGATCACCGATGCCTATGCGGTGATGGCCGGCTTCGACGGCATTGCCTATCCGGCCGAGGGGATCGTTGCGCTTGCCCGCGCCATTGGCCGGCCGGTGGAGCAGGAGCACGCGTGCTGCTCGATTTCGCTCGATGGTCTCGCCGGACGGCGGGCCTGCGCGGCATGAGGAAACCCGTGAGGATCGAAACGCCCGACGTATTGGTGGTCGGCCTGGGGCCGGCCGGCAGCCGCGCGGCGGAAGCGGCGGCACTGGCCGGTCTGCGGGTGGTCGCGCTCGAAAAGCGCGGCGAGGCGGGCTCGCCGGTGCAATGCGCCGAATTCGTGCCCTCGATGATCGAGCGCGATGTGCCGGCGGTCGGCGATGTCACCGAGCAGATGATCGCGCGCATGCTCACCTTCGTCGAGGACGACGAACGCGCGAGCGAAACGCCCGAGTTTCGCGGCCGCATGCTCGACCGCGGCAAGTTCGATAAGTTGCTGGCGAGCAACGCCGCCAAGGCCGGCGCCGATTGCCGCTACGGCGTCGCGGTGCTCAAGATCGATGCCGACGGAACGGTGCGTACGTCGGATGGTCTGGGCTTCAAGCCGCGCGTGTTGATCGGCGCCGACGGGCCGCGCTCGCGCGTGGGCGCCGCGATCGGCGCGGTCAATCGCGATCTGGTGGAGACCCGCCAGGTGACCGTTCCACTGGTGCTGCCGCATGACGCGACCGACATTTTCCTCAGCGCCGACTACCGCGGCGGCTACGGCTGGCTGTTCCCCAAGGGCGCGGTCGCCAATGTCGGCGTCGGCATCAGCGTCGACGGCGCGCTCGCCGACGACAAAAGCACACGCCGCGGACTGAAAGCGTTGCTGCTGCGCCTGCTCACGCGCCTGGCGATGGAACGGCGCATCGGCACCAATGGCTGGGCGCTGACCGGCGGCGCAATCCCGGTCGGCGGCCGGCTAAAATCGATCGGCAAGCTCGGCGGCACCGCGGTGTTCCTGGCAGGCGATGCCGCGGGCCTCACCAATCCGGTCACCGGCGCCGGCATCGCTTCGGCGGTGCAGTCGGGCACCATGGCCGGCCGGGCGGCGGCCGACTACGTCGGAGGCCGCAAGGCCGCGCTCGACGACTATGAGGAAGAGCTGGGCGACATATTCGACGCTGCGCTTGGCCGGGCGTTGCGGCGGCGGCGCGAGTTGCTCGCCTGTTACGTCGATGGCGGGCATCCGGACGCGTGCGCGCTCACCGACGGCTGGATCGGCTCGCCGCGCTACTGGCGGCGGGAGCCCGCATTGCGGGCCGAACGAGAAACGAAAGTCGAGGAGAGGACGCCATGAGCTGCCTTGAAATGCCGCGCCAACCGGTGCCCGACTTCCTCGACGAGGGCGACCGCGCGTTCAACGACGCCAAGACCATGCAGCCGCGCACGCCTGGTGTCATTCCCGCCGACGCGCGCAACGGCGCGCGCGTCAAGGCTCAGGACGTGCGGCCCGAGGGGCTCTATCGCCCCAACGACAATTTCCTCACCCCCAACATGCGCTCGCCCGACTACGTGCAGATGTCGACGGCGGCGGCGATCACGCTCGGGGTGATGAGCGGCTATATGCACCGTACGAGCTGCACCCGCTGCCTCAATCTGCTGCTCACTTATCCGGAAGGCTGCCGCGCCAATTGCGCCTATTGCGGGCTGGCGCGCCACCGCGAGGCCGAGCGCAACTACGCCGACCGCAACTTCATCCGCGTCGACTGGCCGGCGGTGCCCTACGACCAGGTGCTCGACATCGTCGCATCCGGCGGCGACGGCGGCCGCTTCCACCGCATGTGCATCAGCATGATCACCCATCCGCGCTCCGACGACGACACCCGCGTCGTGCTGCGCAAATGGACCGAGCGCATCAAGCACGTGCCGGTGTCGATCCTGTCTAATCCGACCACCATGACGCGGCTCGACGTGCGGGAGCTCTACGATCTCGGCGCCGACATCTTCACGGTGGCGCTCGACGCCTGCAATCCGGAAGTATTCGACCGCACGCGCGGCCGCGGCGTGCAGTCGCCGCACAGCTGGGACAAATATTGGGAAATCCTCTACGCGGCGAAAGAGATCTTCGGGCCGGAGAAATTCGGCGCCCATCTCATCGTCGGCATGGGCGAGAGCGATCATGACGTGCTGACGCAGGTGCAGAAGATCCGCGACCTCGGCGGCCACAGCCACATGTTCGCGTTCTTCCCGGAAAAAGGCTCGCTGATGGATCATCTGCCGCCGGTGCCGCGGCCGCAGTGGCGGCGCATCCAGCTCGCGCGCTACCTCATCGACTATCGGGCGCACCGGCTCGAGCGCATGCGCTTCGATGAGAGCGGCACGCTCGTCGATTTCGGCCTGCCGCAGGACGAGGTCGAGGAAGTCATCAAGGCGGGCACCGCTTTCCGCACCTCGGGCTGTCCGGGCAAGGAAGCCGACGATGTTTCCGCCTGCGACCGCCCTTACGGCGATTCGCCGCCGGGCAACATCGCGTCCTACCCGTTCAAGCTCAAACGCGACGATATTCGCAAGGTTCGCCGCCAGCTCGATAAGGGAATGCCGCGCTAGCGGCAGCTAACATGGTAGCCAAGCCGTTCCGCGTCATCGACACCGGCCTGCGCGGGGGGCGCGCCAACATTGCCTTCGACCAGGCGCTGATCGAGGCGCGCCAGCAGGGCAAGATTCCCGATACCATCCGCTTCCTGCGCTTTCGGCCCTCGGCGCTGGTCGGCGTCCATCAATATCTCAGCCATGAGATCAAGATCGACTATTGCCGCGCACACGGCATCGAGCTCGGCCGGCGGATCACCGGCGGCGGCAGTCTGTATCTCGACGAGGGCCAGATCGGCTGGGAACTGGTGTTCGACCGCGCAACCTTCGGCCCGCTCGATCTCGCGGAAGTAACGCGGCGCATTTGCGAAGCCGCCGCGCTCGGGCTCAACACGCTCGGGGTGCCGGCGCGCTATCGCCCGCGCAACGATCTGGAGGTCGACGGCCGCAAGATCAGCGGCACCGGCGGCTTCTTCGACGGCAACGTCATCTTCTACCAGGGCACGCTGCTGATCGATTTCGATCCGGGCAAGATCGCAGCCAGCCTCAATGTCCCGGTCGAAAAGCTCGCCAAGCGCGAGCTCGACAGCGCGGCAAAGCGCGTCATCACCATGCGCGAGGTCTTGGGCGATCGGCTTCCCGATCTGAAGACGATCTTCGAGGGCCTGCTTGCCGGCTTTGCGGAAGGCCTCGGCATCGCCCCGCGATGGGGCGCGATCACGCCTTTCGAAGAAGAACTGGCCGATCGCCTCTATCGCGAGGAGATCGGCACCGACGGCTATGTCGAAATGCTCGATGCGCCGGATGTCGGCGACATGCAGGTTAGCGCCTCGCTCACCGGCCGCGGCGGCACCGTGCGCGCCGATATCCGGCTGGAAGGCCCGCGCCGCGATCTTATTCGCGAAGTGCTGATCACCGGCGATTTCTTCGTGACGCCGCCGCGCGCGATTTTCGATCTGGAGGCAGCCTTGCGCGGGCTGGCGGTCGGCGCGGTGAGCGCGGCGATCGACGACTACTTCGCGCGCACGCCGGCGGATTTCCTCAGCCTTTCGCCGGGAGAAATCCGTCACGTCGTCGACATGGCTTTGAGCGGGTGCGCCGCGCAAGGCGCCACGGGTTGAGCTGGCGCACACGCACGGCCGCGTCCCTAAGTTTCCCGCAGGATTAGCGTTCGCATGAATCCGATCGATCCGTTTCTGCAACGCATGCGCATCGCCTATTTCTCAATGGAGATAGCGCTGCGCCCGGAAATGCACACCTATGCCGGCGGGCTCGGCGTGCTTGCCGGCGACACCGCGCGCACGGCGTCCGATTTGGAACTGCCCATGGTGTTCGTAAGCCTGGTCAGCCGAGCGGGCTATGTGCGGCAGGCGATCGACTCTGAGGGACGCCAGGTAGCGCGGCCCAATCCTTGGGCGCCGGAGCAGTTCACCGATCGTCTCGAAGCCATGGTGGCGGTGCCGATCGAGGGTCGCGAAGTCTGGATCCGGCCTTGGCTCTATAAGCTGATTTGCCCGCTGGGACATTGCGTGCCGGTGCTGCTGCTCGACACCGACCTCGATCAGAACAATCCCGACGATCGCCGGATCACCGATCAGCTCTATGGCGGCGACGAATCCTATCGCCTGAAGCAGGAAATCGTGCTCGGCATTGGCGGTGCGCGCATGTTGCAGGCGCTCGGCTTCAACATCGACACCTATCATCTCAACGAAGGGCACGCCGCGCTTCTAACGCTGCATCTGCTGCGCTACTTCCGGAGGCCGGCGGAGGATGTCGGGCCGAGTGAGCCGCCCTACGATCCGATCCACGTGCGCGAACGCTGCATTTTCACCACCCACACACCGATCGAAGCGGCGTTCGACCGGTTCCCTTACCCGATGGTCCAGCGGGTGCTGGACGACTACATCGAGATCGCGGCGATCAAGCGGTTTGCCGGCGAAGACGACCTCAACATGACCCGGCTGGCGCTGCGCCTGAGCGGGCACGTCAACGGCGTTTCGCAGCGCCATGCCGAAACCACCAGCCGAATTTTCCCGGGCTATCGCGTGCGGGCCATCAACAACGGCGTGCACGCGCCGACCTGGACGCATGCGAGCTTCGCGCGGCTCTATCAGGACACGTTTCCACATTGGCAGCACGAGCCGGAGGTTCTCGCGCGCGCCGATCAGCTTTCCGACGACGCGGTGTGGAACGCGCATCAGGAGGCCAAGCGCGATCTGTTGACGCTGATCAAGGAAGAGTCAGCCGTCGCGCTGCGGCCCGACGTGCCGCTCATCTGCTTTGCGCGCCGCATGACCCAATACAAACGTCCGGACCTGCTGTTCAGCGATTTGAACCGCATCGCCGCGATTGCGCGGGCGCGCCCGTTTCAAGTGGTGTTCGCGGGGATTGCGCATCCGAGCGACGCCCCCGGCCAGGGCTTGATCGAGGCCATCAACCATCATATTCGCCAAGTCGCTGATACAATTCCGGTCGTCTACCTGGCCAATTACGACCTACGGATTGCCGCGAGCCTGGTGGCGGGCGCCGACGTCTGGCTCAACACGCCGCTGCCGCCGCTGGAAGCCTCCGGCACGAGCGGCATGAAGGCGGCGCTCAACGGCGTCCTGAATTTGAGCGTGTGGGATGGCTGGTGGGTGGAGGCGCATATCGAGGGCGTGACCGGCTGGGCGATCGGCGACGAGGATGCCCGTTCCGCCGCCCACTTGGACGATGCCGACGATCTTTATCGCAAGCTCGAGCAGGTCGTGCTGCCGCTCTACTATGACGACCGGCCGCGCTGGATCTGGATGATGAAGCAGGCGATCAGCAAGATCGGCTCCTACTTCAACAGCGCGCGCATGATGCGCCGCTATGCGACCGAGGCCTATATCCGTTGAACGCGTTTGCTGGTCCGCTTGCTCTGAACCGGGCGAATTGGAATTACATGGGAAGATCAATTAGATAGATCAATAAAGCCAATCCAGTGACTAATTATCAAACCTGGGTTCCGGCAGGCTTTTTGATCGACCTCAAAACACTGCCGCCGATTCCGTTCTTTCGTGACGACTGGGTTTCTCGGCGTCAACCGGAGCGGGGCGCATCATGCCAGCTACATCGATCGCCAGCCGCGCGGATCAAAACCGCGCGCTGTGGATATCCACCATCGCATTCACGGTCTGCTTCGCGGTGTGGACGATTTTCGCGATCATCGGCATCCAGATTAAGCAGCAGCTCGGCCTCAACGAGACCGAGTTCGGCTTGCTGGTCGGAACGCCGATCCTGAGCGGCTCCCTGATCCGAATCTTCCTGGGCGTGTGGACCGATCAATACGGCGGCCGCATCGTCTACACCTTGGTGATGTTGGCGGCGGCCATCGCCACCTACTTTCTCACTTGGGCGTCGACCTATCCGGAGTTCCTCGTCGCCGCGTTGTTTGTCGGCATCGCCGGCGGCTCCTTCGCCGTCGGCGTTGCCTATGTCGCGCGTTGGTATCCGACCGAGAAGCAGGGGACGGCGCTCGGCATATTCGGCGCGGGCAATGTCGGCGCTGCCGTCACCAAATTCTGCGCGCCATTCGTGCTGGTTGCCTATGGCTGGCCGGCGGTCGCGCAGGTCTGGGCCGCCGCCATCGCCATCATGGCGATCGTCTTCTGGTTCACCACCAAGGACGATCCCGTCCTGGTCGCGCGGCGCGCCCGCGGCGAGAAACCGCGCAGCGTTTGGCTCGAGCTCGAGCCGCTCAAGAACATTCAGGTGTGGCGGTTCTCGCTTTATTACTTCTTCGTGTTCGGCGCGTTCGTCGCGCTGTCACTTTGGCTGCCGCAATATCTGATCAACGTCTACGGTGTCGACATCAAGACCGCCGGCATGACCGCGGCCGCGTTCTCGTTTCCGGCCAGCGTGTTTCGCGCCTATGGCGGCCACCTGTCCGACCGCTACGGCGCGCGGCGGGTCATGTATTGGACCTTTCTGGTGGCGGTCGCTTGCACCTTCGTGCTGTCCTATCCGCCGACCGACTACATTGTGCGCACGATCGGCGGGCCGCGCGCCTTCCATCTCGAAATGGGGGTCGTGCCGTTCACAGTGATTGTTTTTGTGCTCGGCTTCTTCATGGCGCTGGGCAAGGCCGCCGTCTACAAGCACATTCCGGTCTACTATCCAAAAAATGTCGGCGCGGTGGGCGGCCTGGTCGGTATGATCGGCGGCCTCGGCGGCTTTGTGCTGCCGATCGCGTTCGGCGCGCTCAACGATCTCACCGGCCTGTGGACCAGCTGCTTCATGCTGCTGTTCGTGCTGGTCGCCACCGCCTTGATCTGGATGCACGTCGCGATCCGCCAGATGGAACGCGAGGTCTCCGGCCCGGCGCTGGCCAAGCTGCCGCAGCTGCCGGAATTTCAGGAGGTGCACAAGCCGGCGCATGTCGGCGCATTGTCGGGCGTCGTGCTGACCGACTGGCGGCCGGAAGACACCGAGTTCTGGGACAAGACCGGTCGCGCCATCGCCCGCCGCAATCTCTGGGTATCGATACCGGCGCTGCTGCTGTCCTTCGCGGTGTGGCAGGTCTGGTCGGTGGTGGTCGCCAAGCTGCCCTCGGTCGGCTTCAAGTTCACCACCGATGAGCTGTTTTGGCTCGCAGCCTTGCCGGGTATTTCCGGTGCCATTCTGCGTATCTTCTATTCGTTCATGGTGCCGATCTTCGGCGGGCGCTTGTGGACGACGCTTGCCACCTGGTCGCTGATGATCCCCGCGGTCGGCATCGGCTATGCGGTGCAGAACCCGAGCACGCCCTATTTCGTGTTCCTTGCGCTGGCGCTGCTCTGCGGTCTTGGCGGCGGCAACTTCGCGTCGTCGATGGCCAACATTTCGTTCTTCTTCCCGCGCGCCGAGAAAGGCAATGCGCTCGCGCTCAATGCCGGTCTCGGCAATCTGGGCGTCAGCGTCGTGCAATTTCTGGTGCCGATCGTGATAACCGCCGGCGTGTTCGGCTGGTTTGGCGGCGACCCGGCGATGGTGAAAGGGCCGGCCGGTCCGATGCCACTGTGGCTGCAGAATGCCGGCTTCATCTGGGTGCCATTCATCGCAGTCAGCGCCTTCGCCGCCTGGTTCGGCATGAACGACATCGCCTCGGCCAAGGCCTCGTTTGCCGAGCAGGCCGTGATCTTCGAGCGCAAGCACAACTGGATCATGTGCTGGCTCTACACCGGAACCTTCGGTTCCTTCATCGGCTACTCGGCCGGCTTCCCGTTGCTGGCGAAGACGCAATTCCCGGCGATCGATGCGCTGCCGTTCGTGTTCCTCGGCCCGCTGGTTGGCGCCTTGTCGCGTTCCGCCACCGGCTGGGTTTCCGATCGCTGGGGCGGCGCCCGCGTCACCTTCTGGGTGTTCGTGACGATGATGGTGGGAGTCGTCGGCGTGTTATATTTCCTTGGCATCAAGGACCAGCCCAACGCGTTCTGGGGCTTCTTCGCCATGTTCCTGGTGCTGTTCTTCGCGACCGGCGTCGGCAATGCGTCGACCTTCCAGATGATCCCCAACATCATGCGGCGGGAAATCGCCCGCTTGATGCCGTCAGCCCCGAAAGACGAACAGGTGCGGCAAGCGGAAAAAGAATCCGCCGCCATCACCGGCTTCACGTCGGCAATTGCCGCCTTCGGTGCCTTCTTCATACCAAAGGCGTACGGAACCTCGATCGATCTTACCGGAGGCGTCGAAGCGTCGCTGTGGGCGTTCTTTATTTTCTACGTGAGTTGTGTTGCGATCACGTGGTTCTTCTACACGCGCCGCGGCGGCCTGCTTCACGACATCGAGCGTGGCAGGCCGCTGCCGCCCGCCGCCCCGCAACCGGCCGAATAAGGCAACAAGGAAAAACAAGATGAGTTATTTCCTCGATCGCCTGACCTTCTTCAACCGCGTCACCGACGAGTTCTCGGATGGGTACGGTATCACGACGCGGGAAGACCGCCGCTGGGAGGACGGCTACCGCAAGCGCTGGCAGCACGACAAGATCGTGCGCTCGACCCATGGCGCCAACTGCACCGGCTCCTGCTCGTGGAAGATCTACGTCAAGGGCGGCATTGTCACCTGGGAGACGCAGCAGACCGACTATCCGCGCACGCGGCCGGAGTTGCCCAATCACGAGCCGCGCGGCTGCTCGCGCGGCGCCAGCTATTCCTGGTACCTCTATTCCGGCAACCGCGTGAAATACCCGCTGGTGCGTTCGCGGCTGTTGAAGCTGTGGCGTGAGGCGAGGGCGCTGCGCACGCCGGTGGCGGCCTGGGCCTCGATCGTCGAGGACCCGAAAAAACGGGCGGCCTATACGGAGAAGCGCGGCCTCGGCGGTTTCGTGCGCGCGACCTGGGACGAGGTCACCGAGATCATCGCGGCGGCCAATGCCTACACCATCAGGAAGCATGGCCCCGACCGCATCATCGGCTTCTCGCCGATTCCGGCCATGTCGATGGTGTCCTATGCGGCCGGCTCGCGCTATCTGTCGCTGCTCGGCGGCGTGTCCATGTCGTTCTACGACTGGTATTGCGACCTGCCGCCCTCCAGCCCGCAAACCTGGGGCGAGCAGACCGACGTTCCGGAATCGGCCGACTGGTACAATTCGGGATTCCTCATTTTGTGGGGCTCCAACGTCCCGCAGACGCGCACGCCGGACGCGCATTTCTACACCGAGGCGCGTTACCGCGGCGCCAAGAGCGTGGTGATCTGCCCGGACTATTCGGAAGCCTCCAAATTCGCCGACCTGTGGATCTCGGTGAAGCAGGGCACCGATGCCGCGCTCGCTATGGCCATGGGCCACGTCATCCTGCGCGAATTCCACATCGACCGGCAGGCCACCTATTTCCACGACTACATTCGGCAATACACCGACATGCCGATGCTGGTGCGGCTGGTGAAGCAGGGTGACCGTCTCGTCCCGGAGCGGCTGCTGCGTGCCTCCGATTTCACCGGCGATCTCGGCGAGACCAACAATCCGGAATGGAAGACCGTCGCCTATGACGAAACATCCGGAAATATCGTTGTCCCGCGCGGTTCGGTCGGCTTCCGCTGGGGCGAAAATGGCAAGTGGAACCTGGAGGAGAAAAAGTCCGACGGCAGCGAAACAAAGCTGCAGCTGACCTTTGCCAGCGACAAGGATGAGCTCGCCGACGTTGGCTTCCCCTATTTCGGTAATCGCGAGCACGACCATTTCGCCGGCACCGATCATCCGAGTGTGCTGGTGCGCAAGGTGCCGGCCAAGCGCGTGCAGTTGAAGGACGGCGAGGCGCTGGTCGCCTCGGTGTTCGACCTGTTCGTCGCCAATTACGGGCTCGACCGCGGCTTCGGCGGCGCGCACGTCGCCAAGAGCTACGACGAGAACGTGCCTTACACGCCGGCCTGGGCGGAGAAGATCAGCGGCGTGCCGCGCGACCAGATCATCACGGTGGCGCGCGAATTCGCGCTCAATGCCGAGAAGACTAAGGGCCGCTCGATGGTGATCATCGGCGCCGCCATGAACCACTGGTACCACTGCGACATGAACTACCGCGGCGTCATCAACATGCTGGTGATGTGTGGGTGTGTGGGTCAGTCGGGCGGCGGCTGGTCGCACTATGTCGGGCAGGAGAAATTGCGTCCGCAATCGGGCTGGCTGCCTTTGGCCTTCGCCCTCGACTGGGGCCGCCCGCCGCGCCAGCAGAACTCGACCTCGTTTTTCTACGCCCACACCGACCAGTGGCGCTACGAAACCGTGGGTGTCGATGAAATATTGTCGCCGACCGCGCCTCCGGGCCCGTGGGATGGCGCGATGATTGACTATAACGTGCGCGCCGAGCGCATGGGCTGGCTGCCGTCGGCGCCGCAGCTCAGACAAAACCCGCTCGAGCTTGCCAAGAAAGCGCAGGCCGCCGGCCTCGAGCCCAAGGACTATGTCGCCAAGGCGCTCAAATCCGGCGAATTGCAACTGGCCTGCGAAGACCCGGACCATCCCGACAACTGGCCGCGCAACATGTTCGTGTGGCGCTCCAATTTGCTCGGCTCGTCGGGCAAGGGCCACGAATATTTCCTCAAGCATCTGCTCGGCACCACGCATGGCGTGCAGGGCAAGGATTTGGGCGAGAGCGGCCGCAAGAAGCCGAAGGAAGTCGTCTGGCACGACGAGGCGCCGAAGGGAAAGCTCGACCTGTTGGTGACGCTCGACTTCCGCATGTCCACCACCTGCGTCTATTCGGACATCGTGCTGCCGACCGCGACCTGGTACGAGAAGAACGACCTCAACACCTCCGACATGCATCCCTTCATCCATCCGCTGACCTCGGCGGTGGACCCGGTGTGGGAATGCAAGAGCGACTGGGAGATCTACAAGGCGATCGCGAAGAAGTTCTCCGAGATCGCGCCGGAAGTGCTCGGCGTCGAGAAGGACGTCGTGATGACGCCGATCATGCACGACTCGCCGGGCGAGATCGCGCAGGCGCTCGACGTCAAGGACTGGAAGAAGGGCGAGGTCGAGCCGATCCCCGGCAAGACCATGCCGGCGGTCACCGTGGTCGAGCGCGACTATCCGAATGTCTACAAGCGCTACACCGCGCTCGGCCCGCTGATGCAGAAGATCGGCAACGGCGTGAAAGGCATCGCCTGGAACACCGAGCACGAGGTCGATCTCCTGAAGCGGCTCAACGGCGAGGTGACGGAGGAGGGGACGACCAAGGGTCTCGCCCGCATCGATAGCGATATTGACGCCACCGAAGTGATCCTGTCGCTCGCGCCCGAGACCAACGGCGAAGTCGCCGTGAAAGCGTGGGACGCGCTGTCGAAGACCACCGGGCTCGACCACAAGCATCTCGCCCTTCCCAAGGAGGACGAGAAAATTCGCTTCCGCGACGTGGTGGCACAGCCGCGCAAGATCATTTCGGCCCCGACCTGGTCGGGTCTTGAGTCGGAGAAGGTCTGCTACAACGCCGGCTACACCAATGTGCACGAGCTGATCCCCTGGCGCACGCTGTCGGGCCGCCAGCAGCTCTATCAGGATCATCTGTGGATGCGGGCCTTCGGCGAGGCGCTCTGCGTCTATCGCCCGCCGGTCGATCTGAAAGCCGTCAAGCCGGTGATCGATTCGAAGCCGAACGGCGAGCAGCAGATCGTGCTCAACTTCATCACCCCGCATCAGAAGTGGGGCATCCACTCGACCTATACCGACAACCTGTTGATGCTCACGCTCTCGCGCGGCGGGCCGATTGTCTGGATCAGCGAGAACGACGCCAAGAAAGTCGGCATCGTCGATAACGACTGGATCGAGGCCTACAACTCGAACGGTGCGCTGGTGGCGCGCGCCGTGGTCTCGCAGCGCGTGAAGGACGGCATGTGCCTAATGTATCACGCGCAGGAGAAGATCGTGAACGTGCCCGGCTCGGAAATAACCGGCCAGCGCGGCGGCATCCACAATTCGGTGACCCGTATTGTGATCAAGCCGACGCACATGATCGGCGGCTATGCCCAGCAGTCCTACGGTTTCAACTACTACGGCACGATCGGGACCAATCGTGATGAATTCGTCATCATCCGCAAGATGGCGAAGGTCGACTGGCTCGATAAGCCGACCGCCGATCAACCCGCACCGCTTACCGTCGCGCCAAAAATGGAGGCCGCAGAATGAAAATCCGCGCGCAAATCGCGATGGTGCTGAACCTCGACAAGTGCATCGGGTGCCACACCTGCTCGGTCACCTGCAAGAACGTGTGGACCAACCGCGAAGGCATGGAATACGCATGGTTCAACAACGTCGAGACCAAGCCCGGCATCGGCTATCCGAAGGAATGGGAGAACCAGGACCGCTGGCATGGCGGCTGGCGCCGCAAGAAGAACGGCAAGATCGAGCCGCGCATCGGCTCGAAGTGGCGGGTGCTCGCGAACATCTTCGCCAATCCCGACCTGCCGGAGATCGACGATTACTACGAGCCCTTCACGTTCGATTACGAGCATCTGCAGAATGCTCCGGAGCTCAAGGCCTCGCCCACTGCGCGGCCGCGCTCGCTGATCACCGGCCAGCGCATGGAGAAGATCGAGTGGGGACCGAACTGGGAGGAAATCCTCGGCACCGAATTCGCCAAGCGCTCGAAGGACGTGAATTTCGAGGGCATCCAGAAGGAGATCTACGGCCAGTTCGAAAATACCTTCATGATGTACCTGCCGCGGCTGTGCGAGCACTGCCTCAATCCGGCCTGCGTCGCGGCCTGCCCGTCGGGCGCCATCTACAAGCGCGAGGAAGACGGCATCGTCCTCATCGACCAGGACAAGTGCCGCGGCTGGCGCATGTGCGTGTCCGGCTGCCCCTACAAGAAGATCTACTACAACTGGTCGAGCGGCAAATCCGAGAAGTGCATCTTCTGCTATCCGCGCATCGAAGCCGGCCAGCCGACGGTGTGCTCTGAAACCTGCGTCGGCCGCATACGATACTTGGGCGTCGTCCTCTACGACGCTGATCGTATCGAGGAAGCGGCGAGCGTCCCCGAGGAACAGGACTTATACGAGGCTCAACTCGGCATTTTCCTCAATCCGCACGACCCCTTAGTGATCGAACAGGCGCGCCGCGACGGCATAGCCGAGAACTGGCTGGAGGGCGCGCGGCGCTCACCGGTCTACAAGATGGCGATGGAATGGAAGGTGGCGTTCCCGCTGCATCCGGAATACCGCACGCTGCCGATGGTCTGGTACGTGCCGCCGCTTTCGCCGATCCAGTCGGCGGCGCAGGCCGGCAAGATCGGCCACGACGGCGCGATGCCGGACGTGCGCAGCTTGCGCATCCCGCTCAAGTACCTCGCCAACTTGCTCACGGCCGGCAAGGAAGAGCCGGTGGCGCTCGGGCTCGAGCGCATGCTGGCGATGCGCGCCTATATGCGCGCCAAGACCGTCGACGGCGTGATCGACGAAGCGATCGCCAAGCGGGTCGGTCTTACCTCGCTCGCGATCGAGGACATGTACCACATCATGGCGATCGCCAATTACGAGGACCGCTTCGTCATCCCGACCGCGCATCGCGAGGTCAATGAAGACGCCTACGATCTGCGCGGCTCCTGCGGCTTCTCGTTCGGCAACGGCTGTTCCGGAGGCACCAGCGAGACCAATCTGTTCGGCACGCCCAAGCGCGCCAAGACGCCGATGGAGGTGATGTGATGAGCCGGACCCTGAAGGCGCTCTCGGCGCTGCTCACCTATCCGACCGCTGAACTGCAAGACGCCGCGGCCGAGATCGGGCTCGCGCTCGCGCAAGACGGTCTTATCCCCCGGGACGTGTGGCGCCAGCTTTCAAAACTGACCACCGAGCTCGCGACAAACGATCTCTACGATCTGCAGGAACGTTACGTGCTTTTGTTCGATCGCACGCGCTCATTATCGCTGCATCTGTTCGAGCATGTGCATGGCGAGAGCCGTGACCGCGGACAGGCCATGATCGACCTCAAGGCGCAGTACGAGCGGGCCGACCTGTTCATGAGTACAGCGGAGCTGCCGGACTTCCTGCCGCTGTTCCTGGAATTCCTGTCCACCCGGCCGATCAAGGAAGCGTGCGAGACACTCGGCCAGCCCGCACACATCCTCGCCGCGCTGGCCGAGCGGCTGCGCAAGCGCCAATCGGCCTATGAGGCGGTGTTCCGCGCTCTGGTCGCACTCGCCGCCGCCAAGCCGAAGGACGACGAGGTCTCCGCCTTGCTCACGCTGCCCGATCCGGAACCCACTGATCTCGCGGCGCTCGACGCCGCCTGGGAGGACGAGCCGGTCAATTTCGGCCCCGGTGCCGGCGACGGTTGCAAGGACGGCCTGATCGCCCGCGTCCGCGGGGCGCTGCGGCCGGCGCCGGATATGCCCCGCACCATTCCGCCACGCACCTAGGGGGAAACGCTCATGCGCGAACTCATCACCTATATCGTGTTCGGCTGGTACCCTTACCTCTGCCTCACGGTGTTTCTGCTCGGCAGCCTGGTGCGCTTCGATCGCGAGCAGTACACTTGGCGCAGCGGGTCGAGCCAGCTGCTGCGCCGCCGCCAGCTCGCCTGGGGCTCCAACCTGTTCCATGTCGGCATCCTGATCATCTTCGCCGGCCATTTCGTCGGCCTGCTGACGCCGATCTGGGTGTTCGACTTCCTCGGCATCTCGCACACCTTCAAACAATGGATGGCGATCCTGGTCGGCGGGTTCGCCGGCGTTTTCTGCTTCATCGGCATCACGCTGCTGGTGCACCGCCGTCTGTTCGACCCGCGAATCCGCTCGACGTCCTCCTTCGGCGATATCGCGATCCTGCTGCTGCTCTATGCCCAGCTCACGCTCGGCCTCGCCACCATCAGCGTCTCGCTGCAGCACCTCGACGGCCATGAAATGGTGAAGTTCATGACCTGGGCGCAAGGCATCCTCACGCTGCAGCCGGGCGTCTCGGCGCTGATCGCCGACGCCAATCCGATCTTCAAGGCGCATCTGTTCCTCGGCATGACGATCTTTCTCGTCTTCCCTTTCACGCGCCTCGTGCACGTCTGGAGCGCGCCGGTCTGGTATCTCGGCCGCCGCGGCTACCAGGTCGTGCGCAGCGACGGCAGGCCTCGCGTCCCATCGCGGCCGCGTGCGGTTCCGGCGGAGTAGGGCCATGAGCTGTTCAGTCCACAGCAGCATCCCGGCCGGACGCCCGATGCCGGTCAGCGTCAACGGCGTCGCGATCGCGCGCGACGCCATCCAGCGCGAGATGCAGCATCATCCCGCGCAAAAGCCGCTCACGGCCTGGCAGCAGGCGGCGCGCGCGCTGGTCATCCGCGAATTGCTGCTGCAGCGGGCGCGCCATCTCGGGCTGGCGCCGGAGCCGCTCAGCGATGCGGACGGCCGCCGCGAGACCGACGATGAGGCGATCATGCGGGCGCTGGTCGAGCGCGAGGTGACGGTGCCCGAGCCCGATGACGAGACCTGCCGGCGCTATTACGAGCGCAACCAAGCCCGCTTCCGCTCGCCCGACATCTATGAAGCCTCGCACATTCTGTTTGCAGCCGTGCCGTCGGAGCGCGAGGCCTATGCGCAAGCGCGCGCCGATGCCGCGGCCGTGCTCGTCACGCTGCAGGAAAGCCCCGATAGCTTCGCGGCACTGGCGCAGACCCATTCGCGCTGCCCGTCCGGCGCGCAAGGCGGCAATCTCGGCCAACTCACCAAAGGGCAGACCACGCCGGAATTTGAGCGGGCGCTGCTCGCGCTTACGCCCGGCGAATTATGCGCCGAGCCGGTCGCGACCCGCTACGGCTTCCATATTGTTCGGCTCGACCGCAAGCATGAGGGGCGGACGCTGCCCTATGAAGCGATCGCCGGGCGCATCGCGGATTATTTGCGCGCGAGCGTGCGGCGGCGCGCCAGCGCGCAATATGTCGCGCGGCTGGTTTCGGCGGCGCACATCGAAGGCGTCGATCTCGCCGGCGCCGAGGCCCTGCGGGTGCATTGAGGTGACCGTCATGATGCTCGGCGACATACTGGCCGGTTTGGACGATGAGGCCAAGGCGACGGAGATGATCCTTGGCCTAGACGATTTGCAGCTGCTCATCGGCCTGCGCGAACAGGCCGCAGCCGATGGGGTCGATCTTGCGACATATGCGCGGGAAGTGGTGCAGCGCTATACGGCGCAGGCTTCCGACGAGGAATGGATCACGCTCATGGGCCTTATTAGCCGCTCGGACGATCCTGCCGGCGTATGCCTCAAGCGCGCCCTGAGAACGGCGCTTGGGTGATATGCGCTGCGCTCTGATCGGCCTGCCTAGTCCGAACAGCGCATGCATTCGACGTCGTAGCGGTCGATCCACTGCTTGAGCGCGCTCACCGCCGGCTCGCCGGTGGCAAGACCGCGTAAGGCGCCCTCTGGATCGTCGGGGCGCAGGCGCGCGATCCAGCCCGTTCCATAGGGATCGACATTGACGAGGTGCGGATCGGCGAGCAGGGCCTCGTTGCGCTCGGCGACGGTGGCCGCGAAGGGCACCGGAATGCCGCCCACCCATTTGCCACTTTCGAGCGTAGCAACGTGGCGGCCGGGGCGCAGCGCCGTGCCCAGCTTCTTGATGTGCACGGAGAGCACGCGGCCGCCCATGGTCTGCGCCGGATCGGTCACGCCGATGGTGATCAGCCCGTCATTGCCCAGCCGCAGCCAGACGTAGTCGAGATCGTAGAATAGATCCTCCGGCAGTTGGCAGCCGCGGTATTCCGCCATGGTTTCTCCTCCCCGTTCTCGCCGGCCGCTGCGCGCGGCCTGAGGGCTCAACCGCCCAGCCGGGCGGCGGCCGCTGCCGCGTCGGCGCCGAGCCGCGCCTGCGCGGCCGGATAAAGCTCGGCCTCCTCCTTCTCATCGTGCCGCTCGAGCAGCGCCCGCATGCTGGCGGCGATGCGGCCGTATTCCTCCGCGTCGCGCGCTTGCAGCGCGTCGTCGAGCTCGTCGAAGAACACGCGCAGGTCGCGGTGTCCTTTGCGCAGAATGGCGGTTAGCGGTGTCTCCGCGCCACCTTCGACCGCCGGGAACAGCACCTGCTCCTCGACCTCCATATGCCGCTCAATGCCGCGGCGGAAGATGGCGAAGGTCGCCGCCGCCTCATCCCACCGCGCCGCGCCGACATGCGCGACCGACGCCTCGAGCGCCTGCTCCAGGCGGCGATGATCGTGCGTAAAGGCCTCGCCGATGTTTTGCATGGCAAAAATATAGCGGTCACGGGCGCCCGCCGCTTGATCAGGATCAAGGCGCGGCTGGCCGCGGCTGGCAAGCATTCTAGGGGGAGAATCGGCATGAAGCTGCAGTTGCTGGTGTCGCAGTGGTGCCCGACCTGTCCGGCGGCGGAGAAGGTCTGGTCGCAAGCCGCCGCGCACGCAGGCCTCACGCTCGAGGTGCTCGACGTCGGCAAGCCCGAAGGTCGCAGCGTCGTCGTCGAACATGGCATTCGCACCGTGCCGGCGATGGTGATCGACGGCAAGCTCCGCTCGCTTGGGGTCTGCACGCTGGGCGAAGCCTCATCGATGCTGTCGCCGCAGTCTCAGGCGGGCTAGGTGCTGCCTGCGGCCTCCCCACGCCGCGCCAGGAAGCCGCGCGACGGATCATAGGCAATGATCGCACCGACCATGAACAAGGCGGTGCATCCGCACACGACGGCCAGCGAGATCCAGTTGATCTGCGCATAGAGCGCAAAGCGGATGAGCTCGACCGCGTGCGTGAAAGGATTGAACTCGCAAACATGGGCGAGGAATGGGCTGCCCTCGCGCACCCGCCAAATCGGGTACAGCGCGGAGGAGGCGAAAAACATCGGGAAGATGACGAAGTTCATCACGCCGGCGAAGTTCTCGAGCTGCCTGATCACCGAGGAGATCAACATGCCGAGCGCGCCCAGCATCAGGCCGGAGAGCACCAGCGCCGGCAGCACGTAGAGATAGCCGAGCGGCGGCGGTTCGATCTCCCAGAACCAGGCGACCAGCAGAAAGACGTAAACCTGCAGCAGCGAAACGGCGGTGCCGGCCACGAGCTTGCAGCAAAGCAGGTACCAGCGCGGCAACGGGCTCACCAGCAGGGTGCGCATGTTGCCCATCTCGCGATCGTAAACCATCGACAGTGACGACTGCATCCCGTTGAACAGCTGGATCATCGCGATCAGCCCGGGCGTGATGTATTCGGCATAGAGGATATAGGTCTGATAGGGCGGGATGATCGACATCCCGAGCACCTGGCGAAAGCCGGCGGCGAAGATGAACAGCCATACCAGCGGCCGCACCAGCGCCGAGATGAAGCGCTCGCGTTGATGCAGGAAGCGCAGGCTCTCGCGCCAGATGATGCCCTTCAGGCAGATGGCGTATTGCCGCAACGAAAAGCCGCTACTTGCACCAGCTGTCGGGACAACGCTGCGGGTACTGGTGGCGGCGGTGCTCATGCCGCCTCGCTTTGCGGGCTGCCGGTCAGGCGGGTGAAGGCCTCGCCGATGTTCTGCGCCCCGCAATCGGCAACCACTTGTGCCGCCCGGCCGTCGGCCAGCACGCGGCCTTGATGCAGCACGATGACTTGATCGTTCTCGGCCACTTCGTCGATCAAGTGCGTCGCCCAAAGCACGCCGATGCCTTCTTCGGCGATCAGTTGGCGCACGTGGCTGAGGATATCGGCGCGCGACTTGATGTCGAGGCCGACGGTCGGCTCGTCAAGCACCAGGACGCGCGGGCGATGCAGCAGCGCGCGGGCGATCTCGACGCGCCGCATCTGGCCGCCGGAAAGATTGCGCACCTTGTCGCGGGCGCGATCGCGCAGCGCAATGCGCGCCAGCACCTCATCGGCGCGCGTCCGCGCCTCGCGCTTTCCGATGCCGTGCAGCGCCGCATGGTACATGAGGTTCTGCATGACCGAGAGGTCGAGATCGAGCGTGCGCGACTGGAAGACGACGCCGAGAATACGCAGCGCCTCGCCAGAGGCGCGCTCGACGTCGTGGTCGAAGATGCGGATATGGCCGCGCTGGGTCGCATAGAGCCGCGTGATCAGCGCAAACAGCGTGCTCTTGCCGGCGCCGTTGAGGCCGAGCAGGACCGCAAAACTCGCCGGCGCGACGGCGAAGGTCACGT
>Ga0316624_10000152_pt1 | contig 21202 bp, 19 predicted proteins | sample OWC_Aug_N3_C1_D5_FD_207657 | JGI IMG/M metagenome (GOLD analysis project Ga0316624, IMG submission 207657) | Wetland soil microbial communities from Old Woman Creek delta, Ohio, United States - OWC_Aug_N3_C1_D5_A | ecosystem: Environmental > Terrestrial > Soil > Wetlands | place: USA: Ohio... | reverse complement strand
CGCGCTCGAGCGCGTGCTTGACGACGTGACCGCCCATGGTGGCGCCGTGGGTCATGTTGAGCGCCCCGCGCCAGCTCTTGCACAGCGGGGTCCTTGCGGTCGAAACGATGACTGCGTCGGTCATGATTGTTCTCCTAGCCGTTGAAGCGTTTGCCTTCCTTGGCGAGCTTGACCAGCAGCGGCGCGGGCTTCCACACCTCTCCCTGGTAGCCTTTCTGGAACTTCTCGATCGAGGCGAGCACCTTGGGCAGGCCCACGGTGTCGGCGTAGAACATCGGGCCGCCGCGGTAGGCGGGGAAGCCGTAGCCGGTCAGGTAGACCATGTCGATATCCGAGGCGCGCAGCGCGATGCCTTCCTCGAGGATGTAGGCGCCCTCGTTCACCAGCGCGTAGATCAGGCGCTCGACGATCTCCTCGTCGGAGATCTGGCGGGGCTTCAGCTTGATTTCGTCCCTGTAGCGGGAAATGATCTTGTCGACCTCGGGATCCGGGATCGGCTTGCGGTTGCCCGGCTCGTACAGGTACCAGCCCTTGCCGGTCTTCTGCCCGTAGCGCCCCTGCTCGCAGATGCGGTCGCCGACCCGCGAATAGACGAAGTTGGGACGCTCGGCGTAACGGCGCTTCCTGATTTCCCAGCCGATGTCGAGGCCCGCCATGTCTCCCATGGTGAAGGGCCCCATCGCCAAGCCCCACTTCTGCGCCGCACCATCGACCTGCTGCGGGCTCGCGCCCTCGTCGAGCAGGAACAGGCTCTGCTGGCCGTATTTTTCGATCATCCGGTTACCGATGAAGCCATCGCACACCCCGGAGACCACCGGCACCTTCCTCAGTTTCTTGCCGAGCTTCATGGTGGTGGCGAGCACGTCCTTTGCCGTCTTCGCGCCGCGCACCACTTCCAGGAGCCGCATCACGTTCGCTGGCGAGAAGAAGTGCGTGCCGATGACGTCCTGCGGGCGCCTGGTGACCGCCGCGATCTCGTTGACGTCGAGGGTGGAGGTGTTGGTGGCGAGGATCGCGCCCTGCTTCATGGTCGCATCGAGCTTGCGGAAGATGTCCTGCTTGACGTCCATCCTCTCGAATACGGCCTCGACGACGATATCGGCCTCCTTCGCCGCGGCGAGGTCAAGCGCCGGGGTGATGAGCGCCATCCTCTTGTCCATGTCCTCCTGCCTGAGGCGCCCCTTGGACACCGTATTGGCATAGTTCTTCCTGATGGTCGCGATGCCGCGGTCGAGCGCCTCCTGCTTCATCTCGATCATGGTCACCGGGATGCCGGCGTTGACGAAGCTCATGGCGATGCCGCCGCCCATGGTGCCGGCGCCGATGATCGCCGCCTTCCGGATCTCGCGCGTCGCCGTATCCTCCGGCACGTCCGGGATCTTGGAGGTCTGGCGCTCGGCGAAGAACATGTGGCGCAGCGCCTTCGATTCGGTGGTGTTGACCAGGTACTCGAAGCACTTGCGCTCCTCCTTGCGGCCTTCGTCGAACGGCTTCGTCACGGCGGCCTCGACGCAGGCGACGATCTCGAGCGGCGCGGGATAGCCCTTGGAGGCCTTCGCCACTTCGGCACGTGCCGCCTCGAAAAACGCCTTGGGGTCGCCCTCGACCTTGGCCGCGAGGTCGCGGATGCGGCGCGGTCCCTTGCCCCCGGCGACCAGCTTTTTCGCGTAGGCCATGGCCGCCTCGAGCAGATTGCCTTCCACGATCTCGTCGACCACGCCGAGCGCGTTCGCCTTCTCGGCCGGGATCGGGTCGCCGGTGGTCATCATCTTGATCGCTTCGGCGGCGCCGACCACGCGCGGCAGGCGCTGCGTGCCACCCGAGCCGGGCAGGATGCCAAGCTTCACCTCGGGCAGGCCGATCTGCGACTTGGGCAGCGCGATGCGGTAGTGGCAGCCGAGCGCGAGCTCGAGCCCGCCACCGAGGGCGAAGCCGCCGATCGCCGCGACCAGCGGCTTTTTCATCGCGTCCTGCTGGTCGTTGACCTCCGGCAGGTTGGGCGGGGTCATCGGCTTGTTGAATTCGCGGATGTCGGCGCCGCCCGAGAACGCCTTTTCGCTGCCGATGATGACTACCGCCTTCACCGCGGCGTCGGCCTCGGCCTTCCTCAGGCCTTCCATGATGCCGGCGCGCAGCGCGTTGCCCAGGCCGTTTACCGGGGGGTTGTTGAGGGTGATGACGGCGATGCCGTCGCGTACCGAATACGGCGCTGCGTCGCTCATGCGATGATCTCCGAACTGGATTGCTGCGCGGGGGGAAGCCGATTCTAGCGGCAACTCATACCTCGAGCCACTCCTTGCGGATCGCCGCGTTCGATCGGATGTCCTGCGGCAGGCCCTCGAACACGATGCGCCCGTGACCCATGACGTACAGGCGCTCGGAGATGTCGAGCGCGATGGCGAGCTTCTGCTCGACCAGCAGGATGGACACGCCTCGCCGCTTGATCTCGAGGAAGAGTTCCGCCATCTGCTCGACAATCTTGGGCGCGAGGCCCTCGGTCGGCTCGTCGATCATGACGAGCTCCGGGTCGCCCATCAGCGTGCGGCACAGCGTGAGCATCTGCTGCTCGCCGCCCGAGAGCACGCCCGCCTGCGTGTCGGCGCGCTCCTTCAGGCGCGGAAACAGCGCGAACATGTCATCCATCTTCCAGCGGCCGGCGCTCTTGGCCGACTTCTGCCCGAGCAGCAGGTTCTGGCGCACTGTGAGCGTGGGGAAGATGTCCCGGTTCTCCGGCACGTAGCCGAGGCCCTTATGGGCGACGCGATAGGCCTTCTCGCCCGCGATCTCCTCGCCATTGAACTTGATCGAGCCGCGGCAAGCGACCATCCCCATGATCGCCTTCACGGTGGTGGAGCGCCCGACGCCGTTCCTGCCGAGGAGCGACACGATCTCGCCCCGCCGGACCGCGAGCTGCACACCATGCAGGATATGGCTCTTGCCGTAGAACGCGTGCAGGTCCCGGACCTCAAGCACTGTTGTTCTCCCCGTGCAATGCGCCGAGGTAGGCCTCCTTCACCTGCGCATTGGCACGGATGTCGGGCGGCGGACCGCTCGCGATCACCTCGCCGTACACGAGCACGCTGATGCGATCGGCGAGGTCGAATACGACGCCCATGTCGTGCTCGACCATCACCAGCGTGCGTCCCTCGGTGACCTGGCGGATCAGCTCGACTGCGTGCGCAGTCTCGGTGCGGCTCATGCCCGCGGTCGGCTCGTCGAGCAGGATGACGTTGGCGCCGCCCGCGATGGTGATCCCGATCTCCAACGCCCGCTGCTCGGCGTACGAGAGCGTTCCGGCGGACATGTTGCGACGAGGGGCAAGCCCGATGCGTTCCATCACCTCCTCGGCGCGGTGCCGCACCTGGTGCAGTCCGCCGACGCGGTGCCAGAACGAATACTTGTGTCCCGACCCCCACAGCGCGCCGCAGCGGATGTTCTCGTACACCGACAGGTTGTGGAAGATATTGGTGATCTGGAAGCTGCGCGACAGCCCCTTGCGGTTGATCTGGAAGGGCTTGAGCCCGGTGACATCCTCGCCATTGAGCAGGATGCTGCCCGAACTCGGCTCGTAGCGGCCCGAGATCAGGTTGAACAGCGTCGACTTGCCGGCTCCGTTCGGCCCGATGATCGCATGCCGCTCGCCCCGTTCGATCGCCAGCGACACGCCGTTGATGATCTGTGTCTTGCCGAAGCTCTTGTTCACTTCGCGCAACTCGATCGCGGCGGCGCTCATGGCTCGCTCCCCTGGAGCTCGTTATGGATCGCGCCCCACCGCTCGCCGACATGGCCCGCGGCAAGGCGCAGCGCGACGAGACCCGCGGCGAGCAGCAGCGCGAATGCGATCCACGGCTGCGGCGATTTGGCATCGAAACCGACGCCGAACAGCGACATCTGTGAGTCGAGGCTGGCGTCCGAGATGCGGTAGACCATCTCGACCACGCCGATCAGACCCGCGAAAGCGACCAGCCCGGCGGCGAGGGCCAGGAGGTACGGGACGAGCAACCTGCGAAAGCGCCCGGCCCGGATTACGGGCAACTGCATCATCAGGAGCGATGCGATGCCGCCCGGCGCGTATAGCACCATGGCGAGAAAAAACAAACCCAGATAGAGCAACCACGCCTGAGTGAATCCCGACAGTGCGACGACGAAGAATATGAACACCACGGAGCCAATGATCGGACCGAAGAAGAAGCCGGTGCCGCCGATGAAGGTGGCAAGAAGCACGCCGCCCGAGCGGAGAGCGGACACGTTCTCGTCGGTGACGATTTCGAAGTTGATGCACGACAAGGCCCCGGAGATTCCGGCGAAGAAACCCGCCAGCACGAGTTGCAGGAAGCGAACCTTTTGCGTGTCGTAGCCGACGAACTCGGCCCGCTCGGGGTTGTCGCGCACCGCATTCGCCATCCGTCCAAGCGGTGTTTGGGTCAGTGCGAACATCGCGATCATGCAAGCGAAGCACCAGAAGGCGACCAGGTAGTACACCTGGATCGCGGGGCCGAAGGTGAGGCCGAGGAAGGGATGGCCCACGACGCGATTGGTCGAGATTCCGCCCTCGCCGCCGAAGAAGCGTGGAAACATCAATACGCAGGCGTGCACCAGCTCGCCGATGCCGAGCGAGATCATGGCGAAGGTGGTGCCGGCCTTCCGGGTGGTCACGTAGCCGAACAGCACGCCGAACACGAGGCCCGCCGAGCCGCCGACGAGCGGCAGCAGCATCACCGGAAACGCGAGCGTGCCCTTGCCGATCATGTTGAGCGCGTGCACCGCGAAATATGCGCCCAGGCCGGAGTACACGGCGTGGCCGAAGGACAGCATGCCGCCCTGGCCGAGCAGCATGTTGTACGACAGCGCGAAGATGATGAAGGCGCCCATCTGCGTCATCATGGTGAGCGCAAAGCCTTGCGTGAATACAAGCGGCGCGACGATGAACAGCAGCGCAGTGCTGCCCCAGAGCAGCCAGCGCCCGAGATTGACCGGCGGCATGCGCAGGTTAGCCATGTCAGCCGTCGCGTGTGCCGAGCAGGCCGCGCGGCCTGAAAATCAGGATCAGCACCATCAGCAGGTAGGGCAGCACCGGTGCTGCCTGCGCCAGCGTAATGTTCCACAGCGTGGCGAAGGGCGTCTCGGGCGTCACGGTCCAGCCGAAGCGGGCGAACAGTCCCGCGAATTTCCAGTCGAGGCCCACCGAGAAGGTCTGCAGGCAGCCGATAAGCAGTGAGGCGACGAAGGCGCCAGCGAGCGAGCCCATGCCGCCGACGACCACCACGACGAAGATGATCGGCCCGACGGCGGCCGCCATGCCCGGCTCGGTGACGAAGGCATTGCCGCCGATCACGCCCGCAAGCCCGGCAAGCGCGGCGCCGCCGCCGAACACCAGCATGAACACGCGCGGGACGTTGTGCCCCAGCGCCTCGACCGTCTGCGGGTGCGTGAGCGCGGCCTGGATCACGAGTCCGATACGGGTGCGCGTGAGCATCAGCCAGATCGAGACCAGCATCGCCATCGACACCAGCATCATGAAGCCGCGGTAGATCGGATACTGCGAGGTGAACACCATGAACAGCGGGCCCTCGAGCGAGGGCGGGATGCGATACTCGACTGCGGCCCGCCCCCACACCAGATGCACCGCCTCGTCGATCAGGTACGCGAGGCCGAAGGTGAACAGCAGCTCCGCGACGTGGCCGTAGCGGTGCACCTTGCGCAGGCCGTAGCGCTCGACCAGCATGCCGATGCCGCCGACGAGCAGTGGGGCGATTACCAGCGCCGGATAAAAGCCGATGTAGGTGCTCACCTGGTAGGCGAAGTACGCGCCCAGCATGTAGAAGCTGGCGTGGGCGAAATTGAGAACGCCCATCAGCGAGAAGACGAGCGTCAGCCCGGAGGACAGCATGAACAGCAGCAGCCCGTAGCTGATGCCGTTCAGCAGCTGGACGATGAAGAATTCCATGCGCAAAAAGAAACGGGGGGCGAGCCCCCCGTCCGGTTTTTAGCGGTTACGCGCTACGGGCGCTTCATCTGGCACGAAGTCGGCGTTACCGTGACGTACGGCTCGATGCGCGCATCGGTCACCGGGGCCAGGCCGCTGCCCTCCATGTCGATCTTGGCTTCCTTCGGCCCGCCGTGCGCCGCGGACTTCTGCAGCGTGAAGACGTACAGCGGCTGGATCAGCTGGTGGTCGGTCTTGCGCATCTCGAGCTCGCCGAGGTCGCCCTGCATCTTCATGCCTTCGAGCGCGTAGGCGACCTTCTTCGGATCATCCGAGTTGGCCTTTTTCATCGCCGCGACCAGCATGTCGAACATGATCTTGCCGCGCAGGTAATAGAAATCGGGGTTGCCTTTCGGCGCCTGCTTGCGGTAGGCCGCATCCCAGGCCGCGGCCTTGTTGTTCGCCACGTTGGAGTGATACTCGGCGACGATTTTAACGTGCCCGGCCGCGGACTCGCCCATCGCGGTCGGCGTGCCCAGGCCGCCCGCATAGTAGGTATACCAGTCGACGTTGAGGCCGGCCTCCCTGCCCGCCTTCACCAGCAGCGACATGTCGTTGCCCCAGTTGCCGGTGATGACGGTGTCTGCACCGGCGGCCTTGATCTTGGCAACGTAGGGCGCGAAGTCCTTGACCTTGCCGATCGGATGGAACTCGTTGCCAACGATCTGCACGTCGGGACGCTTCCTCTTCAGCATCTCGACCGCAGCATCCGCTACGGCGTGGCCGAACGAGTAGTCCTGATCGATCAGGTAGACCTTGTGGATGTTCTTGTTCTTTGCCATCACTGCGGTGAGCGCCTCCATCTTCATGTCGGAGTTCGCGTCGAAGCGGAAGTGCCAGAAGCTGCACTTCTCGTTGGTGAGCGCGGGATCGACCGCTGCGTAGTTGAGGTAGACGATCTCCTTGCCCGGATTGCGCTCGTTGTACTTGGTGACCGCATCCGATAGCGCGAGCCCCACCGCCGACGAGTTGCCCTGGGTGATATAGCGGATCCCCTCGTCCTCGACACGCTTGAGCTGGCTGAGGGATTCCTGTGGGCTTACCTTGTTGTCGAACGGAACGATTTCCAGCTTCTTGCCGAGCACGCCGCCGTGTGAATTGAGCCATTCGGCGTAGAACTGGAATTCTGCAAGGCCCTGCGCGCCGGTATTGGCGAACGGACCCGACAGCGGATCGATGTAGGCGACCTTGATGGTCTGGGCCTGCGCGCCGAGGGCGAGCAGGGCTGTAGCGGCGCCGACTGCGGCCGCGCGGACAAATTTCCGGTTCATGGAGTCTCCCGTGGATGTAATGAGCGCGACCAACGCTCTTGTTCTTATGATCGCCGCGCGTCGTGATGATGTTAGTGAACCGCTACTGGGTGGTCAAGGTGCCGACGCCGGCTTGACCGGCTGTGGCGCACGAGAGTACTTTCATCGGGCTGCGCCGCATCGTGAAACCGCATTCCGGAGGAACTTCCATGCAAGGCCTGATGATGGACATGCCGCTTTTGATCACCAACCTGGTCCGGCATGCCGATCGCCATCACGGCGAGACCGAGATCGTCTCCAAGAGGGTGGAGGGGGACATCCACCGCTACAACTTTCGCGCGGCGCACGCGCGCACGCGTCGCCTGGCAAAGGTGCTCGCGGCGCTTGGCGCAAAGGCGGGCGACCGCGTGGCAACCCTTGCCTGGAACGGCTACCGCCACTTCGAGATCTACTACGCGGTGGCCGGCAGCGGCGCGGTGATCCACACCATCAACCCGCGGCTGTTCCCCGAGCAGATCGTGTACATCGCGGGGCACGCCGAGGACAAGCTCGTGTTCTTCGACCTCACCTTCCTGCCGCTGCTGGAAAAGCTCGCACCGCAGCTGAAGACGGTCAAGGGCTTCGTGCTGATGACCGACCGCGCACACATGCCGAAGCAGAGCGCGATCCCTGGCCTCCTGTGCTACGAGGAGCTGATCGAGGCGCAGGACGACGTGTTCGAGTGGCCGAGTTTCGACGAGCGCACCGCCGCCTGCCTGTGCTACACCTCCGGCACGACCGGAAACCCGAAGGGCGCACTCTACTCGCACCGCTCGACCATGCTGCACGCCTACGCGGCGGCGTTGCCAGACGCGCTCAACCTCTCGGCGCGCGACGTCGTGCTGCCGGTGGTGCCGATGTTCCACGTCAACGCCTGGGGGCTGCCGTATTCCTGTGCGCTGACCGGGACCAAGCTGGTGATGCCGGGTCCGCACCTCGACGGCAAGAGCCTGCACGAGCTGTTCGAGGCCGAAGGGGTGACGATGTCGGCGGGCGTTCCCACCGTGTGGCTCGGGCTGCTCAACTATATGAAGCAGGCGAATCTCAAGTTCTCGACGCTCAGGGGGGTGGTCATCGGCGGTTCGGCCTGCCCGCCGGCAATGCTGCGCGCCTTCCAGGAGGACTACGGCGTCGACGTGCTGCACGCCTGGGGCATGACCGAGATGAGCCCCCTGGGAACCGTATGCACTTTCAAGGCCAAGCACGGGAAGGCGGACAAGGAGGCGCGCTATGCGGTGCAGTCGAAGCAGGGCCGCGTGATCTTCGGCGTCGACATGAAGATCGTCGACGCGGACGGCAAGGAGCTGCCAACGGACGGCAAGGCCTTCGGCGACCTGCACGTGCGCGGGCCGTGGGTGATCAGCAGCTACTTCAAGGGCGAGGGCGGCGATCCGCTGAAGAACGGCTGGTTCCCGACCGGCGACGTGGCGACCATCGATCCCGACGGCTACATGCAGATCACCGACCGCTCCAAGGACGTGATCAAGTCGGGGGGCGAGTGGATCAGTTCGATCGACCTGGAAAACATTGCCGTCGCGCACCCGGCGATCGCCGAAGCCGCGGTGATCGGGATCAGGCATCCCAAATGGGACGAGCGTCCCGTCGTGGTGGCGGTGAAGAAGGCCGGCCAGGAGGTGAGCAAGGAAGACCTGCTCAAGTTCTACGAGGGCAAGATCGCCAAGTGGTGGATGCCGGACGACGTGGTGTTCGTGAAGGAGCTGCCGCACACCGCGACCGGCAAGCTCTCGAAGCTCACGATCCGGGAGCAATTCAAGGACTACAGGCTGCCGACGGCGTGAGATGAGTCCCCACATCGTCACCGAAACGAATGACCGCGTCGCGCGGATCGAGATTGCGCGGCTGGACAAGAAGAATGCGCTTACGCTCGAGATGTACCAGGCGCTTGCCGACGCGCTCGGCGCCGCCGAGGGCGACGCGCAGGTGCGCGCAGTCCTGATCCACGGCACGTCCGATTGCTTCTGCTCGGGCAACGACCTGAAGGACTTTCTCGAGCGACCGCCGCACGGCGACGCGTCGCCGACCTGGCGCTTCCTGCGCGCCGTGTCGGGCGCGAGAAAGCCGCTGGTTGCCGCGGTGGGCGGACCGGCCGTGGGCATCGGCACGACCATGCTGCTGCACTGCGACCTGGTATATGCGGCGCCCAATGCACGATTCCAGCTGCCGTTCGTGCCCCTCGGCCTCGTGCCCGAGGCGGCTTCGAGCCTGCTCCTGCCGATGATCGCCGGCTACCAGCGCGCGGCGGAGCTGCTGCTGCTCGGCCAGCCCTTCGGCAGCGCCAAGGCGCTCGCGGCAGGGTTCGTCACCGAGGTGATCCCGGAGAGCGACCTGCTCGAGTACGCGCGCGACGCCGCGCTTGGCCTGGCGGCGTTGCCGCCCGCGTCAGTGCGCCTCACCAAGCAGCTGATGAAGGCGCGCCATGCCGAGGCGGTGGCGGCGCAGATCGAGCTGGAAGGCGGCCACTTCCGCGAGCGGCTCGGCTCGCCCGAGGCGAAGGAAGCGATGACCGCCTTCTTCGAGAAGCGCAAACCGGATTTCTCGAAGTTCTCGTGACTCAAGTCGGCGTCATCGAGCACGGCTACGCCGACGCCAACGGCGTGCGGCTGCACGTCGCGCGCTGCGGCGACGGGCCGCTGATGCTGTTCCTGCACGGCTTTCCCGAGTACTGGGCGATGTGGCGGCCGTTCCTCGAGCATTTCGGCGCGCACCGGCGGTGCGCGGTGGCGCCCGACCTGCGAGGCTACAACCTGTCGGACAAGCCACCGCAGGTGGACGCCTACAAGGCGCAGCAACTGGTCGCCGACGTGCTGGCGCTTGCCGCGCGCTACACGCAGGACAAGTTCGTCCTGGTGGCGCACGACTGGGGCGGGGCGGTGGCCTGGAGCGTGGCGATCGCGCATCCCGAGCGGCTGTCGCGCCTGGTGATGATCAACTCACCGCACCCGTACATCTTCTGGCGCGAGCTGACGCGCAGCCCGGCGCAGCAGAAGGCAAGCGAGTACATGCTGCTGTTCCGCAGCCCCAAGGCCGAGCGCGTGCTGTCGGAGAACGGCTACGCCCGGCTGCTCGGGGCGTTCTCAGATCTGGATCCGGCGGCACGCGCGGCGCTCGTCGAGGCCTGGTCGCAGCCCGGTGCGCTCACCGGCGGGCTGAACTACTACCGCGCCTCGCCGCTCTATCCGCCCTCGCCCGATGACCCGGGTGCCGCGCGGCTGCGGCTGGAGCCGAAGGACTTCATGGTGCGCGTGCCGACGCTGGTACTCTGGGGAGAGCGGGACACGGCGCTGCTGCCGGGCTGCCTGGAGGGGCTGGAGGCGGTCGTTCCCGACCTGGAGATCGTGCGTATCCCGGACGCGACGCACTGGGTAACTCGCGAGAAGACGGCGCTGCTGATCGCCGAGATGGAGAGATGGATCAACCGAAGGAACGTGCCATGAGCGCCGCCGCACTCACCATACGCGGGCTCGAGAACCGGGTGGGCGAGGAGATCGCGGTATCGCCCTGGCTCGAGATCACGCAGGAGCGCATCGACCTGTTCGCCAAGGCGATCGACGACTTCCAGTGGATCCACGTTGACCGCGAGCGCGCCAAGAGTTCGCCCTACGGCACCACCATCGCGCACGGGTTTCTCACGCTGTCGCTGGTGGCGCACCTGAGCGAGATCACGTTCTCGTTCTCCGACCGCAAGATGGGGCTCAACTACGGCCTGAACCGGGTGCGCTTCACGGCGCCGGTTCCCTCCGGCTCGAAAGTGCGAGCTCGTTTCACGCTCGCCAGGTACGAAAAGATCGAAGGGGGCGTTCAGGTCACCTGGAATGTCGTCATGGAGCGCGACGGCGGCGACAAGCCGGTGATGATCGCCGAGACGATCGCGCGGCATTTTTTCTGAACGGAGGAGGCATGGCACAACGCTGGAAGAACAAGCCGCCCGGGTCGAGCTGGGGTGAGTTCGGCCCCGACGACCAGCGCGGTCGCATGAACCTGGTGACGCGGGAGAAGGTTTTGCAGGGAGTCGCCGAGGTGAAGGAGGGCATCAGCTTCTGCCTGTCGTTGCCGCTCGACTATCCCGGCGGCAGCGTGCTCAACCCGCGGCGCAATCCGCCGCGCGTGTTCGCCACTCTGCGCGACGGCAAGGGTGCCGGGCGGCAGAACTTCTGCTATCCGCTGGCCGAGGACAACCCGGACCTCACCGACGTGGTGTGCGACGACCTGGTGCTGCTCACGCTGCAGTACTCGACGCAGTGGGACTCGTTCGCGCACATCGGCAGCCGCTTCGACGCCGACGGTGACGGCAAGCCGGAACTCGTGTTCTACAACGGATTTCGCGCCGGCGAGGACATCGCGCCCGCCACGGAGAACCCCACGGCGCCCGAGCCTTGGGCGAAATACGAGGGCGTCAAGGCCAAAGCACTCGGCATCGAGAACCTGGCCGAACACGGCGCGCAGGGGCGCGGCGTGATGATCGACTTGCACGCGCACTTCGGCCGCGAGCGCCGCGCCGTGACCTACGACGAGCTGATGCGCGTGCTGGCAGCCGACAAGGTGGAGGTCGAGCGGGGCGACATGGTGTGCCTGCACACCGGCTTCGCCGACCTGGTCCTCGAGCTGCAGAAGAAGCCGGATCCCAAGCTGCTGCACGGCACCTGCAGCGGCCTCGATGGGCGCGACGACAAGCTGCTCAAATGGATCAGCGACTCGGGCCTCGCATGCCTGATCGCGGACAATTACGCGGTCGAGCTCATCCCCACCAGCATCTTCAAGCCCAAGCCGCACGCCCTGATGCCGCTGCACGAGCATTGCATCTTCAAGAACGGCATCCACCTGGGCGAGTTGTTCCATCTCGGCCCGTTGGCACGCTGGCTGCGCGAGCACCGGCGCAACCGCTTCCTGCTCACGGCGCCGCCACTCAGGCTGCCGGGCGCGGTCGGGTCGCCCGCTGCCGCGGTTGCGACGGTCTGAGCGCAGCACGGGCATGACGCGCGGCGAGACCTTCGACTACGTGATCGTCGGCGCCGGCTCAGCGGGCTGCGTGCTCGCCAACCGGCTCACCGAGGACCCCGGCGCCAGGGTGCTGCTGCTCGAAGCCGGGCCGCGCGACCGCAACCCGTGGATCCACGTGCCGCTCGGCTACGGCAAGCTTTTCACGCGCACCGACGTCAACTGGGCCTACCAGTCCGAGCCCGAGCCGGCGCTTAACGGCCGGCGAGTGTTCACGCCGCGTGGCAAGGTCCTCGGCGGTTCATCTTCCATCAACGGCCTGGTCTACATCCGCGGCCAGCGTGAGGATTTCGACGGCTGGGGCGTGCCGGGCTGGACCTCCGACGAGCTTTTGCCGTATTTCATCAAGTCGGAGGACCAGGCCCGTGGCGCGAACGCCTGGCACGGTGCGGGAGGCCCGCTCGCGGTATCGGACCTCCCCGACCGGCACGAGCTGTGCGACGCCTTCATCTCTTCGGCGATGGCGCTCGGCGTGCCGCGCAACGACGATTTCAACGGCGCGACGCAGGAGGGCACCGGTTACTACCAGGCGACCGCGCGCGACGGCCGGCGCTGCAGCACTGCGACGGGCTACCTGCGGCCCGCCCGCAAACGCGCCAACCTGCGCATCGAGGTGGAAGCGCTCGCCACGCGCGTGCTGTTCGAGGGCCGGCGCGCGGTCGGGGTGGAGTATGTGCGTGGAGGCGCAAAGCATGTGGCCCGCGCGCGACGCGAGGTGATTCTCGCGGGCGGCACCTTCAACTCACCGCAGCTGCTGCAGCTCTCCGGAGTCGGTCCCCGAGCACTGCTCGAGCGCCACGGGATCACTCCGTTGCACGATGCGCCCGGCGTCGGCGAAGCGCTGCAGGACCATTTCTACGTGCGCACCATCTGGCGCTGCAACCGCCCGATCACATTGAACGACGACATGGCGAGCAGGTGGCGCCAACTCGGCATCGGCTTGCGCTACGTGCTGCAACGGCGCGGGCCCCTCGCGGTGAGCGCCGGCTATGCGGCGGCGTTCGTGCGCACCCGCCCGGCCCTTGAGCGCCCCGACGCGCAGATCTACTTCATCAACTTCTCGACCGCGAAGCGCGGCGGAACGTTGCATCCGTTCTCGGGCTTCACCTGCTCGGTGTCGCAGCTGCAGGCCGAGTCGCGCGGCTGGGTACGCATCCGCTCGGCGGATCCGTATGCGCCGCCGGCGATCCAGTACAACTACCTCGCGACCGAAGGCGACCGGCGCACGATGGTCGAGGGGCTCAAATTCGCGCGGAGGCTGGTCAATATGCCGCCGCTGCGCGATTACGTGGCCGGGGAGTTCCAGCCCGGCGAGCGGGTGCAGTCCGATGACGACTGGCTGGCGTTCTGCCGCGAGGCCGGAGATACGGTATTCCATCCGACTTCCAGCTGCCGCATGGGCACCGATGCCGCGTCGGTGGTGGACGAACGGCTGCGAGTGCGCGGCCTGGCGGGACTGCGCGTGATCGACGCCTCGGTGATGCCGTCGGTGGTGTCCGGAAACACCAACGCTGCGGTGATCGCGATCGCGGAAAAAGGCGCCGACCTGGTGCGCGCGGACGCCGCAGCGTGAAAGGTGCTTGACAGGCCCGGCGTTGTTGCGAAAGACTGGTTGCGGACATTCGGAATCGCCATCCGGTCGATTCACCCAGAGGAGGGAGCCATGCGTTCGCACGCAATCCGCATCTGCACGCTCGTCGCCGCGCTCGGGGCCGCGGCATTCGCTTCACCGGCGTTCTCGCAGGCGAAGGAATTCAAGGTCGGCGTGATCTACGACTACACCGGCCCGCTGGCGGCCGGGGGCTCGAACGCCGCCGGGATCGCGACCAAGATCGCGATCGACATGATCAACGAGAGGGGCGGCGTCGATGGCTACAAGATCGTCGCGACCTACGCCGACGCACAGTCGAAGAACGAGGTCGCAATCAACGAGGCGACGCGCCTGATCGACGAGCAGCACGTCGACATGCTGATGGGTTTCTATTCCAGCGCGCAGTGCGTCCCGATCGCGCAGAAGGCCGACGCGGCCAAGAAGTTCATGTGGGCGAACGTGTGTATCGCCTCGAGCGTGTTCAAGGGCAAGAACCTGCACTACGTGTTCCGCGCGCAACTGCATTCCGACCAGATCGGCGAGGCGGCGTGCACCTTCGTCAACGAGATGTCACAGCCAAAGCTGCACAAGGCGCCCAAGGACCTGCGCGTGGCGATCATCCACGAGGACGGCCCGTACGGCAGCGGGGTCGCGGCTGGCAACGAGGAGGCATGCAAGAAGGACGGCATGAACATCGTGCTCAAGGAGGGCTACTCCGCCACCGCCCCGGACCTTTCGTCCCTGATCACCAAGCTGCGCCGTGCGCGGCCGGACGTGATCCTGCACACGGGCTACAACCCGGACATCACGCTGTTCTGGCGCCAGGCCCGCGAGCAGGGTCTGAAGTGGGCGGCCCTGATCGGCCAGGGCGCCGGCTACGGACAGTACGACAAGCTCCACGCGTCGTTCGGCGACGAGGCGAACTACATCTTCGACGTCGACCCGGTGGCCGCGCAGTTGCTCGACGCAAAGACGCTCAAGCCCGGGCTGGGCGAGCTGACCCAGGAAATGGTCAAGCGCTACAAGGCCGCGACCAACGCGGACGAGGTCCCGCCGCACGCTTCTATGGGCTTCAATCAGGCTTGGATCTTCTTCACCGACGTGCTGCCGCGAGCGATCAAGAAGTACGGCGGCGTTACCTCCGAGGACCTGCGCAAGGCGGCGCTTGACACCGACATTCCGGTCGGTGGCACGATCCAGGGCTACGGCGTGAAGTTCTTCCCGCCGGGCACGCCGATGTCGGGGCAGAACGAGCGCAGCTCTCCCGTGGTGATGCAGTACCTCGGTGGCCAGACCAAGATCGTCTGGCCTGCGACGCTGCGCACCGCAGACCCGGTAATCCCGCTGCCCAAGAGCTCTGCCTACTCCAACCAGTAGATGGAATGCTTTCGGTCAACGGGCTCACGAAGCGCTTCGGCGGGTTCACCGCCGTCGGCGCCGTCTCGTTCGAGGTCGGGAAAGGGGAGATCCTCGGCCTGATCGGGCCGAACGGCTCGGGCAAAAGCACTACCTTCAACCTGATCGCGGGCGCGCTCCCGCCGTCGGCCGGCTCGATCCGCCTGCTCGGGCGCGAGATCGCGGGCGAGCCCGCCAGCCGCATCGCGCACTTCGGCGTCGCGCGCACGTTCCAGATCCCCCGGCCCTTCAGGCGCTTGTCGATCCTCGAGAACGTCGCGCTCGCAGCCTATTACGGGCAGGAGCATAGGCCATCGCGCGAGGTCGCGTTCGGGCAGGCGCGCGAGGCGCTCGCCCTGGTCGGCCTGCCCTCGGACGCGGGCGCGCGGGTCGACGGACTCGGGGCGGCCGGCCTGAAGAAGCTCGAGCTCGCGCGCGCGCTCGCCACGCAGCCCCGGCTGCTGCTCGCCGACGAATCGCTCGGCGGTCTGGACGAGGCGGAGATGCACCAGGCCGCCGACATGCTGGGCGAGATCCGCAACCAGCGCGGCATCACCATCATCTGGGTCGAGCACATCATGGGCGCGCTGATGCGCATCGTCGACCGCTGTCTGGTGCTCGACCACGGCGAGGTGATCGCCGAAGGCCGTCCACACGAGGTAGCGCACGACCCGAAGGTGATCGAGGTCTACCTGGGCAGCGACGCGCAGGACGTCCAGGCCGCCGTCGCGGCGAGGCAGGACTGATGCTGCAGCTGGCGAACGTCTCGGCGGGCTACGGCAGCTTCCAGGCGCTGTTCGAGGTCAGCCTGGAGGTGAACGCGGGAGAATCGGTCGCCGTGATCGGACCGAACGGCGCGGGCAAGACCACGCTCCTGCGCGTCATTTCCAAGATCATCGAGATGCGATCGGGCACCGTGACCATGGAAGGCCGGTCGCTGAACGACGTTGCCCCACACCAGGTCATCGCCCTCGGCATCGCGCAAGTGCCGGAGAACCGGCGCCTGTTCCCGAAGCTCACGGTGGAAGAGAACCTGAAGATGGGCGGATTCCTGCCGGCCGCGCGCGCACACTACGGCGAGCGGCTGGAGTTCGTCTATTCGCTTTTTCCGCGCATGAAGGAGCGGCGCGCCCAGCGCGCCGGCACGCTCTCGGGCGGTGAGCAGCAGATGTGCGCCATCGGTCGGGCGCTGATGTCCGGGCCGAAGCTGCTGCTGCTCGACGAGCCCTCGGCCGGCCTCGCGCCGGTTGTGGTGCAGTCGATCTTCGGCCTGATCAAGCGCATCTGCGGCGAGGGCTACACGGTGCTGATTGTCGAGCAGAACATCCGCCAGGTGCTAAAAGTCGTCGACCGCGCCTACCTGCTCGAGACCGGGCGCATCAAGACGAGCGGCTCCTCGGCCGCGCTGCTCGCCTCGGACGAGATCCGCAAGGCCTACCTGGGGCTCTAGCGATGCAGATATTCGACGTTTTCCTGCTCGAGGCGGTGATCAACGGGATCCTGCTTGGCGGCATCCTGGCGCTGCTCGCGCTCGGCCTCAATCTGATCTTCGGCGTGATCGACGTCGTGTGGATCTGCTACGCCGAGCTGATCATGCTCGGCATGTATTCGGTCTACTACCTGCACAACGTCTACCACTGGCCGCTCGCGCTGGCCTTGCTCGCCTGCGTGCTGCTGGTGGCGGCGCTCGGGGCGCTGCTGCACGTGCTCGTGATCCGGCCGGTGCTCGGCGCCGAGCCGATCAATCAGTTGCTGGTCACGGGCGGAGTGCTGTTCTTCCTGCAGGCCGTGGCGACGCTCGCCTTCGGCGTCGAATTCAAGAACGTCGGCGTCAGCCTGCCGACGCTGCAGGTCGGCGGCATGTACCTCAGCTTCGCGCGGCTGATCGCGTTCGTGGTGGCGCTCGGCGGCATGGTGGCGGTGTACCTGTTTCTCAAACGCACCTATATCGGGACCGCAATCCGGGCGATCTCCCAGGACCGCGGCATCATGCCGTTGATGGGCGTCAGCGCGAACCGCATCTTCGTGCTCACCTCGGCGCTCGGCGGAGCGCTCGCCGGGCTCGCCGCCTGCCTGCTGGTGCTGCAGTACGACATCCACCCGGCCATCGGGCTCACGTTCGGCCCGATCACGTTCCTGGTATGCGTGCTCGGCGGGCTGGGCAACATGGTGGGCGGCTTCATCGCCGCGTTCATCTTCGCGCAGTTCATCTCCGTGGGCGGCTATTTTCTCGCGCTCGAGTGGGGCTACGTGCTTGCGTTCCTGTTCTTCATCGGCATGATGTTCTGGCGGCCGCAGGGCCTCCTCGGAGGCAAGTGACATGAACGGGGCGCGCTGGATAGGCCTTGCGCTGCTTGCCGCGGCGCCGCTCGCCGGAATGGGCGACTACCCGCTCCATCTGCTCATCCTGTGTCTGCTGTGGGCCTTCGTTTACACCGGCTGGGCCATCATGGGGCGCCTGGGGATGGTAAGCCTCGGCCACGGCGCCTTCCTCGGCATCGGCAGCTACGTGGTCGTGATGGGCTGGAACCACTACCACGTCTCGCCGTGGCTGGGCCTGCCGCTCGCGCTCGGGCTCGCGGCGCTGGTGGGGTTCGTCATCGGTTACCCGTGCTTCCGCTTCAAGATCGTCGGGCATTATTTCGCGCTGGTAACGCTTGCGCTGTCGGAGGTCGTGCGGCTGATCATCATCGCGCTGCGCGACTACACGGGCGGCTCGCTCGGCGTGACGCCGAAAACCGCGCTGGTCAAGGCAACGTGGTCGCTCGGCGCGATGCAGTTCTCCTCCAAGCTCGTGTGGTTCTACATCATTCTCGTCGTGTGGCTCGGCGGACTGTGGGTATGGACGCGGGTCGATCGCTCGATGGCGCGCCTCGCGCTCGAGGCGATCAGCCAGGAGGAGGACGCGGCGGCCTCGGTCGGCATGAACGTGACGCGCCTGAAGCTTGGAGTGACCCTGATCTCGGCGCTGCTGACCTGTCTGGGCGGCGTGCTGTATGCGCAATACCAGCTCTACGTGAGCCCCGAGACGGTGTCCGGCATCGGCATCAGCCTGCAGATGGTGTTCGGCGCGATCGCCGGCGGCATGTTCGTGCGCCTGGGGCCCACCGTGGGCGCCGTGTTCACGCTGCTGCTCGCCGAGGGGCTGCGCCTCACCCTCGGCCACGACATCCACGGCCTGGACACTACCCTCTACGGCCTGATGCTCGTGCTGTTCATCATCTTCATGCCAAAGGGTATCCTCGGGGCCGCGATCGAGGCGTACGAGAAGCGGCGCCGCGCGCCGCGCGTTGCCCCCGCCGCCTGAGGAGGCTGCCATGGCCGAGTTCGACTACGTGGTGGTGGGCGGCGGCTCGGCGGGCTGCGTGCTCGCCGCGCGCCTGTCGGAAGACCCCGCGCGGCGCGTGTGCCTCGTCGAGGCCGGGCCGAGCGACGCGAGCGCGCTTGTCACCACGCCCGCCGCAGTGGCTTTGATCCTGCCGACGCGCATCCGCAACTGGGCGTTCCAGACCGTGCCGCAGGAGGCGCTCTACCAGCGTCGCGGCTACCAGCCGCGCGGCCGCATGCTCGGCGGCTCGAGCTCGATGAACGCGATGATCTATATGCGCGGCCATCCCTCGGACTACGACGACTGGGCCGCGGCGGGCGCAGATGGCTGGGCCTGGCGCGACGTGCTGCCGTATTTCCTGCGTGCCGAGAATAACGAGCGCGGCGCAAGCGCGCTGCACGGCGTCGGCGGTCCCCTGAACGTCGCCGACCTGCGCTCGCCAAACCCCTTCGCGCGGCTATTCGTCGAGGCGGGCAAGGAGGCCGGCCTGCCGGCGAACGAGGACTTCAACGGGCCGCTGCAGGAGGGCGTCGGACTGTACCAGGTGACGCAAAAAGACGGCGAGCGCTGGAGCGCGGCGCGCGCCTACCTGCATCCGGCGATGGGCCGGCCGAACCTGGCGGTGTACACCGAGGCGCACGCGCTGCGCGTGCTGTTCGAGGGCCGGCGCGCGACCGGGGTCGAGGTGTGGCGCGGTGGTCGCAGCGAGACGCTCGGCGCGGCGCGCGAAGTGGTGCTTACCGCCGGCGCGTTCCAGTCGCCGCAGCTGCTTATGTGCTCGGGCATCGGCCCCGCCGAGCAGCTGCGTGCGCTCGGGGTGACGGTGGTGCACGACGCGCCCGGTGTCGGCGAGAATCTGCAGGATCATCCCGACTACATCATCCACCGCAAGCTGCGCTCGACCGAGCTCTTCGGGGTGTCGCTTGCAGGCGGCCTGCGCCTTGCGCGTGAGCTGCTGCGCTATGCGCGCGAGCGCCGCGGCATGCTGACCACCAATTTCGCCGAGGCGGGCGGCTTCGCGAAGAGCGAGCCCGGGCTCGACCGCCCCGACCTGCAGCTGCACTTCGTCGTCGGCATCGTCGACAACCACAACCGCACGCTGCACCTGGGGCACGGCCTGTCGTGCCACGTCTGCGCGCTGCGGCCGAAGAGCCGCGGCACGGTGCGCCTCGCGAGCTCCGACGCGCGCGACGCGGCCCTCATCGACCCGCGCTTCGTCGCTGAGCCCGAGGACCTCGCGACGCTGGTGCGCGGCTTCAAGCTGGTACGGCGCATCCTCGACGCGCCGGCGCTCGCCGCCTTTCCCTCGACCGAGCTGTACACGGCGGACGTAAAAAGCGACGCGGACATCGAGCAGGCGATCCGGGCGCGCGCCGATACCGTCTACCACCCCGTCGGCACCTGCCGCATGGGGAGCGACGCGCGCGCGGTGCTCGATTCGCAGCTGCGCGTGCGGGGCGTGGAGCACCTGCGCGTCGCCGACTGCTCGGTGATGCCGAGCCTGATCGGCGGCAACACCAACGCGCCCGCCATCATGATTGGCGAGCGCGCCGCAGAGTTCATGCGCCGCGCCGCCTAGGCGCGGATGACGCGTTCCAGGCCGATCCCGCGCACATCCATCTCGTACTCGAGCCCGGCGATCGGCGGTCGGCAGAAGTGCCAGGTGAGGCCGGCGGCCACGGCGCCGCGCCGCACGATCTCGTCGGCGAGGAATGGATGCAAGTCGTGTACCGTATAGGCTTGGGTCGCCGTGGCCGCGGCCCAGCCTACGCCGAGGCCACGCATTCTTGCTTCCATCATTTCGAGCACCCACCGCGCCTTGACGCGCAGCCCCGCAGGCGAGGCATCGCCCCGCGCCACGATGTCCTCGGGGAAACGCCCGCCTTCGGGCCACTCGCCGCTGCCGGCGACGACGAAACCGGCGGCCACCGGGCCGGCGGGCACCGTATAGCAAAAAGCGTGGAACGAAGGCTCGTCCGGCGGATCGATCTCGGGCACGACGTTGGAGCGCGCGACCGGATTGAGCCCGTCGCGAAATATGCCCCAGTCCTCGAGCACCGCGACGTAACCTCTGTTGAACTCGCCGAAGCCGCCGAAGCTGAAGGGGCGGGGCGAGCGCAGCTCGGCGGCGCACAGTGCGGTGCATGGCCGACCGAGCGATGCGAGGTGCGCCGCGATCGCGGCGAAGCCCTGTGCCAGCGGCAACGGGCGCGCGAAGCGCGCGCGCTCTATGGCGAATCCGCGCAGCGCAATCACGCCCTGCGAATACGGATAGACGCCCTTGAAAAACGCGTAACCTCCGTTCGCGAATTCGATCAGCCCGACCATCGAGCCTACACTGTACAGCATGGACGACGACGGGTTTCGCAGCTCGCTGTGGCACGCGACCGCGCCGCCGGCTCTACCGACCGAGGCGCTGCAGGGCGAGCAGCGCGCCGACGTCGCGGTGGTCGGCGCGGGCTACACCGGGCTTTCCTGCGCGCTCGCGCTGGCCGAGGCGGGCGCCAGCGTGACGGTGCTCGAGGCATGCGATATCGGCTACGGCGCCTCCGGGCGCAACAACGGCCAGGTGATCCCGACGCTGTCGCGCGCCGATC
>Ga0316624_10000151_pt1 | contig 21230 bp, 6 predicted proteins | sample OWC_Aug_N3_C1_D5_FD_207657 | JGI IMG/M metagenome (GOLD analysis project Ga0316624, IMG submission 207657) | Wetland soil microbial communities from Old Woman Creek delta, Ohio, United States - OWC_Aug_N3_C1_D5_A | ecosystem: Environmental > Terrestrial > Soil > Wetlands | place: USA: Ohio... | reverse complement strand
GCAGTACGTTCATCAGGTCTGCTGGTGTGACTGCAGGCGCTGGCGAGGCCAAGGTGCTTGTGATTTGCCGATTCTGCGGAGCAAAGACCGAGCAGGGCAAGTCCAAGTGCGACAACTGCGGTGCAGATCTGTAAGAATCACGAGTCCGAAGAGGTCATGGACGTTCACGGAGAACCATGACCTCATCACTTCGGCTCGACATCGGGGAGTCTATCCAGAACGCGCCCGCATCTGCGAGTGACGAGCAAGGCCGGCATACCCGAATGACATGAAACCTGTGCAACCTCGATAGTCAGGTTCCGTAGCCGGGCTGCATTCCTGAGTATCACATATGTCGGCGAGGTAGATAAGGAAGAAACCACCCGGTTCGGTCGAAAAGACACAGGCTCGTCGTGATAGAACCCTGAAGTCGCGCAGGAGGGTCTTCAGAGGACTGTAACAGCACTTAATAGTCCCGCTTCGTAAGGAAACAATGCTTTCCCCTCATATTCACGTGGTTAGTTCTCAGTGTAGGTGTTGAGATTGAAGAAGAAGCGGTACGTGCTTTTTGCCGTATTAGTGACCGTCATGCTCATCCAGCTCGATGTCAAGCTGGCTCTGGATCATCCCGACATGTCGAATCCCAGTTCGGACGGAATGGTCCGAATTGAAGACCCCCTTCAAGTCCTACGGAACGCAATAGCCAACAGTCCAGCTCCAAGGACCCCAACGGACCTCAGGGAACTTGTGCTGGACTTACTTGAGGCCACCCCATTTGCCAACAGAAGTGACTACGATGGGGACGGAATTTACGACCCTGTGGAAGCCATCATCGGAACTGATCCTGAGAGCAATGACACTGACGCTGACGATCTATCTGATTACTGGGAGGCAATGAATGGGACTGACCCAATCCTTCCCGACTCAAACTACGATGGGCTCTCTGATTACGATGAAGTCAATGTCACACTGGATTTGGACGAAGACGGCGTTCCAAATGCATGGGATTTTGACAATGATGCCGATGGGGTGAACGACCGTTCGGATTTGTCGCCCTATGCGAGATCGGTCGTCAGTACCAGCTTCGACATTTCAATACAGACCACTGGCTCACCCACCTACATAACCTTCCAGGTTCTCCCCCAGAATCCTGAGCATCTTCGGCTGCTGTATCAGACCTGGGATTGGCTCGACTATGATGACAAGGGGCAGATGCAGGACCTTGATGGATCGAAAGACGACCTAGAGCTAGTCCCGTATCTGCATCTCAAGACTGAAGCAGTACCCGCCCGGTCGGACCGGGATGCGTTTGGCGTTCTAGACACGGACGATGGTGTTTCCATTCCCCTGTCACCGGTATACGAGTTTGAGAACATAGTGGCATTCAGCGGAAGACTTCTCTATAATGAGAGTACACCATTAGACATCGACCTAGTGGCAGAGCTGGTATGGCAAGTGGTAGGATATGCTGATGTCACGGCTACGATTCTGAAAGCAAACGACAACTATGTTGCCGTCGGGCGGGACATGATCGCTGTTGCCAACGCCACCGATGAGGGTGATGCTGCTGTAATGGAATGGATAGTACTCAAGGAGACCAGTGAGAGGGTCAATGTGGCCATAAAACTCATAGACGGCCCCTACCTGTCTGTGGCTGAGGACAACAGGACTCTGGAGTTCACCGGGACGGGCATCGGCGAGCGAGAAACGTTCCAGCTTCTGAAATGGAACGGATGGGTTGAGGGCTACAACGGAAACTTCACATCTGTCCTAGCAGACGGCACTATGGTCCTCATGACGTACGAGCGCGCAGTGATCGAGGCCATAGACACCATTCATCCAAGCCCTACTTCCCTTGTCAAGTATACCGAGCCTTTCACGTTCACAGGATTCACAGTCGAGGAGTTCCACGGGACTGATGTCGCGATTCTCTACAATGTAACTGACAAGAATCAGACTATTGCGGCTCAATGGCTCATGAACTACAGATTCGTGAACAATGCCACGACCACACTGTCAGGTATGCCTAGTCTCCTGCAAGAGAACAATGTGACCGTGTCGTGTGAGAGTCGATCAGTCACTTCCAAGTATGCAGCTCTGGTTGTATTGAGTGAGGAACTGATTTCGGATGCTCTGAATCTCCACTCAAGTGATGAAGCGGTGCCCATCATCATCGCCATTGAAGACAATACTACAATCGTGGACATGTCCGAGGTCACATCTGGCTCATGGATTCTGAGCGGCCCGTGCACTGTGGATCTGACAACCAAGGCTATGCAGACGAGCAAATCCTTGAAGATGAACTGGTACAACTCAAGCACGTTCGTCGGTCTCTGCCCGACTGAGATAATCGCCGAAGTGATAACATGGGGCGAAGACTCCGTGACTTCCTACAATCTGGTGACCGTCCTTCTGAGATGGAACACTGGAGAATACAAGATAACAAAACAGGGCCTTGTTCCGTTGGAGCTCGACGAGTTTGACCCCATTGAACTTGAACTAGCGTCGAACATTGCCATGGCAGGTCTTACAACACTCGAACTTGGTGGCACTTTTGTGAGTCTTCTCAAGAACTGGAGGCATCTCAAGTGGCTGCAGGGCGGCGAAGTGCCAGCAACAATGCGAGAGATTACAGACTACTTGGCAAGATGGTCACAGGGCCTTTGGGGCAAAAGCAATCTCGTGAAGAGTATAGGAAAGGATAGCAGGATTCTGGCGTTCTGCAAGTATCAAGATTCTCTATCGCGGGGATGCAGAAATGGACGGTTTGTGAAGTTCTTCAAGATGTTCGATGATGCTATGTTTGTGATTGGGATCATCGTCGAAGTAGGCCTGTCGATCGCAGCAGGCGTCATGATTGCAGATCAGATTGGAGGTTCCGCAGGGAGGGAGTTCGGAATACCTTATGCCATTCTTGCCCTTGTCGTCGGACTATGGATAATGGGTACAGAGGCCCTTATTGCGACAATACCGGTCATTGGATGGCTACTAGCATTGGGAATCGGTATAGCTGATGCTTGTGGTGATTACTCACAGGGCATGATCTCGTACATTGTCAGCCAACTGTATGGAAGAGCGAGCTCTTTCGCCCATGTAATACCAGATGCGTATGTCAAGGAAGTACCGAGTATAACTATCCTAGACATTGACAACAATGGTGCCGATCTGGGGGATGTGATTTGCGTGAGCGGCACGCTATGGAATGAGATTGATGTGGTCATCGAGTACCTTGGTAAGATGACCGACTACTTTGACACCAACCTCTATACCCTCTTAGGAAGAATGACTGCTCCCGAATGGCTATGCTTCGATGACCTCAACTACAATCTTCCCTATGTGGATATCATTGGTCCGGCGGGATCGGAAACGCACACATCCGTTTCTTCGTATACTGATCGTCGGTTCGCATGGATGTTGCTCTCTGAATACCTCTACGGTGGACTGCAAATGGTAGGAGATGATCAGGGAACGTACAAGAAAAGCGTTTGGGAAGATTATGAAAGGTACACCCAGACACACTACTGGTTTGCAAGAGAGTACCCCTATGAGGCTTGGATTAAGCCAGGAAACGCACAACCCAACTTCCCGATAGCAACACGGATGACATCAGCATACCGTGTGTCGAACTTCTGGTGGCACTGCCCTGTCTGGATGTTCGGTTTCGATTGCGATCACCGTGATTGGTTCGCCAACTATACGCAGTACAAGATAGCCACGGACTACTATGATATCTTCCCCGGTTCTCTTGCCGGTTTCCTTGGCTGGAAGCCCATAACTCCCAATGACTATGACGGAGACGGTCTCAACAAGACTGAAGAGCTAGCCTCTGGTACATTCTGGACCGAGTACGATAGTGACGCTGACGGTCTCGATGATGGATACGAGATTGAGCGCGGCTACAACCCACGAGCATACGATACTGATTCGGATGGACTCACGGATTGGTTTGAGCACGTATATGAAACGAATGTCACAGACAGCGATTCAGATGGTGACGGGCTCAACGATTACCGAGAGATCTCTGGCTGGGTCGTCGGCTTCGACTACTTGGACAACATATCATTGCCATTCGAGATGCGTGTGACATCAGACCCGAACAACAACGATACTGATGATGACGGGATTGGAGACCTCGCAGAATACCAGTACAACACAAACCCACGGTCAAAGGACACCAATGGTGATGGCATTGAGGATTATGTAACAACTGAGAGAACGATTTCGATAGCGAACTATGAGACAAGCCTTGACATCACACAATACGGCTGGGTATGGGATGCAGAGTACTACGGAGCCTGGGCTGCAACCACAATGCCTCGTGTAGTTGACGACATTGCTGTTGATGCTTACGGATATTTGTACACAACCAGTTACTACGACGACTATTATGACGGGATCAGGAAGTTCTATCCTAATCTTACTGAGGTAGTTCTGCCCGACACCTCCTATTTCACTCCGGGAGACGATTGGGCGATTGATGGTTGTGTGCTTGGATTAGAGGTAGACACAGCAAACGATTGGCTCTATGCATGGACATACAAATGGGACTGGACACTTAATCTCTTGAGATTCAGCCTGGATGGATCAGTCTTGAATCCAGGATCATACACACCAGTCTCTTATGCGGTTACACCGGTATTCGAGGAACCAGACCTCATTGCTAGTCTTCCAGATGTAATGTCGGACCTAGACATGAACTCACTCGGTCACATCTTTACAACGTACTACTTCACTATGCAAGAGGAAGCGGACCCACCACTTGGTCCAGTCAACGTGTTCAACAGCTCAGGGGCTCTACTTGATACCTGGGGAACTTGGGCATTCTGGACTGGACCTGAGATTCTTCCAGAAGAATTCGACAATCCAGTCACCATAGCGTTTGATTCTAGGAACAGCTTTGTCTATGTGGGTGAGAAAGTAGAACCGTGGGGTGAGAATTACTCACGAATCGCGAAGTTTCATGTGGATGGATCTTACATCTCTGCGCTTCCGGATGACATCATATCAGTAGAGGACATCGATGTGGACTCAGAAGGTCATATCTATGTCCTAGGCAACACGACTGAAGGCCCTTGTCTTCGGAAGTTCAATAGAGATGGGCTTGAGGACGAGAACTTCATCTTGTACGGTAATGCGACGGTGAACTTCACAAGACCCATAGCTGTTACGGTGGATTCAAACAATAACATCTTCATCCTGGATACTGTCGAGCGTGGTCTCGCACCACCAGCAACATCGCGAATCTGGAGGTTTTCACAGGATGTCTACTTTGCTTCTGACTTACCGCCGGATACAAGTCCTGACTGGGACAATGACGGCCTGAACAATACTCAAGAGTTCGATGGTTGGAACATTGCTGTCAACTTCACTTCTGGCGAGTATGCCTTCCGAGTGACAAGCAGTCCTCTGATGAACGACTCTGACCAAGATGGCCTGAGCGACCTCGTGGAATTCACTCTTGGTTCCAATCCAAGGTCACCTGATACAGACCTAGATGGGGTCTCTGACCACAAGGAGTGGTGGGCATTCACATATCCGAGTGTTGTCTATGTCCCACCTACGCCGTCTTTTGCCACTTCGTCATCGACTGTCCGTAGAAACTACATGAACTTGCAGCCTGCAGGACCATCATTGACCAACTGGGATACTGATGGAGACCTTCTACGAGACGGCATCGAGTTTGCCTTCAATAGCTCGCCGGTCAATCCGGACTTCGATGGGGACGGACTGTCCGACGTTATCGAGTTCTTGTACAACTCAAATCCGAATAGTAATGACACGGATGATGATGGTGCCGGTGATTATCAGGAATTGGCTGGCAACTCAAGTCTACTGTCAGCCGACTCCGACCATGATTTCATGTTCGACGGATCTGAGTATGACCTAGGAACAAACGCAACGAGCATCGATTTTGATGGTGACTATATTCCGGATGGATACGAGCTGCTTCATGAGACCGATCCACTGAACGACGACTGTGACGGTGATGGCATCTCTGATAGCACTGAACTCACCCTCTACCTGGATCCATGGAGCAACGATACCGACGGGGACGGCCTTGACGATGAAACAGAGCTCTCGATAGGTAGTAGTCCTTGGGTCGAAGACTCAGACTACGATGGAGTCCCAGACGGCGAAGACACTGACACCTTCACCAAGTGGGAGGGGCCGATCATATTGGTTCTGGAACCGGGTGCATCCAATGAAACCCTTGATTTCGCGACGACACTCGGAGACTATGTCGAAGTCATAGTCGTTTCCGTTGACGGGCTTCTCGAGAACTACAGTGACTCTCCATACATCGTGCTTGTGGGACGTCCTGACTCTGATAACTCCTCACTCACGGGACTTATGTACGACCTTCTGGTTGATACTGATGATGTATTGGCAGACATGATGACTGAGGGGTCACGCAGCGTAGCTATTAGATACGGAGTCTGGAATGATACTCAAACAGTAGCAATGCTGTCCTCGGCAATCCCAGAAGATGCTTTCATAGTCCTTCAGATAATGCGCGGGAAGAATGTCACAGTTCTGCCTGAGTCTGTACGGATAGAGTATCAGAAACTAACAGTAGAGCATAATGGAACAATCGCCTTTGCGGTCGTTGTGAACGAGATTGACTCTCTACGTGCGATTGATTCGACTCTATCCTTCTATCTTAGCGGAGCCGCTCGTCTCAGCATACAGGTCACTAGGTACAATGCAACGACAACTCCTTACGTACTGACCTATGCAACAGGACTGCACGGAAGCCAAGTGCCACTTGGGGTCTACTTGGATGTGTCACTAGCACTGTACGAAAACACAACCGACGTGTTTGAGGCCGCATTGGTTCAGGTCTACTACAAGGAATCAGATCTGGACCAGAACGGAGATGGTGTCACCGGAGAGATCGGAGACATCAATGAGACCTCAATCTGTCTCTACTGGTATGACGACGCATCTGACTCGTGGGTCAGACTGACCAATGATTTGGAGTGGGTATTGGGTACTGGTGTGAATACCAGTGATGTTGAGATATATGGAGAACTCTATGCAGGCTGCGTATGGGCCAACGTCACGCGACTGTCGCTGTTTGGGCTGGCGGGCGAACTCTATTCTGTCGAGGTGCCGCTGGCGTACTACGCAGTTGTCATAGTCGCGGCTACTGCTGCAATACTGGGCGTGATGTTCGTACTCCGAAGAAGGATGCAATATCCAAAGAGAGCTGAAGCCGAGGTTTCGCTTGACTCTCCATCCGGAGGATGACTACTGTCATAAACGGATCTTGCTCAGCGGAACTTGCCGCGACAGACAGACTCTGTCCTTCTGAGACCAGCGGTCATTCTCTGCGGAACCAAGAGTCAGCAGGGCAAGTCCAAGTGTGACAACTGTGGTGCAGACCTGTAGTTGTCACAAGTCCGAAGAGGTCATGGACGTTCGCGGAGAACCATGACCTCATCGCTTCGGCTCGACATTGGAGAGTCTATCCGAAAGAAAACAGACAGGTGAGTGACGAGCACAGCTCGCATACGTAGATGACACAATAGCTGTGCCACCTACCACAGTCAGGGTTTGTTACTCGATTGCGTCCCTCAGAATCACACATTCAGGGTTCACTACGATGAGACTCAGAATCCTCGCAAGAGGGATGTCAGGAAACTGTAGGACTACTTAATAGGCACGTTACGTGAAGAGGCAATATCTTCCCCTCATATTTGCGTGGTTAGCTCTCCATGTAGGTGTTGAGATTGAAGAAGAAGCGATACATGCTTTTTGCCATACTAGTGACTGTCATGCTAATTCAGCTCGATGTCAAACAAGCTGTGGACCATCCAGAGATGTCAAACCTCAATTCGGACGGATTGGTCGGGATTGAAGACCCCCTTCAAGTGCTACGGAACGCAATAGCTGACACTCCAGCTCCAAAGACCCCGACGGACCTCAAGCAGCTAGTCCTTGACCTACTTGAAGCTACGCCACTCGCCAACAGAACTGACCACGACGGGGACGGGCTTCACGATCCTGTGGAGACTATCATCGGAACTGACCCTGAGAGCAACGACACAGACGCTGATAGTCTGTCTGATTACCATGAAGTCATGAATGGGACTGATCCAATCCTGCCAGACTCCAACTATGATGGGCTCTCTGATTACGATGAAGTCAATGTCGAGCTGGATCTGGATGATGACAGTATTCCAAACGCATGGGACTTTGACAACGATGCCGATGGGGTGAACGACCGCGTGGATCTGTCGCCCTATGCGAGATCAGTTGTAAGTACCAGCTTCAACCTCTCAATACAGACTACTGGCTCACCCACCTACATAACCTTCCAAGTCGTCCCCGAGAATCCTGAGCATCTTCGATTGCTGGACCAGACCTGGGATTGGCTCGACTACGATACTGAAGGGCAGATGAAGGACCTTGACGGATCGAAAGACGACCTGCAGTTAGTTCCATATCTGCATCTCAAGACTGAGGCGATACCTGTACAGCTGGACTTGGATGCTTTCGGTGTTCTAGACACAGGCGATGGTATCTCTATTCCCCTGTCACCGGTATATGAGTTTGAGAACATAGTGGCATTCAATGGAAGACTCCTCTATGCTGAAACCACGCCCTTGGACATTGATTTAGAGGCAGAGCTGGTATGGCAAGTTGTGGGATACACTGATGTCACAGCTGCCATTCTGAAAGCAGATGGCAACTATGTATCCGTCGGACGGGATATGATTGCTGTTGCTAACGCTAGCGATGAGGGCGATGCTGTGGTATTGGAGTGGATAACAATCAGGGAAACTAGTGAAAGGACCACTGCAGCCATAAGAATCATTGACGGCCCCTATCTGTCTGTAGCTGAGGACAACAGGACTCTGGAATTCACTGGAACAAGCATTGGTGAGCGAGAGACGTTCCAGCTTCTGAAACTGCAGGGATGGCTAATGGGCTACAACCAAAACCTCACATCTGTCCTACCAGACGGTACTATGATCCTACAGTATTATGATCGAGCAGTGATTGAGGCCATGTACACTGTTCATACAAGCTTGACTCCTCTTGTCAAGTATACTGAGCCTTTCATATTCACTGGATTCACAGTCGAAGAGTTCCACGGAGCCGATGTGGGGATTCTCTACAATGTCACTGACAAGAATCAGACGATTGCAGCTCAATGGCTTATGAACTACAGATTCGTGAACAATGCCACGACTATACTGTCAGACATGCCCGGTCTTCTGCAAGAGAACAACGTGACCGTGTCGTGCCAAAGTCAATCAGTCATCTCCAAGTATGAGGCTCTGGTTGCATTGAGTGAAGACCTGATTCCTAGTGCGCTGTATCTCCACTCAGGTGATGAAGCGGTGCCCATAATCATCGCCATCGAAGACAATACTACAATCGTAGACATGTCAGAGGTCATCTCTGGTTCATGGATCCTGACCGGTCCGTGTACTGTTGATCTGACAACCAAATACATGCGAACGAGTAAGCTCCTGAAGATGAACTGGTACAATTCAACTACATTTGTTGGTCTCTGCCCAACCGAGATAATCGCCGAAGTGATAACGTGGGGCGAAGACCCAGTGACTTCCTACAATCTGGTAACCGTCCTTCTGAGATGGAACACTGGAGAATACAAGATAACAAAGCAACAACTCATTCCGTTGGAGCTAGACGATTTCGACCCTTTGGAACTTGAACTAGCGTCGAATATTGCCATCAGTGGTGTTTCAGCACTCGAACTAGGTGGCAAGCTTGTAAGTCTTCTCAAGAACTGGAAGCATCTCAAATGGCTACAGGGCGGCGAAGTGCCAGCAACAATGCGAGAGATCACAGATTACTTGGCAAGATGGTCACAGGGTGGATGGGGCAAAAGCAACCTGGTGAAGAGCGTAGGAAAGAACAGCAAGATTCTGGCGTTCTGCAAGTATCAAGATTCTCTCTCGCTCGGATGTAGAAGTGGTAGATTTGCGAAGTTCTTCAAGATGTTCAATGATGCCCTGTTTGTGATAGGAATCATCGTCGAAATAGGTCTATCAATCGCAGCGGGAGTCATGATTGCAGATCAGATCGGAGGCTCCGCCGGTAAGGAGTTTGGAACAGCATATGCCATCCTTGCGCTCATCGTCGGTCTCTGGATGATGGGTACATTAGCTGTTATTGCGGCAATACCAGTCATTGGATGGCTGCTGGCATTGGGAATCGGCATAGCTGATGCTTACGGCGATTACTCACAAGGCATGATCACGTATGTCGTTGGCGAACTGTATGGAAAGGCACGTGCTTTCGGCTTTGTGACACCAGATGCCTATGTCAAAGAAATACCAACCATATCCTTCCTAGACTATGACAGCAATGGTGTCGATCTGGGGGATACTATTCTCGTCAACGGCACGCTATGGAGTGAGCTTGATGTGGCGATAAAGTACGTCAGCAAGATGACCAAGTATTTTGGAACCAATCTCGAGACCCTTTTGGATAGAATGACTAATCCCGCAACAGGGAACCTCAGAGACCTCAACTACATTCTTCCATATGTGGATATCATCGGGCCAGCAGGATCGAACACGGCGGCGTCTATTTCGCTGAACTTGCTCTCTGCATACCTCTCGGGCACACTGCCGGTCTTACAATCCGAAAGTGGAACATACGAGGACACGATTCACGAAGAACAAGTAGACTGGCCGTGGCATCATTATTGGTTTGCGAGAGAGTATTCCTATTCTGCTTGGATTAGACCAGGAATTGCACAACCTGATTTCCCAGTAGCAACACGGATGACGTCAGCCTACAAAGTCTCAAACTTCTGGTGGCATTCCCCTGTTTGGATGTTCGGTGCTGAATGCCTACACCGTGAATGGTCTAACGACTACACGCAGTACAACATAGTCACTGATTACTATGACGTCTTCCCCGGTTCTCTTGTTGATTTCCTCGAGTGGAAGTCGATATCTCCTAATGACTACGACGGAGATGGTCTCAACGAGACTGAGGAGTCAGCCTTCGGAACATTCTGGACTGAATATGATAGTGACGCTGACGGTCTCGATGACGAGTATGAGATTGAACAGGGCTATAACCCACTATGGTACGATACTGATTTCGATGGAGTCACAGACTGGTTTGAGCATGCATATGGGACGAATGTCACAAATAGCGACTCAGATGGGGACGGACTTGATGACTATCAAGAGATCTCTGGCTGGGTCATCAGCTTCAACTACTTGGATAACATATCATTGCCGTTCCAGATGCCTGTGACATCGGATCCGAACAACAACGATACTGATGAGGATGGAATTGGAGACCTCACAGAGTATCAGAGCAACACGAATCCACGATCAAATGACACCAATGCTGATGGTGAACCCGACCTCTCATATGCGCAGTTCGTTTCAGAGGCAGTCTATAAGACATACACCGATTGGACAATGGAGGGTGAGAACGCCATAGTAGGGGGTATTTGTGTAGATGAGTATGGATATGTCTATGCCAGCGGAACCCTAGATCCTATCAGCACTAACAGTACAATAAGGAAGTACGACTCATTCTTAATGCAGGTCACTCTTCCATCAGATTCTGTTTTCATCAATATGACCTGTTTCCCCTCCTACTACGGAGTAGGTTCGCTGAGAGTAGATGAGGCTAACGATTGGCTCTACGCCCAGGTCAATACCCAACCCTGGAGATTCAACTTGAACGGCACATCGACGAATCCCGGGTCTTGGACCCCAATTAGTGATAACAGTATCCATGATGTTGACTTTGATGTCAGCGGAAACATCTACGCGGCGCGGTGGAACATGTTCTCAGGAATCGCAGGCGTTAGGAAGTACAGTTCAAATGGGACGATCTTGGCGACTTGGGGCACTATAGGGCCAGCAATTGACCAGTATGATGGGATAGAGGCAATAGCTGTTGACGACAAGTACGGCTTCATCTATCTCTGTGATCAGCAGTGGGACTACGGCAAGACGGATAGGGTCGTCAAACTGCGACTATCCGACGGTGCATACGTCGGAACCCTGTCACAGGGCTATGACTCAGTCCTAGATGTTGACGTTGATGCGGATGGTTCTGTCTACGTTCTTGGCGAGACCCCTGATGGTACGTCTGTTCAGAAGTTCTATCCAAACGGCGATGAGGATGAGGCTTTTCGATTCTTCGGGAATGAGACCCGTAACTTCATGGCATCTAGCGGATACTACAGACAGCTAGCCGTTGCTCCTGACAAGAGCATCTATGTCTTGGATTGGACAATCATAGGTACGACCTCAACATCAAGAATCTGGAAGTTCTCACAGACTGTCATGCTAGCTTCCGAATCACTACCCGACACGAATCCGGACTGGGACAATGATGGCCTGAACAATACTCAGGAGGTCGATGGTTGGAACATCACTGTCAATTTCGCTCATGGCGAAGAAACTTTCCGAGTGACAAGCAGTCCTGTGATGAATGACTCTGACCAAGATGGCCTGGGGGATCTCATGGAGTTCACTCTTGGCTCCAATCCGAACTCAACTGACACAGACCTGGATAGCGTCCAGGACCACAAGGAGTGGTGGCTATTCACGTATCCCGAACTTGAGTATGTTCCACCCACACCGTCCTTTGCCGTTTCGCCATCGACAGTCCATGCGAACTACATGAACTTGCAGCCTGGAGGGCCTTCATTGACCAATTGGGACACTGACGGAGACCTTCTACGAGACGGCATCGAGCTCGCCTTCGGTAGTTCGCCGGTCAACCCAGACTTGGATGGAGACGGACTGTCTGACCTCATTGAGTTCCTGTACAACTCAAATCCGAATAGTAATGACACGGATGATGATGGTGCCGATGACTATCAAGAGTTGGCTGGCAACTCAAGCCTGCTGTCAGCTGACTCAGACAATGACTTCATGTTTGATGGGGCCGAGTATGGTCTAGGGACGAATGCAACAAGCATTGATTTTGATGCGGATGATATTCCAGATGGATACGAGCTGCTCTATGGGACCAATCCACTAAACGAGGATTGTGACGATGATGGCATCTCTGATGGCATGGAACTCACACTCTGGTTGGATCCATGGAGCAACGATAGCGATGGTGATGGCGTTGACGACGGAACAGAGCTCTCGGTAGGCAGCAGTCCTTGGAACGAAGACTCAGACTACGATGGAGTCCCAGACGGTGAAGACAGTGATACGCTCACTGAATGGGAGGGACCAATCATCTTGGTCCTAGAACCAGATGCATCTAATGACACACTTGAGTTCGCGACACTGCTCGGAGCCTACGTCGAGGTCGTTGTCGTCTCTGCTGACGAGCTCGTCGGCAACTACGGCGACACTCCATACATCGTACTTGTAGGGCGTCCTGATCCTGATAGCTCCTCAGTTGCGGGACTCATCTACGACCTTCTGGCTGATACTGGAGGTACCCTGACAGAGATGATGGCCGAAGGGTCACACGGCGTGGCCCTGCGATATGGAGTCTGGACTGACACTCAGACGATAGCGATGCTATCTTCAGCGGTCCTAGAAGATGCTTTCATAGTCCTTCAGATAATGCGTTGGAAGAATGTCACAATCCTACCTGAGTTCGTGCAGATTGAGTATCAGGGGGTAGAAGCAGAATACAATGGAACAATCGCCTATGCGGTTGTTGTGAATGACATTGACTCTCTGCGTGCGATTGATTCCAGTCTAGCCTTCTATCTCAGCGGAGCTGCTCGCCTCAGTATACAGATGACCAAGTACAATACGACAACAACGCCTCACGTACTCACCTATGCCACAGGACTGCGTGGAAGTGATGTGTCACTTGGAGTCTACTTGGACGTGTCACTGGCACTGTACGGAAACACAACCAACGCGTTCGAGTCGGCATTGGTTCAGGTCTATTACAGGGAATCAGATCTGGACCAGAACCGAGATGGTGTCATCGGGGAAATCGGAGACATCAATGAAACCTCAATCTGTCTCTACTGGTATGACGACACATCTGACTCGTGGGTCAGACTGACCAACGACTTGGACTGGCCATTGGGTACTGGTGTGAATACCAGTGATGTTGAGATATACGGAGAGAGCTATGCAGGCTACGTATGGGCTAACGTCACGCGACTCTCGCTGTTTGGACTGGCGGGCGAACTCTATTCTGTCGAGGTGCCGCTGGCGTACTACGCATTCGTCATAGTAGCGGCTACTGCCGCAATAGTAGGCGTGATGTTCGTACTTCGAAGAAAGATGCAATATCCAAAGAGAGCTGAAGCCGAGGCCTCGCTTGACGCTCCACCCGGAGGATGACTACTGTCGTAGATGGTTCAGGCTCGATGGATTGTCGGCATTGGAGATCAGTAGTCTGCGGAAGCCTGCAGGCTCTCTCGACCTGATGTCCTCAGATTAAGCAGCACAGATTCGTGGACACTGTATCCCATCTGCTGTCTCTCGTACTTGACCACTGTTTCCAGCGCATACATCAACCGCGGGTACCGTGCCTGTACGTCCAGTTCGGCTCTCGCCTCCGCTCTCCCCAGTCTTGAGGAGAGGGGTATGAGGGAGAGAAGCAAAGCGGCCACAATTACGGCAAAGGCTACAAGCAGAGCGATAAAGAAGTCAAGTTTCAGGACCATGGCAGCCCCAGCTGACAGCAGGACTGCTGCCAACAAAGAAACGGCCATGATGCGCAAGTAACCCCTGTTCTGCATCATGATGGCCCTCGACACATCGATTTGGTATGCTGCGTAGGCCAAGAGGTCTGGGCCGCTCTTCAGACTCTCAGTGGCGGTGTGCGGAATCAGAAACAACCTTCCAGAGTCACTGTCGCGAACAACGAGTTCGGTGGCGCTGGCGTCTGTCCGAAACTTCCTCTTGATTACGCGAACCGAGGCATACTCAGGTGTTGCTCGCAACAGATCCTCAAGCTCTCTACTCTGGTCGTCCGGCTCAAGGGGCTCTGTCCCCAAAAAGAGGCCATAGTCAGTGGCGGACAGAGCACTGGGGAAGGGCGCAGTGACCGAAGCCTCTCGCCCCTTTGGCCCCCGTAAAGGGCTCCGGCCGGGTCCGAACAAAAGTCCGAAGGGGACGACCCCGAAGACCGCTGTCTCCGCGTCCACTCTTGAGATCCCGTACTCCTTTTCTATGGTCTTCGAAGGGCCGCGCCTCAAATAGGAAGCAGCAACCCCGATCAGGAGCACTACAGTGGTGAGAAAAAGAATCTGTGCCGGAAGCACCGCGGGCATCTGAGCCCCGTCCAACAAGAAGCCGACTACCGTGCTGAGAGCAATGATTCCTATGAAATGAACGCCGCCCACAACTAGTGAGTGCACACCACCGCTCTTCTGCATCAGTTTGAGTTCGTCGGCGAGAAGGGCCTCGGCTTCCTCGGGCTTCCCCACTAGCTTCTCGATTGCCTTCTGGGAAACGAGGAATGCTGAGAACACGAAGTTGGACTCGCCAACAGACACAGCACACTCATCATCGCTAAGCCAGAACTCCGGTCGGACCTCTACACCGACACGGTCTCTCGCACGAAGCATGATGGACTCGAGGTCCGTACTGCTGGCTAAGCGGCGGTGCCGCGCTCGTCGTCTGCGCAGGAAGAGCAGATTGACAATGAGCAGGAGTGGAATATAGAAGGGAAGGATAAGGAACGCATCGAACTCCAGTTCAAGACCAACGAACAAGAAGAAAGCGAAAAGGAATGCGAGAGAGGCCGCAATGATTGGGACGACGCACGTACTTGGACCACTGAAACCCCGTAATTCTCGCTTGACATTCTCCGGCGGTCTCCGTGGGTAGCTACCTTCCAGTCCTACTCACCTCACACTGCTTTGAGCAATATGAGTCATAAGGTTGCTGGGCCAAACCGTAGGAAAGCGACAGTCATTTCAGATGCCTGTTTGTTCCTCGCGAGAAGTGTATTCTGATCCATCTGTCGATGACGACATGCTATCCGTTAAGGCGGCTGAACAAGCTGTCCGCAAGACGACGTCGGTAGCTCACCTTCACTCCGTTCGCTCCACGGCCAACCAACACCGCCGTGCTATCTACGCAGGGGTTTTTCAGGAATCGTTCAGTCCGCCCTCCAAACCTCATTGCACTGTGAATTGTCTCCGCCTCGACGTTCTCTACACAATCTAGGAGGCTTGTTTCACGGACAATCCTGTCAGAGAGGATAAAAGTGAGAAACGGACGAACTACCTCATGCCCTCAGCGCTGCGCCTAGGTGACTCACTATTCTCAAGGGTCAACACCTCTGCGGATTTCACGCGCCTCCTCAAGGACAACTTGCCAGAGTCCGATTCACTCATCGTCAAAGCAGACTGGGTTGGGATCGAAGAGGGTTCGTCGATAGACATTGAAGCCCTCCAATGCATTGTAGACGCCGCTCAGGGTAACGTCATCGTCACAGAAGGTCACTTGCTCCACCGGTCGATGGAGCTGGAACCGAAAGGCCTGAAACTCATCGCAGACGGAAAGGAGGTAGACTGGCACTGGCTCATCAGCACCAACAAGGGCTGGAGATGGCTCATCAGGAACCCTGACTGGAGCTGGTTCAAGGACGGACCTCACTGGAAACACATAATGAAGGAAGAACGGCATTTCTTGGAGAAGTACGGCTACCTCGACTTCTTCAGGGAGAACGGTGTTGAATACGTCAACGCAACCGACGAGGTCTGGGCGGGGAGGGTCGTCGACGAACGGACCGTGAGAGAGGCAGTCGAGTCCAGATTTCCGCCTGTCTTCACTGACACGCTGTACAGCATCGTTCCAAAGAAGCTGTTCCGGTACCATGACTCGCCCCTCGTTAGCCTGAGCAAGCGCAAGGACTACCAGAGCTTCACGATGAAGAACCTGTTTGGTCTCATACCTGATCCCGTGAGGGCATGGTGGCACGGCGGTCGCACAGTCAATTCGGCCAATGCTAGGCTCAACAAGAGCGTACTCGACATGAACAAGGTCTACGGAGCCCTCTTTGAACTCGTCGGACTATTCCAAGCTCGTCACGGCGATGAATCAAGTCCGTTCACTCGGGACGTCGGTGTAGGCAGAGGCCTTGCCCAGTTGGATGCAATACTGAATCGTGTGACGGGCTACGACCAAGAGCAAGCGGCCTATATCTCATCCGGGAACAACATGTTCGGGACCTTTGACGATGCGCTACTCAAGAAGGCTGAGTCGCGTCTGAAGGACTGGTTTCCAGCTCCCGAGAAAGAGGTGTTCTTCAGCAAGTCTTAGGTAGCTTCCCCATGAGTGGGTTGTGGCTCATGTCGTGAGGAAAGGATAAAACAGAGCCAAGCTCGACACATCTCGTGACTCAAATGACGAGCGCACGATACCCCGACTGCATCAAGAAACTCCCAAGTGTCAAGGTCCCATTCCGAGGGGTGAAGGGATGGGTTTCTCAAGGCAAGAACTCACAGGTAGTATTCTTCGAGATCGAGGCAGGCGGAGTCGTCTCGCCACACGCACACTGTGAGCAGTTCGGATTCGTCTTGGAGGGCGAGATGGCGCTCACCGTTGACGGGAAAACTAGGGTCTACAAGAAGGGCGACTCTTATCACATCCCGGAGGGTGTCGTCCATCAGGCAGAGTTCAAGACGTTCGTGCGTGCAGTCGACTTCTTCGCTGACCCAAACCGGTACCAGACTGAAACGAGCTAGTCACTAGATCATCTTGGCTATCTCAATTCCAATGCTCGTGAACTTGCTCTCAGCGTCATCTTCGAGAGGACCTTCCTTACCCTTGACAATGGCGGATGCCCGTTCTTTGATGATTTCTGCACCAAGTTTCACAAGGCGTTCCTCGATGTGCTTTGCTCCACTCCCAGCGAGTCGACTCCTCATCTTCGTGTCGAAAGCAAACGCCTTCTTCCCCTTGAGACCAGACTCGCCAATCTTGTCAAGGAACTTCTTCATCGGGTCAGACGCGTTGAACGCGTGTGTGGGAGCACCAACGAGGATCACATCATATCCAGTCAGTTTGCCGGCATCAGCTTCGCTGACTCGAAGCACCGTGGCCTTGATCAGACCGGACTTCTCCAGTCCCTGTGCCAATGCACGCGCAACCTTCTCCGTATTCCCGTACAGCGAATCACAGATGACAATCGCGTTCTTCATAATCTCACATTCTTCATGCCATATGCAGCTTCACTGACCACGCAACCTCGCCGCACATTTGGATACTAAGAACCTCTCATCGCGGATTACCTCACTTGAATGTAAGCGTTGCTATTTGCAGCCATGAGCCGTCCCTTGTCCCAAAAAAAAGCCGGGAGCCATGTCTGAATCCGGCGCTGCGCTGACCTCGTCGGTGTCATCCTTCGCCCGTCAGAACGAATAATAGCCCGTTCCGTCCACAGACTCAACGCTTTCAGGACGGTGTTCGCAGGAACTAGAGAAGCAGAGAGCCGACATTGAATCCCATGACATCCACATTCACTTGAATGCACTCATTGACCCAGATATCACAGTGCTCTTCGCCGCCCTGAGGGTGTACCATGTATGGGAGGTCACGAGAACGCGCAGGCTATACCTCGCCGCGCTTGCGGCAACGCTGTTACTCTTTCCCATTTTCGCGCTGATACCATCAATCACGGCAAGTGCCGCCGTGTCGCGTCTGGAAACGTTGGATGGGGCGGTGAATGCAGGATTTGGGGAAACAGAACAGAGCAACATAGAACTGAATGTGATGCATTTCACACCGTCAGCATCAATCGGAAACGGAATCTACTACGTGGCCCGCAGAGGTGCCGACGCAATCGCATACTTCGCAGAGTCCGAGGTTCACTATGTTGGTGGCGACACACTCATCCGCCTCGATTTTCCGGGGAGTGTGGGTGTCGTCCCCATCGGCGAGGAGCCGACGGGCTCAGTTACGAGCTACATGCTTGGCAATGACCCAAGCAAGTGGAGAACAGGGCTGAGGGACTGCGCAGTAATCAGATACGCCGACCTCTACCTCGGCATCGATCTCGTCTACAGAATCCTCGATGGAAATATCAAGTACGAGTTCGTTGTCGCACCCGGCGCGGACCCATCGTTGATACAGATGAGATACCCTGACGCAGACCTCGTCGAAGTGTGTGACGACTCCGTTGCTGTATCGAGAAACGGGTTCAAGGTTTTTGATGCCGGGCTGATGGTCCTCCAAGAGAGTGGCAAGCTCGTGGTCGGTGAGTGCTCCTTCCGAACACATGACGAGGACACCGTGGGATTCTCCATTGGTCGATACGACTCCTCTCGCGAACTCATTGTCGATCCGGTGCTTCTTACCTACAGTACTTTCTTCGGGGGGTACGGTGAGGACTCCGGGCGTGCAATTGCTGTCGAGAACGGCTTCGTCTACTTCGCTGGCTACACAATGAACCCCACCATGTTTCCAATCATCAACGCGTATGACCCGGAGTACAACTCTGGCTATGACTGTTTCGTGGCCAAACTGGCCAATAGTGGTCAGTCACTGGTGTACAGCACCTTCCTCGGGGGCTCACAGGCGGACTACGCCTACGGCATCGCTGTGGAGGACGGCTTCGCCTATGTTACGGGTCGCACGGATTCCTCCGACTTCCCGACAGTAAATGCATACGACTCAAGCTTCAGCAGTGTGGACTGCTTCTTGACCAAGCTTGCGGCCGATGGCTCAGCTTTGGTGTACAGCACCTTCCTCGGAGGGACAAGCTACGAGATGTGCTACGGAATAGCTGTTGAGAACGGTTCCGCCTACGTCGCAGGCCGGACACGTTCCTCCGACTTCCCGATGGTCAACGCATTTGACCCGGTCTACGGAGCGGGTGATGACTGCTTCGTCACCAAGGTTGAGGCTGACGGCCAGTCCTTGGAGTACAGTACCTACATCGGAGGAAACTCCGATGACTACGCTTATGGAATTGCTGCGGAGAACGGATTTGCCTATATCACGGGGTACACTTGGTCTTCAGATTTTCCGACTGCCAATGCATTCAACTCGACCTTCAATGGAGCGACTGACTGCTTTGTGACAAAGCTCGCGGCCAATGGTTCGACTCTCCTCTATAGCACCTTCCTCGGAGGAGGACTTGGTCAAACCGGCTATGGAATTGCAGTGGAAAACGGCTCCGCCTATGTCACGGGCTGGACAGGCTCACCTGACTTTCCGGCCGTTAATGCATTCGACTCGACCTACAACGGGGACTACGACTGCTTTGTGACAAAGCTGGCAGCCGACGGCCAGTCGCTTGCCTACAGTACGTTCCTCGGAGGCTCAAGTGATGAAACTGCATTCGGAATTGCAGTGGAGAACGGCTTCGCCTATGTCTTTGGCAGCACTCGTTCGTTTGGCTTCCCAACTGCACATGCAGTCGATTCGACGATCAACGGACTTATCATGCCGTACGACTGTTTCGTGACCAAGTTCACTCCTGACGGCCGATTCTTGGTCTACAGCACCTTCCTTGGAGGAACGAATGACGATCGCGGAAACGGCATTGCAGTCGAGAATGGATCGGCCTACGTCATCGGTGAAACGCTTTCTCCCGACTTCCCTGTGCTCAATGCATACGAATGGACCCATAAAGACGACTATGATTGCTTTGTAGCGGTCATTTCCGGTGACACCGACAGTGACACGGACGGACTCTGGGACTGGGAGGAAACAACGATTGGGACGGACCCATTCTGCATCGACTCAGACAATGACAACTTCCTCGATGGGTATGAGGTTACCTTTGGCTCTGACCCGCTGGACCCGATGTCCTACCCTGCAATGCCGCAGGTATGGTATGATGCCATTTACGAGGACCTCGATGGCAATACGACACTGATCCAGTACCTTATCGGATGGTCCAACGGAAACTCGACTCTGCTTCAGACGGTGATGCAGCAGCTGGATGACAATGCGACCTTGCTCGAGCAGGTCATCTCTTGGCTGGACGGAAATCACACCGCCATCGAAGCGTTGTTCACCTTCGTCGACGGCAATGCGACTCTCCTGATCCAGACGGTGAACGCAGTCAATGCGAACACTGACCAGCTCACATTGCTCGCAGCCCTCGTGACTCACAATGCCGAAGCACTCAGTGCGCTCAATGCCACTCACATTGGGGACATCGACCAGATCCGAGCGATAATGGACATGCTCGGAGCAACCATCGGAGACACCGACTATGACGGGCTGGACGACCTCTACGAAACAGCACTCGGCACTGATATACAATGCATAGACACCGACTGCGATAACCTCAACGATGCCTATGAAGTGAAGATAGGCACTGACCCTACGGACGATGACACT
>Ga0316624_10000150_pt1 | contig 21278 bp, 19 predicted proteins | sample OWC_Aug_N3_C1_D5_FD_207657 | JGI IMG/M metagenome (GOLD analysis project Ga0316624, IMG submission 207657) | Wetland soil microbial communities from Old Woman Creek delta, Ohio, United States - OWC_Aug_N3_C1_D5_A | ecosystem: Environmental > Terrestrial > Soil > Wetlands | place: USA: Ohio... | reverse complement strand
GGCCGCATTCCTCGAGCGCGCGCACCCGGCGCAGGCAGGCCGATTCGGACAGGCTGACCTTCGCGGCGAGCAGCGTGTTGGTGATGCGCGCGTCCTGCTGCAGCAGGCGCACGATGGCGCGATCGTATCGGTCGAGCTCCATAGGCGCAATAATCCATCTATAAACGGCTTATACACGGCAGATTCTGCCACAAGCCGGCCCTGCGGGCCGGCCATTTCGCAAGGTGTCCGCGCGAGCGTGCTCCTAGAGTTGCGCCCCAGCACAGCCTGCCGGAGTTCGGCCCCCATGCGCATCGGTGTTCCGCGGGAGATCAAGGTCCATGAGTACCGCGTCGGCCTGGTCCCGGCCGGGGTGCGCGAACTCACCGCCGCCGGGCACGAGGTGCTGGTCGAGTCCGGTGCCGGCAGCGGTATCGGGGTGGATGATGCGCAGTTCCGCGCCGCTGGCGCCGCCATCGCCGCGAGCGCGGCCGAGGTCTTCCAGCGCGCCGACCTGATCGTGAAGGTGAAGGAGCCGCAGCCGACGGAGTGCGCGCTGCTGCGCCCGGGGCAGGTGCTGTTCACCTACCTGCACCTCGCCGCCGATGCGGTGCAGGCCCAGGGACTGATGAAGTCCGGCGCGACCGCGATCGCCTACGAAACCGTCACCGCTGCGAATGGCTCCCTGCCGCTCTTGACGCCGATGAGCGAGGTCGCCGGTCGCATGTCGATCCAGGTCGGTGCCGCGAGCCTACAGAAGGCCAACGGCGGTTTCGGCGTGCTGCTCGGCGGCGTGCCGGGCGTGGACCCGGCCAAGGTCGTGATCCTCGGCGGGGGCGTCTCCGGCACGCACGCGGCCGAGATGGCGGTCGGGCTGCGCGCGGACGTGACCGTGGTGGATCGCTCGGTCAACCGCCTGCGCGAGCTGTCCTCGATCTTTGGCTCCGCGCTGCGCACGACGTACTCGACGACCGAGACCATCGAGCGCCTGGTGCGCGATGCCGATCTCGTCGTCGGCGCGGTCCTGGTCGCGGGCGCGGCGGCCCCGAAGCTGGTCACGCGCGCGATGGTCAAGACGATGAAGCCCGGCGCGGTGCTCGTGGACATTGCCATCGACCAGGGCGGCTGCTTCGAGACGAGCCACCCCACGACGCACGCCGACCCCACGTTCGTGGTCGACGGCGTTATCCACTACTGCGTGGCCAACATGCCCGGCGCGGTGCCGCGCACCTCGACCCTGGCGCTGACGAACGCGACACTGCCCTATGTCAGGGCACTCGCGGATCTTGGCTGGCAGGCCGCCCTGCGGCGGGATGCAGGGCTTGCCGCCGGACTGAACGTGCACGCAGGCGCGATCACCCACGAGGTCGTCGCCAAGGCCCTGGGCCTTAAGGCCCGCCCGTACGCCGCCTGAAGGGCGTGGCAGGCGCGAGCTTGCGCCGGCGTCCCCCGGGGTCCCCACAAAGGGAGGTGGCCGTGATGCCACCGCCCCGCTAGGCTAGCGCGACTTTTCAACAGTCCCGGAGGTTCTCCGTGAAGAAGATGGTGTTGCCCGCCGCCCTCGCGACCCTCCTCGCCGGCGCATCGTGGGCCGATCCGGTGACCTACCAGGTCGACCCCGCTCACACGTTCCCCAGCTTCGAGGCCGATCACTTCGGGGGTGTTTCCGTGTGGCGCGGCAAGTTCGACAAGAGCTCCGGTACGATCGTCTACGACAAGGACAAGGGTGCGGGCACGGTGGACATCAGCATCGATGCGAGCTCGATCAACTTCGGTAATCCGAAGCTTAACGAGCACGCCCGGTCCGCCGAGATGTTCGATGTCGAGAAGTTTCCGACGGCCACCTACAAGGGCCAGCTCACCGGTTTCAAGAACGGCGCGCCCACCCAGGTCGAGGGCACCTTCACCCTGCACGGCGTCACCAAGCCCCTGACCCTCACCATCAATTCCTTCAAGTGCATCACGATGCCGATGGACAAGAAGGAGCATTGCGGGGCGGATGCCGCGGCGACCCTCAACCGTGCCGACTACGGCATCGCCTACGGTGACAAGTACGGCTTCAAGATGGACGTGAAGCTCGCCATCCAGGTCGAGGCCATCCGCGCCGGCTGAGAGGCCGGGCCGCTCGCCTAACCCATCCGGCTCACGGCCTCGCGGGCGAGTGCCAGGGATGCCGTGAGGCCCGGGGATTCGATGCCAAAGAGATTGATGAGCCCGGGTATCCCGTGCCGGGTCACATCATCGATGCGAAAGTCCGCCGCCGGCTCACCGGGCCCGCAGATCTTCGGGCGCACGCCCGCGTAGGCGGGCGTGAGTGCCCCGGGCGGCAGCGCCGGCCAGTAGGCGCGGATCGCCGCCTCAAAGGGCGCCGCCCGCCGCGGGTCCACCTCGTAGTGCGCGCTGTCCACCCACTGCACGTCCGGGCCGAAGCGCGCCTGGCCGGCAAGGTCGAGCGTCAGGTGGATGCCGAGGCCGCCCGCTTGCGGCAGCGGATAGATCAGATGGCGAAACGGGGCGCGCCCGCTCAGGGTGAAATAGCTGCCCTTGGCCAGGTGCTGTGTGGGCACGCATCCGCTCGGCAGCCCCTCCATCAGGCGCGCCAGTGCGCAGGCGCCAAGTCCCGCACTGTTCACCAGCCAGCGCGCGCGCAGCGCCGGCTCGCAGCCGTTCACGCCGATGGCGGCGCCGGCGCGCTCGAGCACCACGCGCGTGACGGCGCTGCGCGTGATCAACGTGGCGCCGTGGGCCTCGGCCTCGCCGAGCAGCGCCAGCATCAGCCCCTGCGAGTCGACGATACCGGTGAGCGGGGAATGCAGCGCCGCCTCGCAGGCGAGCTGCGGCTCCAGGCGGCGCGCCTCGGCGCCCGCGAGCGCGATGAGTTCCACCCCGTTGCCGCGCGCGGCCGCGGCGAGGGCCTCCAGTGCCGACAGCTGCGCGGCGTGCGTGGCCACGATGAGCTTGCCGCAGCGGCGGTGCCCGACGCCACACCGGCGCGCGAACTCGTACAGCCGCTCGCGCCCGGCCGTGCACAGGCGCGCCTTGAGCGAACCGGCCGCGTAGTAGATACCGGCATGGATCACCTCGCTGCTGCGCGCGCTCACGCCGCTGCCGCTGCGCTCGCTCGCCTCCAGGATCAGCGGCGCATGCCCCTGCAGCGCCAGCTCGCGCGCCACCGCCAGGCCCACGACCCCCGCCCCGATCACCACGGCGTCGACGTTTTCCATGCGGCGCCAGTGTAGCGGCGCGCGCGCCGTCGCGGGGTGCGGGCGCACCGCGGGCTTTCCGGCACGTACAATGCCGGCTCGTGAGCGCGCGTGCGCCGCAGGAGGGAGAGCCCGTGTCAGCCGTCAACTATCGCGTGGAACGCGGCGTCGCCGTGCTGACGATCGTGAACCCGCCGGTGAATGCCCTGAGTCTGCCGGTGCGCGCGGGGCTCGCGCAGGGCCTGCAGCGCGCCCAGGCCGACGCCAGCGTGAGCGCCATCGTGCTCGCCGGCGCCGGGGGGATCTTCAGCGCCGGGGCCGACATCAACGAGGTGGCCTCAGGCGCCGTGCTCGAGGCCCCCATCACGCGCGACCTGCAGGCGCAGATGGAAGCCTCGGCGAAGCCGCTCGTCGCGGCGCTCGAGGGCCTGGCGCTCGGCGGCGGTTTTGAGCTTGCCCTCGCCTGCCACTGGCGGGTGGCGGCGCGCAACGCCCGGGTGGGGCTGCCGGAGGTGAAATTGGGACTCATCCCCGGTGCCGGCGGCACGGTGCGCTTCACCCGCCTGGCGGGCCCTGCGGCTGCGCTCGAGGCCATCACCTCCGGGGCGCAGCTGCCGGCCGCGCGCGCGCTCGCCCTGGGCCTCATCGATGCGGTGGCCGAGGCGGCGCTGCCGGCGGCTGTGCAGTTGGCGCTGCAGGTCGTGAGTGAAGGGCGCGCGCTGCGCGTCACGCTCGACCTCACGGAGCGCATCCGCATCGTCGATCCGGGTGTCTTTGCCGCGTTTCGGCAGAAGATCCAAACCAAGGCACGCGGACAGCTCGCACCCTGGCGGATCATCGACAGCATCGAGGCCGCCTGCACCCGTCCGCAGGAGGAGGCGCTGCGCCTGGAGCGCGAGTACTTCATCGAGTGCCGCGACAGTCCGCAGCGGCAGGCGCTGGTGCACCTGTTCTTCGCCGAGCGCGAAGCGCGCAAGATCCCCGGCATCCCGGCGGACACCCCGACGCGGCCCATCCGCCGCGCCGCGGTCATCGGCGCCGGCACCATGGGCGGGGGCATCGCCATGAACTTCGCCAATGCCGGCATCCCGGTCTCGGTCCTGGAGCTCTCTGCCGAGGCGCTCGAACGCGGCCTCGGCCTCATCGCCAAGAACTACGGCGCCTCGGTGAGCCGTGGCAGCCTGACGCGGCAGGACGCCGATGAGGCACTCGCGCGGATCAAGGGGGTCAGCGACTACGCCGCGCTCGCGGATGCCGACCTCATCATCGAGGCGGTGTTCGAGAACCTTAAGGTGAAGCAGGAGGTGTTCGCGCGCCTGGACCAGGTCGCAGCGCCCAACGCCATCCTCGCCACCAACACCTCCACCCTCGACATCGACGCCATCGCGGCGAGCACGTCCCGGCCGCAAGCCGTCGTGGGCACGCACTTCTTCAGTCCCGCGAACGTCATGAAGCTGCTCGAGAACGTGCGCGGCAAGCACACCGCGCCCGAGGTCATCGCCACCGTCATGGCGCTCGGTCGCACGCTCGGCAAGGTCCCCGTGCTCGCCGGTAACTGCGACGGCTTCATCGGCAACCGCATGCTCGGCTTCTACGGCCTGGAGGCGGAGTTCCTGCTGGAAGAGGGGGCGACGCCCGAGCAGATCGACCGCGTCATGGAGGTGTTCGGCTTTGCGATGGGGCCACTCGCGGTGCGCGACCTGGCGGGCAATGACGTCGGCTTCATGATCCGCAAGGGGCGCAAGCTCCCCGCCGACGAGCGCTTCTCGCCGATCCTCGAGCGTCTGGTGGGGGAGGGACGCTTGGGCCAGAAGTCCGGTCAGGGCTTCTACCGCTACGAGGGGCGCACGCGTATCCCCGACCCCGCGGTACTGAAGATCATCGAGCAGGTCTCGCGCGAGCGGGGCATCCGGCGACGCGAGATCCCGGACGAGGAGATCCGCGACCGCCTGCTGCACCCCCTGGTGAATGAAGGCGCGCGGATCCTGGAGGAGGGCATTGCGCTGCGCCCGGGGGATATCGATATTGTGTACGTCAACGGTTACGGCTTTCCCGCCTGGCGAGGCGGGCCCATGTACTGGGCCGAGCAGTCAGGCCTTGAGCGCGTGGTGAAGACCACGCAAGGGCTTGCGCCCACGCACGGCGCCCGCTGGGGCCCGGCGCCGCTGTTGCTGCGACGCGTTGCCGAGGGCCGCGGCTGGGTCGGCTGAGGGAGGATTGGGCATGTACCGATTAGCAGTGGCGGTGGTGTGGGCGGTGCTCGGGGTCGTCGCCGCGGCCGCGCCGGCCCGCGCTGCCGGCGCTGAGCAGGACATGGCGCACGTGCCTGCGACCGTGTCCGAGTGGGCGCAGGGCGCGAAGCTCTACGAGGGCCTGGGCGATTTTCATCGCACCGTGACCACCGCATCGCCCGAGGCGCAGGCGTACTTCGACCAGGGCATGCGGCTGCTGTGGGCCTTCAACCACGATGAGTCGACGCGCTCCTTCGCGAAGGCCGCGCAGCTGGATCCCAGCTGTGCCGCCTGCTTCTGGGGCGTCTCTCTCACCGTCGGGCCCAACTACAACCTGCCGGCGACCGAAGCGGTGCGGGCGCAGGTGGCGTGGGAGGCCCTGCACGCGGCCGAGCAGCAGGCCGCCGCCGCCTCCGCGGTGGAGCAGGCGCTCATCGGCGCGCTGGCGGCGCGCTACGTGAGCGCGCAGCCACCGGCGCCCGCCGACGCTCAGACGGTGCTCGGCGCCTACGCGCAGGCGATGCGCGCGGTCGCGGCGCGCTTTCCCGAGGATGAGGACGTGCAGGTGCTGTGCGCGGAAAGCGAGATGACGGTGCACGCCTGGAAGCTGTGGACGAGCGAGGGTGAGCCGGTGGCGGGCACGCGCGAGATCCAGGCGCGGCTCGAGGCGGTGCTCGAGCGCGACCCGGGGCATCCGGGCGCGAACCACTACTACGTGCACGTGATGGAAGCCTCCCCGGTGCCGCAGCAGGCGGTGGCCGCGGCCGAGCGACTGCGCGGCATGATGCCCGGCGCCGGACACCTCGAGCACATGCCGGCCCACATCATGCACAGGGTGGGGCGCTACGAGGAGGCCGCCGAGGCCAACCGGCGCGGCGTGGTGGCGGACAACGCCTACTTCGCGAGCACGCACCCGCCGGACTACTACGCCATGTACCTGGCCCATAACCACGGCTTCCTCGCGTACTCGGCGGCGATGGAGGGGCGCAAGGCCGAGACCTTGAGCGCCGTGCAGGCGGTGGCCGCCACGATCCCGGTGCCGATGCTGCTCGCGATGGGGGACTCGGGCTGGAACCTCACCCAGCAGTACGCAGCCCTGGTGCGCTTTGGCCTGTGGGATGAGCTGATCGCGCTCGAGGCGCCCGATGCGCACGCGCCGGGACTCACCGCGGGCTACCTCTTCGGCCGCGGCGTCGGGCTCGCCGCGCGCGGCAAGCTCCCGGAGGCGAAGCAGGTGCTCGCCGCGCTGCAGCAGCTCAAGCAGTCGACCTCGCCGCAGGTCATGGCCGGCTTCAATACCCTGACCGACATCCTCGCCGTCGCCGAGCCCATCCTCGCGGCCCGCATCGCCGCTACCGAGCGGCGCGACGCGCAGGCGATCGCGAAGCTTGAAGAGGCGGTGGCGGCGGAGGATAGGCTCGCCTACAACGAGCCGGCCGACTGGTTCTTCCCGGCGCGCCACCTGCTCGGGGCACAGCTGCTGCTCGCGGGGCGCGCGTCCGAGGCCCAGAAGGTCTACGCCGAGGACCTCAGGCGCAACCCCGCAAACGGCTGGGCGCTCTATGGCACGGCGCTCGCGGCGAAGGCTCAGGGCCACGGGCGCGAGGCCGCGCGCTGGATGAAACAGTACCAACGCGCCTGGCAGCACGCCGACGTGCGGCTGCCGGGTTCCGCATTCTGGTATGCGGGCGTGGATGCCGCGCCCTGCGAGTGCGAGCACCTCGCCCTTACGCGAGCGGCAGCCGCGTGGTGAACTTCTTGGTGCGCAGCACAAAGCTTGTGTTGACTGAGCGCACCGCGCCCAGGCGCAGCAGCTGCGTCGAGAGGAAGTGCTCGTAGGCCTCCATGCTCGCGGCGACGATGCGCAGCAGGTAGTCGTTGGCCCCCGAGGTCGAGTGGCACTCGAGCACCTCGGGGCGCTCCTTCACCAGCTGGTCGAACTGGCGCACCGACTCCGGATGGTGATTCTCGAGCGACACCAGCGCATAGGCGAGGATCGGCAGCCCGATCGCCGGCGCGCGCAGCAACGTCGCGTAGCCCTCGATGAATCCGCCCTCCTCGAGCCGGCGCAGCCGCCGCCAGCACGGGGCGGGCGACAGGCCTACGCGCTTGGCGAGTTCCTGGTTGGAAATGCGGGCGTCCGCCTGCAGTTGCTCGAGTATCTGGCGGTCGAGGCGATCCAGCGCTTTCGCCATGGCTCTCAGGACCTCCGCGCGGGTAAGCAATAATATTGCTAAAGGAGAGCAAAAAAAGGCAATGAAGGCAAGATAATTGCCCACGTACGGGCATAGACTGCGCCAGCCTCCCTCACGCTGAAGAGTGCCATGGCTGCACGCGTTGCCCCGTTGGCCCCGCCGTACCCGGCCAGCTCCGCGGGTGCCACGCTCGACTGGCGGCGCGTGGCCTTTCTGCTGCACGCCTCGCGCGCGCTCGATGACATCGAAGAAACGCGCCTGCTGCCGCAGCGCAAGGTCCTCTACCAGTTTTCCGCCCGCGGCCACGATCTCGCCCAGATCCTGCTCGGTGAGCAGCTGCGCAACGCGCACGATGCGGCCACGGTGTACTACCGCTCGCGCCCGCTGATGCTGTCGCTCGGCGTGAGCCTCGAGGATGCGGCGGCCGGGCCGCTCGCGCGCGCGGGCGCATTCAGCGACGGCCGCGACATCGGCGTGGTCTTCAACCGCCCGGGGCGCGGCGGCGCGAGCGTGCTGCCGGCGTGCGGCGGGGTCGGGGCGCAGTACACGCCGGCCGCCGGCTGGGCCCAGGCCATCCGCTTTCGCCACGAGGTGCTCGGCGATGAGCGCTATGCGCACAGCATCGCGGTCGCCCTCGGCGGGGACGCCTCCACGGCCACCAACGGCTTCTGGTCGGCGCTGAACATCGCCACGACGCTCAAGCTGCCGATGCTCTTCTACATCGAGGACAACGCCTTCGGCATCTCGGTCCCTTCGCACCTGCAGACCCCGGGCGGCAATATCGCGGCCAACCTCGCCTCGTTCAGCGGGCTCACCCTCATGGAGGGCGACGGCGGCGACCCGCAGGATGCCGCCTCACTGACGCAGCGCGCGGTCGAGCGCGTGCGCGAGGCGCGCGCGCCGCTGCTGCTGCGGCTGACGGTGCCGCGGCTGTCGGGGCACTCCGGGCAGGATACCCAGGCGTACAAGTCCCCCGCCGTGCTCAGCGCCGAGCGTGCGCGCGACCCGCTCACGCGCCTGCACGCCCTGCTGGTTCCCGCGCGCCTGAGCGAGTCGCAGTGGGGGGAGCTGGCGCAGCAGGCGCGCCGGGACGTGGAGGCGGCGATCGAGCGCGCGCTCGCGCGGCCGCCGCCGGATGCCGCGCGGCTGACGCGGCACGTATTCAGCGAGGACGAAAGCCTGCAGGAGCAGGGCGGCCTGCGGCCCGAAGGCTTCACCTTTGCCCGCTCGGATGCCACGCCGCACCCGCAAGGCACGCGCATCAACATGCTGACCGCCATCCGCCGCACGCTCGATGCCGAGCTCGCCGTGAACGAGCGCATGGTGGTGTTCGGCGAGGACGTGGGGCCCAAGGGCGGGGTGCACGGCGCGACGCTCGGGCTGCAGGAGAAGTACGGCGCGGGTCGGGTGTTCGACACCAGTCTCTCGGAGGAGGGCATCATCGGGCGCGCCGTGGGTATGGCGCTCGCAGGACTCCTGCCGGTGGCGGAGATCCAGTTCCGCAAGTACGCCGATCCTGCCGCCGAACAGCTGAACGACTGCGGCACGCTGCGCTGGCGCACCAACAACCGCTTTGCCGCGCCCATGGTGGTGCGCATGCCCGGAGGGTTCTTCAAGTGCGGCGACCCCTGGCACAGCCAGACCAACGAGGTGGCCTGGGTGCACGGCATCGGCTGGCAGGTGGCCGTGCCCTGCAACGCCCAGGACGCCGTGGGGCTGCTGCGCTCGGCGCTGCGCGGCAATGACCCGGTGATCTTCTTCGAGCATCGCGCGATGCTCGATGGCGCCTGGGCGCGCCGTCCGTACCCGGGCAACGACTATGTCGTGCCGTTTGGAGTCGCGAGCCTCGTGCGCCCCGGGACCGAGGTCACCGTGGTTACCTGGGGGGCGATGGTTGAGCGCTGCGAGCAGGCGGCCGCACAATCGCACGTGGACGCGGAGGTACTGGACCTGCGCACGCTCTCCCCCTGGGACAAGGCAGCGGTGCTCGCCTCGGTGCGCAAGACGCGCCGCTGTCTCATCGTGCACGAGGACAACCTCACCGCCGGCTTCGGTGCGGAGATCGCCGCACTGCTCGCGCAGGAATGCTTCTTCAACCTGGATGCGCCGATCGAGAGGCTCGCGATGCCCGACATCCCCAGTCCCCACAGTCCCGTGCTGCTCGAGGCGGCGCTGCCGAGCGTGGCGCGCATCACGCGCGCGCTGCAGCAGCTCGCCAGCCTGTAGGCAAGCGCCCCATGAGTGACAGCGTCGAGGTACGCGCCCCGGCCGAGCAGACCGAGGGTACCCGCTCGCAGATCCTGCGCTGGCTTAAACAGGTCGGCGAGCCGGTCGGGCAGAACGAGCCGCTGCTCGAGATCGAGACCGACAAGGTCACCGTCGAGGTCGCCGCCCCGGACGCCGGCGTGCTGCGCGAGATCCTCAAGCAGGAGCAGGAAGAGGTCGCCCCGGGCGAACTGCTCGGCCGCATCGAGTCCGCCGCGCCGGCGGCGCGCGCGCAGGACGCGCCGGCCGCGCGTCCCGCCGTGGCGCCCGCCGCGCCCGCAGCGCAGGGCGCGCCGCGCGCCGCGGCCGGCGGAGCCTTAAGTCCGGCGGTGCGGCGGCTGCTCGCCGAGCATGGCCTGGAGGCCGCCGAGGTGGCCGGCAGCGGGCCGACCGGACGCATCATGGTCGAGGACGTGCTCAAGGCCGCCGCGGCGGGCGCAGGTCCCGCGCCGGCGCGACCGCCGGCAAGTCTCGCGCCGCCCGCGCCGGAGGCCGGCGTGCACCGCGTGCCGCACACGGCGGTGCGTAAGAGGATCGCCGAGCACATGGTGGCGAGCCTGCTGCACACCGCGCCGCACGTCACCACCGTGTTCGAGGCGGACCTGGGGGCGGTCCTCGCCGATCGCGAAGGGCGGCGCGCGGCCTTTGCCGAGGCGGGGGTGCCGCTGACCCTGACCGCCTACTTCGTGCAGGCGGCCGTGGCCGCGCTGCGCGCGGTGCCGGAGGCCAACAGCCGCTGGACCGACAGCGCCCTGGAGTTGCATGAGTCGATGAACATCGGCATCGCCACGGCGGTGGAGGGCACCGGACTCGTCGTGCCGGTGCTGCGCGAGGCGCAGTCGCTCGACCTCCTGGCCACGGCGCGCGCGCTGGATGAGCTGGTGCGCCGCGCCCGCGAGGGGCGCCTGACGCCCGCGCACGTGCGCGGCGGCACCTTCACGATCTCCAACCACGGCGTCAGCGGCAGCCTGCTGGCGGCGCCCGTCATCATCAACCAGCCGCAGTCGGCGATCCTGGGCATCGGCAAGCTCGAGCGCCGGGCGGTCGTGCTGCAGGAGGGCGGTGCGGAGCGCATCGTCGTGCGCTCGCGCTGCTATGTCACGTTGACGCTTGACCATCGCGTGATGGACGGCCACCAGGCCAACCGCTTTCTGCAGACCTTCGTCGGCGCCCTGAGCGGCGCTTCGCCCTAGCCGCCGCGGCGGGCTCTGTTGTTATCAGGGCGCAGGCTGCGGCAGTCCGCCAAAGCGGGCGTAGGTCAGCCGCTGCGCCGGGGGCAGCGCCTCACTCAGCCGCCGCGCCGTCACCGACAGATACGCCTCGCTCGCGGCGAACAGCCGGGCATAAATGCGTCCCGAGAGCGCATAGGCGCGCGTGCCGGCCCAGTCCGGCGGCAAGAGGCTCACCGGCAGCAGCGGATCCTGCAGGTGGATCTTGCGGTACTCGTGGATGAGGAGGGTGCGCACCAGGAAGGCCCGCTCGCCCGTGAGCGCGGCCGCCGCCCGCGCCAGTGGCGCGAAGTGCTTCAGGAAGCGCTCGTAGCGGCGTCCGAGCGCCCCAAGGTCCCAGCCGGCGGCGCTGAGCTGTTGCTCACCGGCGGCATCCTGCGCGCTGGCACTCAGCAGCAGTGCGCCCGCGCCGCCGCGCATGTTGCGCAGCCACGCGCGCGCCTCCTGCGCCGTGGCGCCCGGGTGCGCGAACACCCCCGCGGCGAGCTGTCCGAAGCCGAGCCAGTGCAGCTCCTCGCGCACCCGGGCCGGCCGCGGCACGCCCGCCGGCCAGATGAGCAGCGTCCAGCGCCGGTCCCAGCCCGCGGGGCCGGCGGAGTAGATGCGGCGGGTCGCCTCGGCAAAGCGCCGCGCGCCGTGCGCGCTCAGGCGGTACTCGCTGCGCCTGCCGCAGCGCGTGGCGGTGAGCCAGCCCTCGCGCGCGAGACGGGCGACCGCGGTGCGCACCAGGCGCTCGGTGAGGCCAAAGGGCGCGGCCAGGCGGATGAGACTGCCGAGGGTGACCGCGCCGCCGCGCGGGGCGATGGCGTCCCCGAAGATCGTCACCAGGAGCGAGCCGGCGCGCAGGGGGCGCTGGGCGCGAAAGTGCCGCAGCACGGCCCGCACGGCGCTAGCTGCGGGCTGATCCGGGGCGCGGTTCATGGGTCAAGGCTTGTGACACAGAAATAAAATACCCTGTGATATTCTTGTGTCAAATCCCGGTACTGCGGAGCTGCGCTCATGTACACCCAGGCGCTCGACAGCCACGGCAAGGAGCCGGTCGCGGCCGTGAGCGAGGATGGCAGGCTCGCGGCGCGCTTCCAGGCGCGGGTGGACGCGGAGGAGAAGATCGAGCCGAAGGACTGGATGCCGGAGGCCTATCGTCAGACGCTCATGCGCCAGATCTCCCAGCATGCACATTCGGAGATCGTCGGCATGCTCCCGGAAGGCAACTGGATCACGCGCGCGCCGAGCCTGCGCCGCAAGGTGGTGCTGATCGCCAAGGTGCAGGACGAGGGTGGCCACGGCATGTACCTGTACAGCGCCGCGGAGACGCTCGGCGTCTCGCGCGCGCAGATGTTCGCGCAGCTGCTGTCGGGCACGGCCAAGTACTCGAGCATCTTCAACTACCCGACGCTCACCTGGGCGGACGTGGGCGCCATCGGCTGGCTGGTCGATGGCGCGGCGATCATGAACCAGATCCCGATCTGTCGCTGCTCCTACGGGCCCTATGCGCGGGCCATGGTGCGCATCTGCAAGGAGGAGAGCTTCCACCAGCGCCAGGGCTTCGAGATCATGCTGACGCTCGCGCGCGGCAGCCCCGCGCAGCGCGCGATGGCCCAGGATGCCCTGAACCGCTGGTGGTGGCCCTCGATCATGATGTTCGGGCCGAGCGACGCGGACTCCAAGCACACCGCCCAGTCGATGCGCTGGAAGATCAAGCGCTTCAGCAACGATGAGCTGCGGCAGAAGTTCATCGACGTGACCGTGCCGCAGGCGCGCTTCCTCGGCCTCACCGTCCCCGATCCCGCCCTGGCCTGGAACGAGGCCACGCAGCACTACGATATCGGCCCGATCGACTGGAACGAGTTCCACCAGGTGCTGCGCGGCAACGGCCCCTGCAACCGCGAGCGGCTCGAGGCACGGCGCCAGGCCTACGAGGCCGGCGAGTGGGTGCGCGAGGCGGCGGCCGCCCACGCGCGCAAGCAGCAGGCGCGCGTGGCCGCCTGATGCGACCTGCACGACTCGCACGGGCCCAGCGCATGAGGTGCCCATGAGTAACGACTGGCCTTTGTTTGAAGTGTTCATCCGCTCGCGCTCCGGGCTCGAGCACAAGCACGTCGGCAGCGTGCACGCTGCGGATGCGCGCATGGCGATCGAGCACGCGCGCGACGTGTATACGCGCCGCCAGGAGGGGGTGAGCCTGTGGGTCGTGCCCTCATCGCAGATCACGGCCTCTGATCCTGCCGAGGCCGAGGCGTTGTTCGAGCCGGCGCGCGATAAGGTCTACCGCCACCCGACCTTCTACGACATCCCGGACGAGGTAAAGAACCTGTGAGCGATGTGAGCGCCGCGGTGCGCGCCGCGGCCCTGCCCGCCGACCAAGTGCGCTACGTGCTGCACCTCGCTGACACGAGCCTCGTGCTCGGGCAGCAGCTGGGCGCCTGGGTCGGCCACGCGCCCGCGCTCGAGGAGGACTTGGGACTCGCCAATATCGCGCTCGACCTCATCGGGCAGGCGCGGCTGCTGCTGACCTATGCCGGGGAACTTGAGGGGCGGGGGCGCGATGAGGATGCGCTCGCTTTCCAGCGTGATGCGCCCGAGTTTGCCAACCTGACGCTGGCCGAGCAGCCCAACGCGGACTTCGGGCACACGATCGTGCGGCAATGGCTGATCGACGGCTGGCAGCTGGAGATCTATGGCGCACTTACGACCTCCGCGGACCTGCGGCTCGCCGCGATCGCCGCCAAGGCGCTCAAGGAGACGCGCTACCACTACCGCTTCAGCAGCGGCTGGCTCGTGCGTCTCGGCGACGGGACAGCGGACAGCCACCACCGCATGCAGCGCGCGCTCGATGACCTGTGGCGCTTCACCGGGGAGCTGTTCGCACCCGATGCGCTCGAGCTGCGTCTGAGCGCCGCGGGCATCGCCCCGAGGCTCGGTGAGCTGGCGGCCGCCTGGTCGGCGCGCATCGACGAGGAGCTCAAGGCCGCCACGCTCGCGCGCCCGCCGCCGCAGCCCTTCCCCTGGCACGGCAAGGCAGGCGTGCACAGCGAGCACCTCTCGCACCTGCTCGCCGAGATGCAGCAGCTGCCGCGCGCCTATCCGGGCGCGCGCTGGTAGCGCGCGGGCGCACATGACCGCCGCAACCCCGCCGCTTGCTGCCAGCCCGGAAGACCCGGTGTGGGCGCTGCTGCGGCAGGTCCCGGACCCGGAGATCCCCGTGCTCAGCATCGTCGACCTCGGCATCGTGCGCGAGGTGCGTCGCGCAGCCGACGGGCGCGTGCACGTGGCCCTCACTCCGACCTACTCCGGCTGTCCGGCGACCGAGGTCATCCGCGCGAGCGTGCGCGCGGCGCTCGCTGGCGGCGGCCACCCGGATGCCGTGCTCGAGGAGGTGCTCGCGCCGGCCTGGAGCAGCGACTGGCTCAGCGAGGAGGGGCGGGCGAAGCTGAAGTCATTCGGGATCGCCCCGCCCGCACACCCCGTCGCGAGTCCCCGCAGCCTGTGGCACTCCCCGTGCGTGCCCTGCCCGCGCTGCGGCGGCACCCAGACGCAGCGCGTGAGCGAGTTCGGCTCCACGCCCTGCAAGGCCCACTACCGCTGCACGAGCTGTGGCGAGCCGTTCGACTACTTCAAGTGCATCTGAAATGCTGAAGTTCCATCCCCTCAAGATCGTGGCGGTCACCCCGGATGCTGAGGACGCGGTCGAGATCGCGCTCGAGGTGCCCGCGCAGCTGCAGTCCGAGTACCGCGGCAGCCCCGGCCAGCACGTGGTCGTGCGCGCGCAGCTTGAGGGGGCCGAGGTGCGGCGCACCTACTCGCTGGTGAATGCACCGGGGGAGTGGCCGCTGCGCATCGTGCCGCGCGTGCACGCCGCAGGACGCATGTCGCGCTACCTCGCCGAGCGGGTGCGCGTGGGCGAGCCGCTCGAGGTGCTGCCGCCGAACGGCAGCTTCACGCCGCGCGCGGGCGCGCCGGCGGGCGGCACCTACGTGGCCTTCGCCGCCGGCTGCGGCATCACGCCGGTACTGTCGATCGTGCGCGCGCTGCTGCGCGGCGGCGCGGCACGCGTACTGCTCTTCTATGGCAACAGCGGCATCGGCCGAACCATGTGCCTCGAGGAGCTGCTGGCGCTCAAGGACCGCTACCTGGCGCAGCTCGCGCTGCATTTCGTCATGAGCCGCGAGCCGCAGGAGGTCGAGCTCTACAACGGCCGGCTCGATGCGCAGCGCGTGCGGCAGTTCGCCGCGGCGCTGTTCAGTGCGGCCGACGTGCGCGAGTTCTTCGTCTGCGGCCCCGGCGACATGATCGAGCGCGTCACGGCGACGCTGCGCGAGCTCGGCGTGGCGCCCGCGCGCATCCACGCCGAGCACTTCAGCCTCGCGACCACCACGGGGGAGCCGGCGCCCGCCGCGGCGCCCGCAAGCACCCCCGGCGCCGGCGAGGCCGAGGTGACCATCCTCATGGACGGTCGCCGCCGCTCCTTTACGATGAAGCTCGGAGAGGAGACGGTGCTCGAAGGCGCGGCGCGTGCCGGTATTGAGCTGCCCTTCTCCTGCCGTGCCGGGGTGTGCTCGACGTGCCGCACGAAGGTGGTGCGCGGCGAAGTCGCGATGGCGCAGAACTATGCGCTCGAGGACTGGGAGCTCGAGCATGGCTACGTGCTCGCCTGCCAGTCGCACATCAAGCGCGCGCCGCTGGAACTCGACTACGATGAGAAGTGAGGCTTGCGCCGCCCGCGCGTGCGGGGGCCGGGAGTTTAGCCGGTGACCTACCAGAACATTCTCTTCGAGGTGCGCGATGGCGTCGCGCGCCTGACGCTCAACCGCCCGGAACGCCTGAACAGCTTCAATACCGAGATGCACGCGGAAGTGCGCGCCGCGCTCGGCACCGTCACGGGCTGCGGCGCGCGCGTGCTGGTCATCACCGGTGCCGGGCGCGGCTTCTGCGCGGGCCAAGACCTCAACGAGCGCGCGGTGGCCCCGGGCGGGGCGCCCGTGGATCTCGCCGAGTCGATTGAGAAGAACTACAAGCCCCTGGTGCTCGCGCTGCGCGCGCTGCCGCTGCCGGTGATCGGGGCCGTCAACGGGGTCGCCGCCGGCGCGGGCGCTAATCTTGCACTCGCCTGCGACATCGTCGTCGCGGCACGCTCGGCGCACTTCGTGCAGGCGTTCGCCAAGCTCGGGCTCGTACCGGACTCCGGCGGTACCTGGTTCCTGCCGCGCCTCATCGGCACGGCGCGCGCGCTGGGCCTGGCGTTCCTCGGTGACAAACTGTCCGCCGAGCAGGCGGCCGCCTGGGGGCTCATCTGGCGCTGCGTCGAGGACGCGGACTTCGCCGGCGTAGTCGAGCAGATGGCGCGGCACTTCGCCGCGGCGCCGACGCTGGGCCTGGCACGCACCAAGCAGGCCATCTACGAGGGCCTCGGCCGCACCCTCGCGCAGCAACTGGACATCGAGCGCGACTACCAGGGCGAGCTCGGGCGCTCGGCCGACTATGCCGAGGGCGTGGCGGCGTTTGGCGCGAAGCGCGCACCGCGCTTCAGCGGGCGCTGACATGGGCGCGGGCAAGCTCGCCGACGCGGAGGCGCAGCTGCTGGCCGAACAGTCGGTGGCGGCGCTGTTCGAGCGCGACCGTGCCTCGCAGGGCCTCGGCCTGAGCGTCACCGGGGTCAGGCCCGGCTGGGCGCAGGTCACGATGCGGGTACGCCCCGACATGGTGAACGGGCATGGCGTGTGTCATGGCGGCATCGTCTTCGCCCTCGGGGACAGCGCCTTCGCCGGCGCCTGCAACTCCCGCAACGAGTCGAGCGTCGCCGCCGCGGCGAGCATCGATTTCCTCGCCCCGGCGCGTGCGGGCGATGAGCTCACGGCCGAGGCGAGCGAGCTGTGGCGAACCCGGCGCAACGGGCTCTACGAGATCGTCGTCTTCAACCAGCGCGGCGAGCGCGTCGCGCTCCTGCGCGGGCGCTCCTATCGGATCGACGGACAGGTCCTGGGCGGGTAGGCAACCATGCAGCTGCAGAGTTACATCGCGGGGGGCTGGCGGGTGGGGCAGGGCGGGGGCGTCGCCTTGCGCGATGCCACGACCGGCGAGGTCATCGCGAACGCTACTGCGGAAGGCTTCGATCCGGCCGCGATCCTCGCACACGCGCGCGAGGTCGGCGGCCGGGCGCTGCGCCGCCTGACCTTCCACGAGCGCGCCGGCCAGTTGAAGGCGCTGGCCAAGCTGCTCGGCGAATACAAGGAGGAGTTCTACCGGCTCTCCTACGCCACGGGGGCCACCAAGGCGGATTCCTGGATCGATATCGACGGGGGCATCAGCACGCTGTTCGTGTACGCGAGCAAGGGCACGCGCGAGCTGCCCAACGGCCACGTGTACGTCGACGGGGGGTTGGAGGGGCTCTCCAAGACGGGCACCTTCGTCGGCCAGCACATCTGCGTGCCGCTCGAGGGGGCGGCCGTGCACATCAACGCCTTCAACTTCCCGGTGTGGGGGATGCTCGAGAAGCTGGCGCCGACGCTGCTGGCCGGCGTGCCGGCGATTGTGAAGCCGGCGACGCAGACCGCCTACCTCACCGAGCGCGTGTTCCGGCGCATCATCGAGTCGGGGCTGCTGCCGGAGGGTGCCGTGCAGCTCATCTGCGGCAGCGTGGGCAGCCTCTTCGACGAGCTCACCTGCCAGGACGTCGTTTCCTTCACCGGCTCGGCCGCCACCGCGCTGAAGCTGCGCCAGCACGCCGCGGTGCTCGCCAACTCGGTGCGCTTCACCGCCGAGACCGACTCGCTGAATTCCTCGATCCTCGGGCCCGATGCGGCCCTCGGCACGCCGGAATTCGACCTGTTCGTGCGCGAGGTGGTGCGCGAGATGACGGTCAAGGCGGGCCAGAAGTGCACCGCCATCCGCAAGGCCATCGTGCCGGTGGCGCATGCGGCCGAGGTGCTCGGTGCATTGCAGAGCGCGCTCGGCAAGGTCGTGGTCGGGGACCCGCGGCTGGAGAACGTGCGCATGGGGCCGGTAGCCTCGCTCGCGCAGCGCCGCGAGGTGCTCGAGCAGCTCGGCAAGCTCAGGCGCGAGGCGCAAGTGGTCTTCGGCGAGGGCGGGCGGGTGCAGCCCCTGGGGGCCGACGCCGACCGCGGCGCCTTCGTGTCGCCGACGCTGCTTTACTGCCCCGACACCGCCGGGGCGCGCGCCATCCATGCGGTGGAAGCCTTCGGGCCGGTGTGCACGCTCGTGCCCTACCGCTCCCTCGATGAGGCGATCGCGCTCGCACGGCGCGGCGGCGGCAGCCTCGCCGGCTCGGTCTTCAGCGCCGACGATGCCATCGCCGCGCAGCTGGTGCTCGGACTCGCCCCGTACCACGGCCGCATCGTGGTCGTGAACCGCCAGTGCGCCAAGGAGTCGACCGGGCATGGCTCCCCGCTGCCGCACCTGGTGCACGGCGGTCCCGGCCGCGCCGGCGGCGGGGAGGAGATGGGCGGCATCCGCGGCCTCATGCACTACATGCAGCGCACGGCCGTGCAGGGCTCCCCGGATGTCATCACGGCGGTCACCGGGCGCTGGACCCGCGGCGCGCGCGAGCTCGACCCGGGCACGCACCCGTTCCGCAAGCCCTTCGGCGCGCTCGCCATCGGCGACACGTTCAACTCCGCCGAGCGCGAAGTGACGGTCGAGGACATCGAGCGCTTCGCCGAGCTCTCGGGGGATCGGTTCTATGCCCACATGGACGAGGCGCAGGCGGCGCGCAACCCGCTCTTCGGCGGACGGGTCGCGCACGGCTACTTCCTGGTGTCCGCGGCCGCGGGACTGTTCGTGGATCCCCCGTACGGCCCGGTGCTCGCCAACTACGGCATCGACGGCCTGCGCTTCACCAAGCCCGTCAAGCCCGGGGACCGCATCAAGGTGCGCCTCACCTGCAAGGAGAAGTCGCTGCGTGCGGCCCTAGGCTACGGGGAGGTGCGCTGGGACACCGCGATCACCAACCAGGACGGCGAGCCGGTCGCCAACTACGATGTGCTGACAATCGTCAGCGAGAAGGCGATCCCGGACGCGTAAGGCGGGCGGCGCCCCCCGGGAGTACGTCACTCAGGATCCGCCGTGCCCGCAGTCCGCGAGCCGCGCCTGCAGCGTTGGGCCAGTCGCAAATCGCGCAAACCAACGCCGGCGGCTCACGCGCACGCTTCAGCGAGCCGGGTCGCCCGCGGCGCGGCCGCCGGCGGGGAACGCGAATGCACGCCCGCGGGTGGAGACCGCCTTGAACAGCGTCCACGCCGCATCCCCGGGTTTGAGCTGCAGGGCCGCGAGCGCCGCGTGGGTGATGCGGGCAAGCACGGCCGCACCGCCGACATCCATCGTCACCAGCGCCCCGAACTCATCGCTCGTGACCCGCGTCACCGTGCCGGGGAGCGCATTGCGCACGCTCAGTCCCTGCACCGGCTGCAGCGCGAGGATCACGTCGCGCGCCAGCACCTGCAGCCGTACGCGGGCCCCGAGCGGCGCGCCGCGCAGGCTCACCTGCAGGGTGCCCGCGCCCACCGCAAGATCGGTCGTGCCGTTCTCGGCATCCACGCGCGTGACGCTCCCGTCCAGCACGGCGCCGACCATGTCGGGCCCGACGATCGCCTGCAGCTCCGGCCGCAGGCTCATCTCGCCCAAGGTCCCCTGTGCCAGCACCCGGCCCCCTTCCAGCAGCACGAGGTAGGTCGCCAGCCGCACGACCTCCTCGAACTGGTGGCTGACATACACCATCGGGATCGCCAGCCGGTCGCGCAGCGCCTCAAGGTAGGGCAGGACCTCCTCGCGCCGCGGCAGGTCCACGGAGGCGAGGGGCTCATCGAGCAACAGCAGCCGCGGCTGCGCCAGCAGCGCCCGCCCGAGCGCCACGCGCTGCACCTCCCCGCCGGAGAGCTGGTAGGGGCGCCGCGCCAGCAGGCGCTCGAGCCCGAGCAGCGCCACGACCTCCTCGAAGCCGATGATGCGGGGCGCCTGCCGCGCGCGCTTGAGCCCGTAGCGCAGGTTGGCGGCGACGGTCAGGTGCGGGAACAGCCGCCCGTCCTGGAACACGTAGCCGATGCGCCGCTGCTGCGCCGGGACTGAGAGCCCCGCCTCGGTGTCCGTGAGGGTGTCGCTGCCGAGGCGGATCATGCCGGAGTCCGGCGCAAGCAGCCCGGCGATGAGGTTGACGAGCGTGGTCTTGCCGCTGCCGGAGCGGCCGAAGAGCGCAATGACCCCGGGCGCGGGCGCGGCGAAGGACGCCTCGAGCGAGAACTGCGGGCGGCGCCGAATGACTGAGACCTGAAGCATCGTCCGTGCCCGTTACACTGGCGCGCGCCGTCGGGTCGCTCTCATGGCCGGCCGATGAGGTGCCGCACCCGCCGCACCAGCAGCTCCGCCGCCAAGACCCCGAGGAGTCCGAGCGCGAAGGACAGCAGCGCGAGGCGCAGCGCGAGCGCATCGCCGCTCGGGGACTGCATGGCGGTGTATAGCGCCAGCGGCAGGGTGCGCGTGACGCCCGGGATGTTCGCGGCGAAGGTGATGACGGCACCGAACTCCCCGAGTCCCGCGGCGAACGCGAGCACGGCGCCGGCGAGGACGCCCGGCAGCATGAGCGGCAGGGTGACGCTCAGGAAGCGATCGAGCGCTCCGGCACCGAGCGTGCGCGCCGCATCCTCCAGGCCGCGGTCGATGTTTTCAACCGAGAGGCGGATGGCACGCACCATGAGCGGAAAGGTGATGACCGCAGTCGCCAGGGCGGCGCCTGCGGTGGTGAAGGCGAGCTGGATGCCGAAGTGCGCGTGCAGCCACCCACCCAGGGCACCGCGGGCGCCGAACAGCAAGAGCAGCACGTAGCCGACCGCGACCGGGGGCAGTACCAGCGGCAGGTGCACCAAGGCATCCAAGAGCCAGCGCCCGGGCAGGCGCACACGCGCCAGCACCCAGGCGGCGAGCACCGCGAGCGGCAGGCTGAAGAGCACGCTGCGCGTCGCGACGGCGAGGCTCAGGCGCAGCGCCTCGAGCTCGGGCGGGCCGAGGAGGCCGTTCATGAGGGCGGACGAATGCGCGCGCGGGGGGTCACCGCCGCAACTGTCTCACGGCAGGCGGCATGACGAGAAGCGGGTCGGCGCGGGGCTTAAGCGACCAGGGCGGTCTTGAGGAGGACCGGTGAGCCGGGCGGCAGCACGGGGACGCTGGCGG
>Ga0316624_10000149_pt1 | contig 21285 bp, 22 predicted proteins | sample OWC_Aug_N3_C1_D5_FD_207657 | JGI IMG/M metagenome (GOLD analysis project Ga0316624, IMG submission 207657) | Wetland soil microbial communities from Old Woman Creek delta, Ohio, United States - OWC_Aug_N3_C1_D5_A | ecosystem: Environmental > Terrestrial > Soil > Wetlands | place: USA: Ohio... | reverse complement strand
ATCACGACCTCGAAACCGCAGCGATACAGGCGAGCAGCCACCCCTGTGGCCAGATCACCGGCCCCTTTAATAAGAACAATATTTTTAATGTATTTACCAGTCATGGATTTTCCCGGCCCTTTTCAACGTTGCCATTCTGGCAATGTACATGCCTGCCAGAATGGCAACGGAAAGGGCAATTGCTTGAAAATGTGAAATCAGTTATTAGATGAACACCTTCTCTTCCGTGAGCAAGTGGGTACGGTTGGAGCAGTGCGCAATCGCATCGGCCGCGGCAGCCTTGCCGGCTTCAGTCGCGAACGCGGCCGCGCGGCTATCCAGGCTGTCGAACCACATCTCGGACACGGCATCCGCCGGTAGTTCGGTCTGGCCATCCAGCAGCACGCTCATATGATAGTGCCGCAGACCGGGCAACTGCTTGGCCAGCTTGGGGTGTTCTTCCAACGCCCAGCGGCGGAAATCAGCCAGGCTCATACCTTCCTTGCGTTTCATTAGGGAATAATTCTTGAGCATTTCGTTTCCTCTTTATATGATTATGATTTGGATTGTTTGGCATCCAGCGCCTTCAATACCACTTCAGGCGTGACCGGATGGGTGGCTATCTCGGTGCCCAACGCATTGTTGATGGCGTTAACGATGGCCGGGATGGGCGCGTTAGCGGTCATCTCGCCAAAGCCTTTCACACCATACGGCCCGTTCTGAGACGGAAATTCCAGCACCCGGATTTCCATTTCGGGTACATCCGGTGCCAGCGGCAGGATGTATTCAAAGAATCCGCCCGGCCGGTGCTCAGGGCTGGGATAGTAGGGTTCGGTAGATTCATACAATGCGTGTCCCAGGCCCATCACCGAACCACCCTTGATCTGCCCTTCGACCAGCTTGGGGTTCACCTGGCGGCCGATCTCATAGACGCTTTGTAACTTCAAAACCTTCACCTCTCCGGTCTCGGTGTCCACTTCCACTTCGGCCACCACACAGGCGTGCGCTTCAGTGGAATCGGGATCCATTTTGCCTGTCTCAGGGTCGATGCCCAGGTTGGGCTTAAAGAAGATACCGCGCCCGGCCACGGTCTTGCCATACTTGAAGTGACCGGCCAACGCCAGGTTCACCAGGTGGATCTTGCGGTCCGGCGAACCCTTGACGCGCACAAAGCCCTGGCCGTCGGTCTCCATGTCTTCGGGACGCGCTTCCAGCTCATCAGCCGCGATCTCGAGCATGGTCTTCCTGGCTTCCTGCGCCGCCATGATGATGGCGTTGCCAGCCCGGTGGGTAGTGCGGCTGGCAAAGGTGCCCATGCAATGCGGACCGGTGTCGGTGTCGCCGGTGTCAATGAGGACGTTCTCAAAGGGCACACCCAACGATTCGGCGCCGATTTGCGCCAGCACCGTCTTCAAGCCCTGGCCCAGGTCGCAGCTGGCCAGGCTGATCACGAACGTACCGGTGGTGGTCATGTGGATTAGCGCCTGGGTGGGATCGCCGCCCAGATTCATGCCGGTGGGGTAGTTGACGGACGAAATGCCCGTGCCTTTTAGCTTAGCCATGTCAACTCTCCTTCTGTGCAGAAACGGGTTCCGGCCGCGCCGGCGAGTTGGCCCGGTCCCAGGAGTTCATCGCCTGGAAGCGTTCGCCCAGCGGATGATGCGCCATGTCGGCCGCACTCTGAATCACTTCCACCAGGGTGGCATCGCCGACAACCTTCTGGTAGGGGCGCATGTCACCGTTACGGTAGGCATTCAGCAGGCGGATTTCGAATGGATCCATCCCCACCTTACGCGCAATCTTGTCCATCTGCAACTCGGTGGCGAAGGAGGCCGAAGTGACGCCAAAGCCGCGCATGGCGCTGGTGGGCACCCGGTTGGTGTAGACGCAGTGAGCATCGATGTGAACATTCGGGATGTCATAAGGGCCGGAAATATTGGCGGCATGCTTGGTGACTGCGTAAGGTGTGTGACGGTTGTAGGCGCCGGAGTCGGCGTAGCTGGTCACCTGGCGGGCCACAATGTGGCCGTCTTTGGAGACACCATCCTTGAAATAGATACGATAGGCCACGCGCGTGGATGAGACATGAAACTCTTCTTCGCGGGTATACAGGTACTTGACCGGGTGCCCGGTGTGCATGGCAGCCAGTGCCGCGATGGGTTCTACAATCACGTCCACTTTTCCGCCGAAGCCGCCGCCCACGGTACCACCCACAAAGTGCAGCTTGTTGAAGGGTACATTCAATATCAGAGCGGTATTATCCATTGAGAAGTAGAGCGCTTGCGTATTGGTGTAGACCGTGATACGCCCATTGGCCTCGGGCTTGGCCACGCAGCCAGTGGTCTCCAGTGGTGCGTGTTCGATGGGTTTCGGCTCATAGCAGCCTTCCACGATATAGTCGGCCTGCGTAAAGCCTTGCTCGATATTGCCATAGCGGACGCGGCGGAAGGGGTGCCCTTCGTAGACAAAGTAATTAGTGCCCCAGGGCTTGAGGATGGGTGCGCCCGGTTTAAGCGCCTCTTCGACATCAAAAACGGCCGGCAGTTCCTCCAGGTCAACTTTCACTCGTGCGGCGGCTTCGATGGCGGCCTCTTCGCTTTGGGCCACAATGGCCGCAATCTGCTCGCCTTTATAGAGCACTTCCTTTTCGGCCAGTACCGGCTCTTCGTCCGGGCCAACGCCGATCAGGCACAGGATGGTGTAGAGGTTCTTGGGCACATCCTTGTAGGTAAAAGCGCGCACAAACCCCGGCACCTTCTCGGCTTCCGAGAAGTCAATCCCGAGGATTCGAGCGTGGTGCAGCGGGCTGCGTACCATCTTGAGGTAGAGCATGTCCGGGAACTGGATATCGTCGATGTACTGCGTCTTGCCTGTAACGTGGCTGAGCCCGTCACGGCGTAGTTCCGATTTCCCAACGGTGTTGAGCGGTTGGTCACTCATGGGACCCTCCTTGGTTGCCATTGGAGCCCGCCGCGACCTGCTGCACAGCAGCAATGATGGGATCATAACCAGTGCAGCGGCACAGGTTGCCGCTAAGCGCTTCGGCGATCTCGGCCTTCGTAGGGTGCGGATTTTTATCCAACAGCGCCTTGCTGATCATCAGCATGCCGGGCGAACAGAAGCCGCACTGCACGGCAAAGTTTTCGTGGAAAGCCTGCTGGAGCGGATGCAGCCCTTCGGTAGGGGTGATCCCTTCCAATGTCAGTACATTCTGCCCTTCCACCTCTTCAACCGGCAGGATGCACGACAGCACCGGTTCGCCGTTGAGGATGACGGTACACGAGCCGCAGTTGCCTTCGTAACAGCCACACTTGGTGGCGGTAAAGCCCAGCTTCTCGCGCAGGGCTTTGGCCAACGTGGTGAGCGGCTTCACCATAACTTCGGTCTCGCGACCGTTGAGCGTAAATGTGACAATTTTAGATGCCATACTGTGCCTCCTAGGCGGCGACCTGCGCCAGCGCACGCTGGACAAAGACGCCCGTCATCCGGCGCCGGTATTCGGCGCTGGCGATGGGGTCGGTGTACGGCTCACACTCAGCGGCAGCCGCCCTCGAAGCAGCCGCGATGGCGGCCGTGTCCAGCGAGAAGCCGGTGAGGGCGATCTCAGCCTGGCGCGCCCGCAACGGGTGCGGACCCACCGCGTTCAGGGCCACGCGCGCGTCACGCGTCCGTCCATTCTCGGCAACCAAATGCACCGCCACGGTCACAATCGCTGGAGTGTTAGTATAGAGACGGCCATACTTAAGCAGCACGGCTTTACCGGCGGGCCTGGGCACCTGGATCTCCACCACCAGCTCATCAGCAGCCAGGCAGTTGGTGAGAAAGCCTGTGTAAAACTCGGCCAGGGGCACCAGCCGCTCACCCCGCTTCAGACTGGCCACTTTCACCTGTGCATCCAGTGCCAGCAGCGCCACGGCCAGATCGCCCGCAGGTGGCGGCGCAAAAAGGTTGCCGCCGGCCGTGCCCATATTCTGCACCGCCCAGCCGGCAACATTCTTAACCGCCTCAGCCAACAGGGGCATGTCGGACTCGGCACGCAGCCGCGCGAGCGAGGCCGCTGCGCCAATATGGACCCCGCCATCCACCGGTCGCACGTAGTCGAGGCCCGCCTGGCGCAAGCCCATGACCTTTTCGGGGCGCGAAACGCCCTTGTTGATCAGAGGCATCGCCAGCGTGCCGCCGGCCATAACCAACATCGCCGGGCCGTGCTCGTCCAGCAACCCCAGCGCTTCGGCCAATGACCGCGGCCGGAAATACGCTTGTGTAGTCACATTAGCACCTCCTCGAATAGTGTGAATATAACCCGAACGGCGTGGCCAACTCTCTCGAGGGCCGCGACGGACGCCATTTGTCTGCCCGATTCTCCCGGTCGCCCGAGCCTCAGGCCCGCTCCGCCTGGAAACGATCCACCAACCCTCGGAATTCGGCCTCCGTGAGCAGACCGTGCTTCGCCATCGAAATCTCCTTGACCTGCATGGTCAAATCCAGGAGCTGATCGAGAGCGGGAACAGGCTGGTCAATGCGGCCAAGCCAGTAAGCCACAGAGTCTGTCCCGCTGCCCTTACCCAGCACAACCTCCACACCGCTCTGACCAATCAGCGAGGGCAACACGGGAAAGACCTCGGTGGGATGCTCATCCTTGCACCGGAGCCACCAGTTGGCGGGAATGCCGGATTCAAGCTTATACATGTCTGCCCCAGCAATTGGCTGATTGAGCGGAGTCACGCGGCCAGTGAGCTTTTGCACCACCTGGGTCAGGCGGTAGAGCCGGTCGAGTTTAATGCCGGTCTTGATACCATACATCAGTTCAAGCGCCAGCGCCAGTTGCTCGGTCGAGGCCTGACCGGCGCGCTCGCCCATCCCGAGCACGGTGGAATGCACCACTTCAGCGCCCTCTTCCACGGCTGTAAGACTGTTTGCATTGGCAAGTCCGAAATCGTTGTGGAAGTGAGCTTCCAGCGGGCGCTGTAGCCTGGCCCGCATCGTGCGCACATAGTAGCGGATGGCGGGTGGGGCACAAACGCCCATCGTGTCCACCAGGGTCAGGGAGTCCATATGGCCATCGGCGGCCACGGCTTCGATGATCTGGAACAGCTTGCTGAAGTCGGCCCTGGTGGCATCAATCGTGAAGAACACCGTGTAGAGACCCAGCTCGTGGGCCAAGCGGGTGGCGTCGACCGAGGCTTGAATGGCCTTCGAGAGCGGCCACTGATACCCGTATTCGATGATGTGTTCGCTGCTGGGGATCTCCACGATGACGCCCGAAACCCCGCAGTCGGCCGCCAGGCGCACATCGTCGAGGACGCAACGGCAGAAAGCAAAGATCTCGGGCCCCAGATTGCGCTTTACGATCTCGCGGATGGCATTTTCATCCTGCTTGGAGACAGCCGGCATACCGGCTTCGATGCGATGCACGCCCGCTTCAGCCAGCGCTTCGGCAATGGCGACTTTTTCATCCTTCTGCAGCGCAATGCCAGTTTCCTGTTCCCCGTCGCGCAGGGTGATATCGTGGATCTTGATTTTGGCGGGCAGATGGTAGTCTTTGGTCACTTCCGGTAGGTAGTTCAGCGGGCTCACGAAATACTTGTCGGTCTTCCACGGAGTAGTCATAGTTGATATCCTTTTATTAGCAATTGGTCACGCAAAAGTACAAGAATAAAATGCCATTCACACAGTTCAGGCGGATGGCTTCATCGTCTGAAAGGCCAGGCCGCGCGCAGCCCCGATCCAGTCGCCAATGGACTGGAACACTGGCACTCCCACTGCTTCAATTGCCTTAGCCATGCGTTGAGTGTACGGCCCACCCATCGCGCCAACCAAAATGGGCTTGCCATACTTGCGGTTCAGAGGGCCCAACTTCTGGACAATATCTTCCTCCAGGGGCGTGTCGGGAAAGACAAACCAGGGCATGACAATATCGATGTTGGGATCGCGCAACAGCGCCTCAATACCGGCTGCATAGTCGCTGCTGGTACCGGATCCGGTCACATCGATCGGGTTCTGGATGATGTAGTACACCGGATAACAGTCCTTCAGCATCCGCAGCGTGTCCGGGCCCAGGTCGGGCATTTCCAGTCCGTAGATTTTGAGCAGGTCAATCCCCTGTACCATCGACCCCGCACCGTTGCTGATCATCGCCACCCGGTTGCCTGGCGCCTTCGGCTGCATCGCCAGCGCCTTGCATACTGCCATCAGTTCCTCCATGCTGTTGACCGGAATCATGCCGCCCTGGCGGAACGCACCCTGGACCACACCATAAGATCCACCAAAAAAGCCGGTGTGTGACTGGGAAGCACGCGCCCCTCGCTCTGTCCGGCCGACCTTGAGCACCACGACCGGTTTCTTCAGGGTCACTTGTTTGGCCGTTTCCAGCAGCCGGCGGCCATCCTCCAAGCCTTCGATGTACACCGCGATGATGTCGGTTTCCGGGTCATCGACCAGGTAGGCCAGCAGATCGGCTTCATCCACATCCGTGCGATTGCCATAGGAAACGAACTTGCTGATACCAAGTTCGGCTGCCTGTTCCAGGAAGATGCACCCCACTGTGCCGGACTGGGTGATCATGGCAATCGAGCCAGCCACCGGCCGCTGCAGTCGTTCCTGCACCTGGAAGAAGGTGTCCATGCGTGAATGACCGTCGAAGACACCGATACAATTAGGGCCGATGAGCCGGACATCGTGTGCTGCCGCTGTCCCTCTTATTTGATGCTCCAGCGCCACCAGATCGCCGCCCAGTTCCTTGCCTCCACCCGAAACGATGACCATATTGTGCACCCCCAGGGTGGAACATTCTTCGATTAGTTGGGGAACCATATTCAGGGCAACCGCCACCACCACCACGTCCAGCGGATCGGGCACCGCCGAGAGCGAGGGGTAACATTTCCTGCCCATGATCTCCGTCCGGCCGGGATTAATCGGGTACACCTGGCCGGCATAATCATAGTTGACCAGACTATCCAACACGCAGTAACCCACTTTACCGGGTGTGGTCGAGGCGCCGACAACCGCAATTGCCTGGCCTTTGAAAAAATTCCCCAGGTGTTGCGTGCGGGCGGGAGTGGGCGCCAGGACCGGTCTGGGGGGTTTTCGCCAGATCACCTTCGCATCCAGGACGCGGTGCTGGCTGCCCCAGACCGCAATCGGGTTGAGGTCCACCGACTCCAGTGAGCCGGTGTGATCCAGGCCCATCCGGCTGGCATTCAGCAGCAGCTCGACCAGCATATCTTCCGAAACTGCCGGCTGACCGCGATATCCCTGCAGGACCTTGTGACCCTTGATCTCATGGATCATTTGGAGTGCATCTGAGCGGTTTATCGGTAACACGCGGAAGCTCACATCTTCCAGGAATTCGGTGAGCACGCCGCCGAGCCCGAACATGACCACCGGGCCAAATTGGGGATCGTCGAGCAAACCGATGATGACTTCAACGCCGCCCGTTACCATCTCCTGCACCTGGATACCCTCGATCTGGGCTGTAGGCTGGGCGGCCTGCGCAGCCGACAGGATATTTTGAAAGCCCCGGCGTACTTCGTCGGCAGTATGGAGGCTGAGCAACACACCCCCCATGTCTGTTTTGTGCAGAATGTCGGGGGAAACGATTTTAAGAACAACCGGGAAACCAATTTCTCCGGCCAGCCGGACTGCCTCATCCGCGCTGGTCGCCAGTCTTTCCGTTGGAGCTTGAAAACCGTATTGTCGGTACATGTTATTTGCTTGTCCCGGTTAAGCCCTGCTTGATCATGGCCAGGGCCGGGTCAGGGCCTTTATAGCCGGTAAGATATTCCAGCCGGATGGGCGCAAAACACTCATGGAAGATGACGTCTTCTTCGCTAAGCTTGCGGAAGGAGTGGATAACGTTGGAGTTGACAATCAGCAGCGCACCCGGTCCAACCTCTTGCTCCTCATCGCCGACCTTGGCCCACAGCCTGCCCTGAACCATCATCATGATTTGTTCTGCCTCGTGTTGGTGGGCCGGGATGGTCACCTGGCCTTTGTAGGTGATACGGGTCATCATCACCTTTTGCCCGGAAACCGCCTGAAGGAAAACGTTGGGCACGTACTCACGAGCTGGAAACTCATCCCACGTTGTGATTTGTGACATATTAGCCCTCGCTTGGATTAGGATCACTGCTTTCTTGAACGACACTCTCGTTCAAGCTCTTGCTGATATTCATGATGTGTTTCTGCATGCTGCTGGCCGCCGCCGCCGGATCGCGGCGAAGCAGCGCATCAACGATCGCCTGGTGGTCCAGCAATGACTGCTCCCGGACGCCCTTCAAGGCCACGGTCCGCGTGCGGCTGGCCAATCCCAACCGGTATAAGGTGCTCATGAAACGAGCAATGATTTGATTGTGCACGGCGGCTGTAATCAACTGGTGCAGTTCGATATCGGCTTCGAGGAAAAGTTTCGGATCATGGACAGACTTTGCTGCTCGTTCCCAACAGGTGCCGATTTCGGCCAGTTCAACTTGGGTCGCATTCTGCGCCGCTTCGGCCGCCAGGCTGGGCTCCAGCATGGCGCGGGCAGCCAATGCTTGCGCGAAGGTGGAATCATCCAGGGAGAAAACGAAGTCAAAGTGCTCGACCAGCCGTTCAGGCCTGAGCGAGGCAACATAGGTACCCGAACCATGCCGGATTTCTATGATCTTCATCATATCCAGCGCCCGCAATGCCGCGCGCAGAGAAGGACGGCTGACCTGCATCATGGCGGCCAGATCCCGTTCTGAAGGTAATTTTTCGCCGGGACGCAGCTTGCGTTCAGTGATCAACGCAACCAGCCGTTCTGCGATGCGATCGGGAAGCAAATTCCGGTTGAAGATGCCAAATACCGATGAGTCAGAAGGCAGTTCATTCATACAAAGATTCCCTGCAGTACGATGCCAGACTCTTTTAGCCAGACCCAGAGAGTGGCGGTTGGGGTCCGTGGGCCATTTCGGACATATTGTAAGAGCGCACCTGACTTGAAGACAAACTGTCAATCAACGGGGCTTTTGATATTCTGTAAACAGGAGGTTTTCATTGCGTGGAATGTGGTCAAGTGACTTTACCACTTGGCTTTATTATAGAGCGATAAGAAACTGGTGTCAAGCAATTATCTAAAATACTTCCCCCACCTGCCCTGCGCTTTCGGGCACTGGCCTCCGGCTCGTCCACTGCCACAATCAGGCGGAAGCGTGGCACCGTTTTGTGCAGCCAGCCAACACAGGTCAGCTTGCAGGTGGCTCCCAACTTAGGGCATGGGGAATAGGAAATAAGGTGACCGTGGGATCTTCACCAGACGGAGGCACTGGGCGAAAATTCAGTGAGGGACAATCAGAGCGAGATCACTTTGGCGGCACGGCGCTGCGCTTCGAGGATATCGGCCATGCCGCCCACAATGCCTACCTGCACCTGTTCGGTCAAGTTAAAGTAGTTCAAACAGGTACTGCACAGAATCAGGTGCACGCCTTTGGCTTCCAGCGACTTGAGGGAAGCAATTACTGGCGACCCCTCGACAACCAGGCGGACGCCATTGGTGTAAAAACAGATCGCTGCCGGAAGAATGTTGTTTTCATCCAATAATTTGAAATAGGTGGTGATTAGCTTTTGCTGGAGCGCCGGCTCAGCCTCCCCCATGCCATTGCGGGTGATCAGAAGGACGGTTTCAGAATCGGGTGTGGACATAGTTTAGCTTTCAGCGGGCTAATTCAAGACCTTTAAACGCTTCCACCTGGCCGCGGATGGCGCGTTCGGTTGGCAGGCGTTCAATGGAGGATGCACCGAAGAATCCGAGGATACCCGGCATTTTTTTCAATGCCTTGCCGACATTTTCGGGTTCGTCAAATGGCCCGCCGTGGCAGATCACCATCAAATCCTTGCGGAGCTTCCAACCCGCCTCTGCCATGATCATTACTTTTTCAATGGCCTCGTCCAGGGAGAAGGCGATGGCTGCACCGATACTGCCGGCGGTGGTCAGACCAACATGGCATACCAGCAAATCGGCGCCCGCTTTTGTCATGGCGCCGGCTTCGTCGGCGGTAAAGGCATAAGGAGTGGTAAAAAGATCCATCTCATGCGCAGTTTGGATCATTTCCACCTCTTTTTCATAGCCCATGCCGGTGGTCTCCAAATTGGCGCGGAACTTTCCTTCGAACAACCCAACCGTGGGGAAGTTCTGCACACCTGAAAAGCCCATCTCCATCAGCTGTTTCAAGAAAACAGGCATCAGGCGAAAGGGGTCAGTACCGCAAACGCCAGCCTGGACTGGGGTGTCTTTTACGACGGGCAATACCTCGGCCGCCATTTCAACCACGATACCATTCGCATCCCCATAAGGCAGTAGCCCGGCCAACGAGCCGCGCCCGGCCATGCGATAGCGGCCCGAGTTGTAAATAATGATGACGTCAGCACCACCAGCTTCGGCAAACTTGGCTGATATACCAGTCCCGGCTCCGCACCCGACGATTGGTTTGCCTGCCTTCACCTGGGCTTGCAGGCGCCTGATGATCTCTTTTCGTGGAATTGCCATCGTGAGTATCTCCTATTTTTTCAACATGTCCAACAAGGTTTGAGCAGCCTTGTCAGCGAATTCGGGATCATTGACATTATTGTCCATCTCGATGACCGGGATGCCCGGCCTGAGATTCTTTTTGATCGCGTCGAAGCAGGCTTGATCTGCCTGCGGATCCCAAAAGGCAGCCTCGGGACTGTCCAGTTGTGAAACACCCTGGAGGGGAATCAGGATGACGACCGGCCCTGTTGCTGCGTTGGCAGCCGCAGCGATCATCTCTCCGATGTGTTTGTTTTCTTCAACATTGGTGCGCAGCAAGGTGATATTGGGATTCCATTGATAGAGCTTGCGGGATTTGTACTTATCAGGAATGGTATCCATCGCCCAAAAGTTAGCCATATCCACGCAGCCTGGAACCAGAACTGCCGGGATACCTCGGCGCGAGGCAGCCAGACAGCGTTCCGGACCGGCGCTCAGTACTCCTCCACAGACTTCGTCGGCAAGCTCGGTGGTGGTAATATCCAGCGAGGCGGTAATATGACCATCGGCGATTAGATCCTCCATTGTCCTTCCGCCTGTGCCGGTGGCGTGAAAGACCAGGACTTCATAGCCGTGTGCCTCCAACACACTGCGCGCCCGATCCACTGCAAGAGTAGTGTTACCAAACATCGAAGCAGCTACCAGCGGCTTGTCTTCGCCTGCTTTGGGGGCGTTCATTTTTACCATGCCGGCGATCGCTCCGGCTGCATTAACGTAGATGGCGCGGCTGATTCGGTTGAAGCCGGCCACATCCACGATGGATGGTATAAAAGTGATATCCCGGGTCCCAACGTAGGCGCTCACATCCCCACCGCCCAGCGTGGAAACCATCACTTTGGGGATGCCCACCGGCAAAGTCCGCATTGCCATCGTGGAAAGCGACGTTCCCCCGCCACCACCCATGCCGATGATCCCATCCAGCCTGCCCTGATCGAAAAGCCGGCGCACTACCACTGCCAGTCCGGCCGCCATGATCCGCATGGCCTCGTCCTTGTGCTGGCCGGATGCCAGGCTGGTCAATTGCCCGCCGCCTGCCCGGGCCACTTCCTGGCGGGTGATGTCGGGTGCGAAGGCCGGTTCCCCCATCACTCCGAAGTCGATCACCAGGGTTTCGATGCCTTCCTTCTGGATCAATTCTTTAAGGTAGGCAAATTCCTTGCCTTTTGTATCCAATGATCCTGTGATAACAACAGTTTTTCCCATAGGCTTGCTTTCGTTTAGTCAAGGATCAGCAACAGGGCTGCGATTACCAGCAGAACCAGAATAATCCTATCAAATACGACCTTCGAAACCTTGGTCACCAACCATCGCCCAAACCAAACCCCAAAGGGGACGATCGGAAACACCCATGCGATCTGCCAGAGCGTTTGGAAGTCGAACATTCCAGTAAAAAAGTAAAATGGCACTTTGATCCAGTTGAGGGTGGCATAGAACAGTACGCAGGTGGCAACAAATACTCTCGGGGTTACCTCCTGCAGCATGAGGTAAATACTGATGGGCGGCACACCGCTGTGAGCCATGGCAGATGTAAAGCCTGCCGTGCTACCTGCCAACCAGCCATGCCAGTTTTTCTGTTGGTAATTTTTCGAACCGAGGAGGCGCTTTTCAAAGAGCTTGTAAACCACGAACAACAACGCGATGATGGCCAGCCCCATTTTTAGCACCTGGGTTGAGACATTGGCAATAAAATAAGTACCGATCGAGACGCCTAACACTCCCCCGGGGATCAACAGCCAGACCAGCCGCGCATTCCAGCACCGCCAATGTAGAGCAATTGAGAATAAATCCGCAAGCAACATGATGGGTAGGAGCAAGCCCAGAACCTGGTTGACGGGCATCACCAGCGCCATCAAAGGTGTCGATAACGTTCCTGCCATCCCGCCCAACCCACCCTTCGACAGGCTGACCAAAAATGTGACCGCAACCAGCATCAATAAAAATGCAGTTGGATTACTTGTCATTCTTGAAAGCTCCCGGCTTATCCAATATTTCCAACGCCTTTATAGAGATACGTTCCCCGAGATGTTCCAGGTCCGCCACTTTTGGATACTTAACACCGTAGCTGCCTTTACCAATTGGCACAATTCTTTCAGACTTATTTTTCCTTTCACCCCAGGCGCTATAACACATTCTTACGGCTGACCGTGGCCCTTTTGGGCATGTGGGTCTCTGCCACCGCCGCGCTCTTCAATGCCTTGCGGATAGTCTTGACTGATTGTGCTACCAGCCCGGAGTAGAATTCTTCTGTCAGCAGGCCCGAGCCGTGATCTTGGATGAACTTGAGCTGGTCGGGCGTGAGATTGGCGTTGGAAGTGGCCTGAGAACCAGGGTACGGATCGCGGGGTGTCCGGTCAATGGGGGCCACAAACTCAAGAGTCAGGGCATACTTGTAGCCTCCTGCGTCCAAGGCCTTGATAAGCTTTGGCCAGTTATAGTCGCCTTGGCCGGCTGCCCAGCGATTGTTGTCGGCCACATGGAAGTCGACCAGTTTCTTGCCGGCCAGGGTGACGGACTTGTACAAGTCAGCTTCCTCGATGTTGATATGGAAGGCATCGAGCGCGATGCCGCAGTTCGGGCCGACGGCCTGCGCCAGGCACAAAGCTTGATCGGCACGGTTTATGAAATTGGTCTCAAAGCGATTAAGCGGCTCCAGGGCCAGGGTGATACCTGCTGCTTCGCTGAAGGCATAGATTTCCTTCAAACTCTCCACCGCCCAGCGCCACTCTTCTTCTGGCGACGCCATCGGGGTCACCTTACCCACCTGGGAGGGCACTATCGTGAGGATGCGGCCGTCCAGCTCTTTGGCTAGAGTCACCAGGCCCTTGACAAATTTGATGGTGGACTCGCGCACCTTCGGATCAGCATGGATCAAGTCTCGGCCGGGGGTCATCAAGGTTGCAGCCCCCCAGCATTTGACGCCGTTCTCATCCAGAAGGCGGCGTACTTCTTTGGTATCGTACTGTTCGGGTTCGCCGGCAATTTCAAGACACTCGAAACCGAAATGGGCCAGCCGCCGAATGGTGGTTTCGATGGTTTCAGCGCGCATCCAGTTCATCATTCCTAAGAACATGGTTTCACCTTATCCTTGTAAGAGAGAAATCCTGCGGGTCTTGGAAATCCTTTGGGTTTTGTCCTCAAATTGCTCCGGGCCCGCAAGTGAACCCAATATGAGACCTTTGCTGCTATCAGTCACCAGGCTGCATCCATTGCAAGGGTTAATCAATTTATTCAATCGAAATTGTTTGTGGGTCATGCTTCCCCTCGCAAATAAGGGATCACCTGCGGTCCTTCAGGAATAACGCAGATGCGCGCCTCGGAGCCATATTTTTCGAGCAATTGCGAGATGGTTTGCTGCAGATTTCGGCAGGGGATGAAAAGCGCCCGTTCGATTTGCTCATCGGTAAGCCCATCGCTGTAAACGTACACATCGGCTCGACGTTGAATCTGAGCTTGGATTTGCACCTGCCACTGGTCCTGGGCGCAGAAGCCGGCTTTTGAGATCATGTCGATAACCCCTTGAGGTGAACCGGCCTCAGCCAGCAGAGCTGCATAGCGCCCATGGTTCGGCAGACCATCCTCGCAAGCCGCGGCGATGAGAATGCTCCCGCCCGGCCTGACGATCTGGTTGGCAGCGCTCATCCCTTTGACCGATTGGTACAGGTTCTGATCCAGGGGATAGCCACTGTTGGTGGTGATGACGATATCGTAGGGCTCGTCCACCGCACGCATGGCATTTTCTTTCACAAAGGCACAACCTTTCGAAAATGCTGCAAGCATATCGCCGGCAAAGATGCCAGTGATCGCCCGCTGGACGTTCAGGGACACATTCAGCAGGAAAGCCGGATGAGTGCGCAAAGCGACCTCGCGCATTTCCTCCCAGATGGGATTCCCTTTTATGACTCCCCAGGTGGCTTTGGGGTGGGCGATCATGTCAAGCCCGTGATTAGTAAAGACGCTTTCTGCCCCCGACAACGAAGGGAGGACTGCCTTTGGGCCGCCGCTAAAACCGGCGAAAAAATGAGGTTCAATGAAGCCGGTCAGAATGCGCACATCGGCTTCAAGATAAGCGCGATTGATGCGCACCGGATGTCCCCGCGACGTTTCACCCAGAGAGAGCAAGTTGGCGTTATCATTGCAGTCATGTTGGATGCAGTGGTACCTTTCCACGAGACGGTCGCCGAGCATGGCGCGCAACTCGGTCTCGGTTTCTGGGCGATGCGTACCCAGGCCGTTTAGCAGGGTGATATTTTCCCGCGCAACTCCAGCCATCTCCATTTCTTCCAGCAGCACGGGCAGGATGCGGTCATTGGGCGTGGCACGCGTGATGTCGGTGTGAACCACCACAACCTTATCGCCGGGCTTGACAAGCTCAGCCAGCGGAGCCGATCCGATCGGATTGCGTAAAGTCACCCGCATGGCCCCGATCTCGTCGGGCAGACCGGGGATAAAGCGCGGTGACAATACATCCACTGTTTCGGGCAATATTATGTTCAGGCCATGACGGCCATAAGCCAGTTTAGTATCCATCGCTTTTAAATGGGACACGAATTCGCATGGACAATTTTCGTGCAATCCGTGTGCAGGAGACTTGCATTTTGGTCATTCACGCCATCAATCTCCGCAAGTAATCCTCCATCAGTGGCCACAATTGTTTGTATTGCTCAAAACGACCTGCATAGAGTCTGTGCATCCTTTGATCCGGCTCAAAAGTTCGATCCAGCTTGACCATCACTTCGACACCTGCTTCCAGTGAAGGAAAAACGCCATAGCCAGCGCCCGCGATGATGGCCGCGCCCAAAAGACCGGACTCGCTGACGCTCGGACGCACGAAGGGTCGACCCATAATATCCGCCGTCATTTGCAGCCATACATCCGATTTGCTGCCGCCACCCACGGCGCAATAATCGGCAATCTCGATGCCCACCTGCGGCAGGGTCTCCATGCACTCGCGCAAGTAAAACGTGATGCTCTCAATCAGCCCCTTGAGAATATCGCCACGCGTGGTCTCAAAGCGCAAACCAACCAGCACACCGCTGGAATTGGAGATGAACTGGGGCGGGCCGGTCGTTGACCAGTGCGGCAATGCGAGGATGCTGCTCGGCCCCCTGGGCATCTCAGCGATCAAGTCAGCGTAAATATCGCGACCTGATCGCTGCGCTTCGCGCCTCTCGATGGTGGCGAAGGTATCTCGGAACCATTTGACAATCGAGCCGCCCTGATTGTAGATAAAGCTCACATTCTGGCCCGGGACGGCATGATGCTCGGTGTTCAAACCAAGCCGCATCATCGCCCCCGGCTCGCGTCGCTGCGTAAACACCGGCACGGCGCACAAAAAGGTCCCCATCCCGTACATCGCTCGGCCCGGTTGGATCACGCCACAGCCAACGGCATTTAGACACTGATCGTGTCCTCCCGCCACGATGGTAATGTTAGCTGGCAGACCCAACTCGTGCGACATTTGACCGGACACCTGGCCGATAATGGTTCCCGCCGGAACCACGTCTGGCAGCTTGCTGCGATCGAGTCCGGTCAATTTCAACAGTTCATCCGACCAATTGCACCGGTCAATGTCGAACAACAGCGTACGGTTGGCGAGCGAGTAATCCACTGCGGGTTCTGCGCCAAGCATGAACGGAATGAAACTACCCCAGAGCAAAAATTTCCACGCATGCTCATAAAGCTCCGGTTGGTGTTGTTGAATCCACTTGAGCTTCGTCAGCCCATAATGATTGCCGAGCGTGTTGCCATTGATGCGGTACAGTCGTTCGTTTTCGATGGTGCCGCTTAAGCCCGGCAGGTATTCTTCGCCGCGCACGTCAAAGTTCAGTAGGCTTGGACCGAGTATTTGCCGATCTTGTGTGACCGGGACCAAGGCTTCACCGAGCGACGAGACGGACAACGCCTGGATCGGATCGGTGGAGGCGTTGGCGGCCACGGCTCGAATTGTGCGCTTGACCTGCTCCCACACTGCGGCCGAATCAAGCTGCGCCCAACCGGGTTCGGGCCTTGAAAAGTCATACTCTTCGTAAGCGGATGCAAGAAGGCGTCCGTCTTGCGAAAAAAGTCCCGACTTGCATCCAGTAGTGCCTACATCTATGCCAAGTAGACTCATCGTGATGTCTCCCTCAACTTTACATCAGCGTTGCCCGGATACCGGTCAAGTGCAGGTAGTCGCGCAGCAACTCTACCGTGCGAGTATAGACAGCCTCCTGCGCCTTGACCTGGCTGCCAGACTCTTTCAGCACAGCTTCATAGGGCTGGCGGATTTCCGTCCCGACGTTGATCTTGGCGATGCCGCACTTGCCCGCATCGAGCACATCTTCTTGTTTGATGCCAGAGCCGCCGTGCAGGACAAGCGGTATGCCGGTTGCCTGGGCCAGCTGGGCCAACCGGTCGAGATTCAAGTGCGCCTGAATCTTTTTCTGATCCTTGCGCCCGGCGGCGATCGCACCATGCACATTGCCGATGGCAACCGATAGCCAGTCGCAGCCGCTCTCTTGTACAAAGCGTCTGGCTTCTTCAACATCGGTGAACCCCAAGCCAGACGCAAAAAGTTCCTCATAAGGGGGAAGCGGGCCGGCTTCGTGTCCCAACACCGCGCCCAATTCTGCTTCGACGGGGACGCCCTGGACATGTGCAAGTTCGACCATTGACCGCGTGGCCTGGATGTTATCATCCAGTCTCAAGCGCGAACCATCCAGCATGACCGACTCGTACCCAAGCCCTAGCGCCTCCTTGAAAATCGACGCGTAATCCACACGCTGGTTATCTTCGTCAATGACCGGCACGTGATCGAGGTGCAACCGGACGTGCTCTGGCTGGCTCCATCGGGTAAATTCTTGGGCGACCGCCGCCGGCCCTTTGCTTTCGAACTTGATCCATTCGGGGCGCGCGGTCTCCACCAGTGCGAACGAATCTTGATCCACGACCGCCCGCACCACCGGCTCGACCATAGGTAGGTACGGGACGTTGAACGCCGGAATAACCAGGCCGATTCGACGCGCCGCGTTGATAATGTCAGCTACTCGTTTCATTGTCCAGTCTCCATGGGCGGCGCCACCGCGATCTGCGAGGCCGGGAAAAAACCGCGATTCCCGAAGAATAGCGCAAAGGTTGTTTTGTTTGTCATTTCATTCCCTTATCATCTGAAAATGAACAAGTGCTAACAGTAATACTGGATGTCCCTTGCTTGCGAGGCGCTCACGCTCTTAATTTCACCCATCAGGAAGCGGCTCAGGTCAATAATGTGCGCGCCTAGGTTACCCAGCGCGCTGCTGCCAGCCGCTTTCTTTTCCAGTCGCCAGATCAAAGGCTTGCCATAATGCGGCATGATCCACTCATGCAGATAAGAGGCGCGAAAGGAGTAGATCTGCCCCAGCGCGCCGCATTGGATCAGCGGCCGGTGAAAGGTGTCTATCCTGGTCCAACAGGGGCAACCAACCCGGTTGCCCCTTGTCAGATGTGATGCGTCAAGCCATGAGTTTCTTAAGGAACGCCAGACCCTCGGTAGCCAGCATATCCGAACTGGGTGCAGGTGGTCGCCAGATGGCCGCTGCTCGTGCGATTTCTTTGACCGTCGTGCTGAAGGATTCCATGACTATCGCTCCATCATAGTTGATTTTCTTCAGGCCGGCGGCGAACTCGTTCCACGGCACGTGACCGCTGCCGGGGATGCCTCGGTCGTTCTCGTTACCGTGTATGTGCATGAGGTAAGGGCCGGCCAGCTCGACCGCCTTGCCAAAGCTCTTTTCCTCGATGTTCATGTGGAAGCTGTCCAACATGATCTGGATAGCCGGGCTATCCACCAGCTTGACCAACTCGACGGCTTGCTCGGCAATATTGATAAAGCTAGTCTCGAAGCGGTTCAGCGGCTCCATGCCCAGGATTACGCCCTTGTCTTCGGCGTACTTGGCGACCACTTTCAGATTCTTGGCGCAGCGCTCCAGTTCGCGCTTGCGCTGTTCGTCCGATGCTTGCCAGGTCCGCCCCACGGCTGCATAGATCGGGCCGCCGATTTTGGCGCCGCCCATCTGCGCCACTGCATCAATGCAGTGCTTGAGGTAGGACACGCCGTTGCGCTGAATGCTTTCGTCCTCGTGCGCTGGGTCGCGGGTCGCTCCCATTATGGCGCAGACGGAACATTCCAGGCCGGTCCGCTTGTAAGCTTCCGCGGCCTTTGCGTAATCCGTATCTTGTTCGCCTTCAATCGGGATCTCGACCAGGTCAAAGCCCATCGCCTTGGCCTTGTCCAGCAACGGCAAGTCTTTGGTGGTGAAGGGCGAAGTCCACAGGAAGGTGTTGATACCATATTTGATCATGTATGCACCCTTTTGCGTGAATGTTTATGGTGTGATTTGCACCTTGATCGGATCGGAAGTGCGCGCCTTGAGATCAACAATGGCCTGAGCAGCCTGTGAAAGCGGCACTGCAGTGCTGATCAACGGCTCCATGTTGACCAGTCCTTCCGCGATGGCCGCAATCGTCGTTGGCCATACACCCGGCGCCAGCCAGGAAAAACGAATTTCCTTGTCCATCGTGTGCGTCGAGAGCGCCGGCACATGGATCACATCGCCGCTGTTGGGCAAGCCAAAGTGCACGAGGATGGCGGCGTTGCCGGTAACGTCAATCGCCTGCTCGAAGGCCTCATTGGAACTGGTCGGCACGATGGCGCGATCGGCCAACATGCCGTGCGTTACATCGGCGATGGCCTTTTTCAAATCTTTGGCATAGTAAGGCGACTTGGGATCGGCGGTGTTGAAAAGGTAATCCGCACCCCACTTTTTACCTTCTTCCAGGCGATAATCGCGTGTGCCAATGAGGGCGATCTTGCCCGCGCCGACAGCCTTACACATCTGCACCATCATAATGCCGATGGGGCCAGGCCCAAAGATAGCGACGAATTGGCCCGGCTCAATCGCCAGTTTCTTGATGCCGTACACGGCGCAGGCGAACGGTTCGGTGAACGCACCCGCCGCATAGCTCACACTGTCGGGCAACTTGAATAAACCTGTATAGCGCGAAACGCAGTATTCGGCAAAGCCGCCATTCGCCGACACGCCTGGCACGTAGAGATTAGCGCACATGTTCGTGTGACCGCTGGCGCAGGCATAACAGGCATTGCAGTGCTGCACCGGGTTCACCACCACGCGGTCACCCGGCTTGAACAGGTTGGCAGCCTTGGCCACTGCGCCGACCTCGACCACTTCGCCCGTAAACTCGTGACCGAGGACGATAGGGCCTTTGCCTGTGGCTGTGCCGACCGGGCTGTAACCATAGTAGTAGGAAATATCCGAGCCACAGATGCCGCAGTTTTTGACCTTCACCAGCACGTCAATATCCGACACGCGCGGGATAGGGATTTGCTCCAGTTGCATCTTTTCGGCTTCGTAAAAAACTTGGGCTTTCATCATCTCTGCCATAGCAATTGTCTCCTATGGACCTGACAGGTATTGGAGACCTGTCAGGTCTGCGTGGTTAGCTGTACTCGGAAACCAGCTTGTCCATAAACGCCTTAGCCGGAGCGGTTGCTTCCAACGCGCCGGGCCAGAAGCACAGGTCCATCGGCCACCAATCGTCGGTGTAGCCAGCCTCGAACAGCGCCTTGACGATGGCATCAAAATTCAAAACGCCCTTGCCAAACGGCGCGTGCGTGCTGGTGCTGTTGTCGTGGAGCGTTTCGTCCGAATCAATAAAATGGACGTGGTTGATCTTGCCGGTGAGCATATGGGCTAACTGCACCTCACCGCCAGGCAGTGTTTCCTTCTCGCCCATCTGGCGAGCTCCGACGACCGAGCACATGTGGGCATGGCAGGAGTCGAACAGCACGCCAAAGTTGGGATGATCCACGGCGTAGGCCATGCGCACTATCTCGCTGGGCTTGTTGAACAAGAAGCCCGGCTCAAACTCCCACACGAACTTGACACCGTAATGGCCGGCCACTTCCGCGGCCCGGTGGAAAACTTCCGCAGTGCGCCAGAAGCAAGTCTCATAGCTCATGCCGCCTGGAACCTCGGTGGGCGGAACGATGGTGTCTGTACGCATTTTGTTGGTGCCCAGATCAACGCAGATTTCGGCGTGCTGCATCACCACGTCGAGATAGTCGGCGGGATTCGCCAACATCGGCGGAACCGCACCAAAGTCGGCGGCCACTGCAGAGACAGCCAGCCCATGATCGTCCAGCAATTTCTTGACGGCCATACGCTTCTGCCGATCCTTGGCATCCTCGAACGACAGGTGCGGGGCAAACACGCCGAACTCAATGCCATCGAACTTGTACTCCTGGAGCCGCTTCACTACGTCGGTCAGCGGGACCGGCTTGTCAGTATAGCCGCCCCAGATGTAGGCCCAGTTGCCTACGGAAACCTTTTTCTTACCCATTTCATGCCTCCTTATTATTGAGAATCGTTGGAAACCCTTGCAAAGGCTCAGCACCCTTGCAAGGCTTGACGGGAACTAGGATCGTTTGATTTGAGGAATCATCGGAACTTTGAGGTTGATGTCCGGCCCAAAGAACTTGATGATGATCAAGTCTTGCGCGCCGGTGTTCTCAACCCAGATCGGCGTGGTCGCCTTGGAATGCGTGACCAACAGCTCATCGAGCGCAAAATTGCCTGCTTCGATCGCGTGACCATCGTAAAGCCCGCGTCCGCGCCAGACCAGAATGTTGTACACGCCGTTATCCACGCTCTTTACCTTTTGGCCCGGCTTGACGACCAGCTTCTTGCCGCTGAATCGGGTAGTGTTGTAGTAAATCCAATACTCTTCGCCGCCCGGCTGGC